>Ga0307375_10005552_pt1 | contig 11829 bp, 11 predicted proteins | sample TR1MG_FD_202531 | JGI IMG/M metagenome (GOLD analysis project Ga0307375, IMG submission 202531) | Soil microbial communities from Risofladan, Vaasa, Finland - TR-1 | ecosystem: Environmental > Terrestrial > Soil > Coastal area > Acid sulfate soil | place: Finland: Risofladan, Vaasa | collected... | reverse complement strand
CGGCGACGGTGCTCGGCAAGCTTGGGCGCCGCTTGGACAAGGCGCGTAAGGGTCGCACCACGGCGGCATGAGCAGGGATGCGACCGGCCGCGATTGCCGCCGGACGCCGACAGTGGCGTTGTCGATGCCATGATGCCGTTACGGAGGCGGCGCCATGAAACGATTCAAGGTCCGCTTCACCGCTGAAGCGGAGGCGGACCTGCTGCGCCTGTTCGATTTCCTGCTCGAACAGGACTACGCGGCAGCCGAAACAGCGCGCGCGGCGCTCGCCAAGGCTGTCGAACTGCTCGAACTATTCCCGTTTTCCTGCCGCAAGGCCTTGGGTGGCGACGGCAAGCCGTTCCTGCGCGAGCTTATTATTCCCTTCGGTTCCTCCGGCTATGTCGCGCTGTTCGAGATCGAGAACCGAGACACGGTCACGCTCCTGGCGGTGCGCCACCAGAGGGAAGAGGACTATCACTGACTGACGCATTTCCCGCGCAAAGGCCAGCTGCCGGTGGTGGAAGACGGGCGCATCGCCGGCGCCGTCACCCGGGCGGTCGCGCTGAGTCGATCAGTCGGCACGCGATGGCTATCGAGTTGCGCACGGAGCTCAAGTCGCCCACATAGCCGGCCAGCGCTTGCTCCGCCCGTTTGCGCAGCGAGACCGAGTCGATGAGGCCCTCCCTGGCAAGCAGCAGAATGTCTTCTCTATCCTGATCCGCAAACCGGGACAGCTTCGAAACCGCCAGGTCGATCGGAGAGAGCACTCTCACGTCGATAAGCTTCTTGTCGATGCCCGGAAACGCGACGGATTGCGCATCCTTATGCGCATCTTCGTGCAAGAGGCCCAGGGTGTCGTTGTAATTTCGATCGAGGTACAAAAGGCGCGCGCGGCCGTCGGGATCCCGATAGGAAACTTCAATCTCTTCACTGAACAGCACACGCTTCGAAAAAACCGCGTCCACGTCCTCCGACACACGAGCTCCCGTGAGCAGATGCAGTGCGGCGCCTCCGGCGACGTACATCCGTATGGGGAATACATCAGACCCCGAACCCTTCAGCGTCTGCTGGATTCGCGACAAGACCTCGGTAAAGGCCTTCAGGTATGCATCTTGAGCTTTGATCTTCGGCGTCATACGAGATGCCTCATACGAATCCGCGGCGCCTTCTTGCCATCGGAAGGAATCGAGCCGCGCGCAGCGGCGATCGCTTCAGCCAAAGGGCAAAGGCTTCCGGAGTGGAAATTCCCGGATGAAGCGCCTCGGCGAGTCTTAGATACCGCTCCCGTTCGAACCCTCGGGCGCTTGCGAGCAAGACGGCCAAGCCCCCCATGAAGAAGCTGGGCCCACGCGTTCGCCAAACATCCGGGTCGACGTTGCCCGAGGCACAAAGATCGAGGAGGTCATTCTCATACTCCCGGCCGAATGCGTTTGGCAGGTGCTCGCCGCCTTGGGCGGTCGCAGGCACGGCAACCAGCGTGTAGCCCGCGGTTCGAGCCAGCGCCGCCAGTGTTTGCAGATCGCACGTAGGATTGCGCCTCAGCCTTGATAGCGTTTCCTTGGGCAGGCCGCTGGCTTTTGCCCAGCTCGAGTCCGTCGAAAATAGTCCCTTCGCGGCCTTGGACATCTGATCCAGCAGTTTGGCGGGGCGCAGCGGGGTTGATGTATCCATCTACTCATGCTAACCGCAATTGACGTGTAGATCAATATCCATCCAGATGCTTGTGGCGACGTGGTTTGAGCAGGCAATTGGAAACGGCCCCGAAGGGCCGTTTCATCCTTAGCCGAGGTCAATTCGGCTTGGCGCTATTTTCTGGCCGCTTTCGCCGCCATGTAGACCAGCGTGCCGACGCCGACGAACGGGAGAGCGATGATGTAGGCCAGGCCGACGAAGGGTGCCGCGAAGAACAGTGCGACGTTCTTCGCGTAGCGCGCGACGCGGGCCCAACGGGCTGCAATCAATTTCGCGCCGTAGTACGCCGTCAGCGTGACGCTGACGACCGGCAGTGCGAGGACGAACGCCAGGCCAAGAAACGGTACGGCGGCGAGCATGAGTACTGTCTTGGTCGCGAGGGTCAGATGCTCAGTGGCGGTGTTGAACTTTTCGGCGGCGGCTTCCAGTGCCGCGAGCGCCAGTTCTGGGGTGTTCATTGTCAGTGTGGTGGTGCTCATGATTTTCTCCGGTTATTTCGTTTCGCTCTTGCTTACCCTATCCTGAGCATAGGCCGTGCCAGATGCGGAGATTGGCCTCGCATTTCTCCGAAAGTCCCATGTAATCGGTAGCTTGCATGCTATCAGCGGCAAGGGTGCACGCGGGTGCCGGCACCGGCCTTAGCGCCCGAAGTACGAAATTTCAATGCGGGGCGACTCGCCCCACCGAAAGTTTCCCAATGGAATCAGCGAAAATCGCTGAAGGCGCGATGCGTGCTTTTTATATGCGCCTGCCGTAGAAAATCTAGCGCAAGGCCCTGAAATAGGCGCGGGAAAGCAAAAGGGGTCTACCATCGAAATTATTGCGCATGGTGGATGCGCGCGGAAGGCGCACGCAGCGCAGCGAAAGAGGCCAGGGCGCGATTGACCGATCACGGCTCCGGGCGATACAGTTCAAGCGAGTAAGAATGGAAGCTTGGAATCCTCTGCCGCCAGCACGCTTGGGCGCCTGCCGCCGAAGCTGCACAATGGAGCCCGCGCGATGAGCATGACACCACGGCAAATCCAGCTGGTGCAATCCACCTTCCGCATGGTCCAGCCCCTCGGCACGATGGCTGCCGACCTTTTCTACAAGCACCTGTTCGAAATCGAACCGACGACGACCACTCTGTTCAAGGGCGACATGAAGCAGCAGGGCCGCGAATTCATCCAGGTGCTGGCGATCGCCGTGGGCGGCCTTTCCCACACGCCGACGCTGGTTCCGCTGATCCAGCGGCTCGGCCTGCAACATGTGAGTCGCGGGGTTCAGGTGCAGCACTACGACTCGGTGCGCCAGGCGCTGCTGTGGATGCTCGCGCTGATCTTGCAGGACGCCTTCACCGAAGAGGTTCGTGCGGCTTGGTCCACCGCCTATGCCATGCTCGCGGGCATCATGAAGGAGGCCGCGTACGGACAGCCCTGACGGTTGCCAACTCTTGGTCCGAGGCCACCCATGGCGATGACGCAGCAAAGCTTTCTCAGCCTCGGCCCGGACGGCTTCCACTGCCAGCTTCCATCCCTCTGAACCCGTGTAACACGAGCCCGGGAGACCGAACCATGGCCAACCTCACCATCGCCGTACCCGACGAAATCCTGAAAAGCGCGCGCCGGCGGGCGCTGGAGCAGGGCACCTCGGTCAACGCGCTGTTGCGCGATTACCTCGCACAGTTCGCAGGCACGCAATCGGCCCAGGCGAGCGCGGCGAAGCGCGTGCTGGAATTATCGCGAACGGCCCGCTCCGGCCGCGGCAAGGCCAAGGGGACGCGTGACGATCTACACGATCGATAGGATCATTCTTCGACACCGACGCCCCCCTAATACCTATTCGACGCCGATTCGCCCGACAAGCGCAAGAAGGCGCGCGCGCTGTTCCAGAAACACGCCGAAGGCGGCGACATCCTGCTGAGCACGCAAGTGCTGCAGGAATTCTACGTGACGGTCACATTGCGCCTGCCGAAGAAAATCTAGCGCAAGGCCCTGAAAAAGGCGCGCACGTCACCGACGAAGAGTTCGGGCTGCTCGAATGCGGCGAAGTGCCCGCCCTTGGTCATCTCGCTCCAGTGGCGTATATCGGTGAAGTCGCTTTCCATCCAGCGCCGCACCGGTGGGACGATCTCCTTGGGGAACACGGCCACGCCGGTGGGCACCTTGACCTGGTGCGCCGCGCCACGGCGGCCGAAGCTCTCCCAATAGAGGCGGGCGGACGATGCGGCGCTGGCGGACACCCAGTACAGCATCACGTTGTCCAGCAGCTCGTCCCGGCTGAGTATGTTCTCCGGGTGCCCGTCGCAGTCGGTCCATGCCCAGAACTTCTCCAGGATCCAGGCAGCCTGCCCGGCTGGCGAGTCGGTGAGTCCATACGCCAGGGTCTGCGGCCGCGTTGCCTGTTCCTGCGCGTAGCCCGAATCCCAGTCCCGGTAGTACTTGAGCGCCTTCAGCGTCCGCGCCTCTTCGGGCGTGGGCTCGCCGTCGACCTTGGGCCGGGTTCCCATGGCCAAAGTGATGTGGATGCCCAGGCAGTGCTTCGGGTCCTGCGCGCCCAGCGCTGTGGTCACGGCGGAACCCCAGTCGCCGCCCTGCGCGCCGTAGCGCCGGTAAGCCAGCCGGTCCATCAGCGCCGCCCAAGCGGCAGCGATGCGGTCCACGCCCCAGCCCGCGGTCTTGGGCTTGGCCGAGAAGCCGAAGCCCGGCAAGGAGGGACAGACCACGTGGAAGGCATCGGCGGCGTCGCCCCCGTGAGCAGTGGGGTTGGTGAGCGGCGCTATGACTTTTTGGAACTCGACTACCGAGCCGGGCCAGCCGTGGGTGATGAGCAGAGGCATCGCCTCGGGGTGCGGCGAGCGCACGTGCAAAAAGTGGATGGCGAGTCCGTCGATATCGGTGCTGTACTGCGCGAAACGATTGAGCAGGGCTTCATGAGACAAAAGGGGGTCGGACCCCTTGGTTCCTCTGTAAGGCTCTCAACAGTAAAGCAAACTTTTCGAAACACACCATTGCACCAAGATCCCAGCGGTATTTGCTAGGCCCCGCACGTCGGAAATCACCGTTTGATGTAGATCACAAACGCACGCAATTCCCGACCTTTTGAAGCTTTTGGCCTATTGACTATTAGCGGCTTACCGCGCAGGGTCTCAAGTTGATTGCGTGAAAATAGCGGTCGTTGTTAATGTTGCCGCGCAAGCTCGATCGTCGCATGTGAGATTTCGTAAACCTCTTCACGAACGGCTGCAGGGGGAAATTAACATGGCACGTGCGGGAGTGTTCATTGGAGTCGATCAGACAGGGACCCTACTCCGTCTCAATGACGCCGCTGCCGGTGCGCAACGAATGCATAATTGGGCGCTAGCGCAGGGGATGGCTGACAAGACGCACGCGAAACTTATCACCGACGCCGGCGGCAAGGTAGTAACACCAGACCTCATCTATGACGCTATTATGGAGATTATTGATGGACCAGGGGTCGATCAGCTAATCCTCTACTTCGCGGGTCACGGCGTCAATATCAACCGCAACGAGCATTGGCTCCTGACTGACGCACCGCGGAAGACCAGCGCTGCTGTTAATGTAACAGGCAGCGTCGACCTTGCTAGGTTTTCCGGGATTCAGCACGTGGTCATCATCTCAGATGCTTGCCGCGTGGCACCAGAGGGCATTCAGGCGCAGAACGTTCGAGGTGTTGACGTATTTCCAAACGATCCGATCGGTGATAAGACAAAACCCGTTGATCAGTTCTTTGCATGCGCACTTGGCAAAACCGCGGCCGAACTTAAGGACCCCGCGATTGCCGCAGGGAACTATACTGCGCTCTACACCAACGTGTTGCTCGACGCACTCACCGGAACGCGTCCAGAAGTACTTGAGCCCGCAGGGACCCCGGGGGATACCTCTCGCTACGTCAAGCCGCTAAGACTAGAGACATATCTCGAGGATGAGGTTCCGCTCCGCGTGCGAGCATTGAAACTTGAAAAGATAGTTAATCAGAATCCTGATGCACTGATCATCGCATCGCAATCAACTTGGTTATCTCGTATCGATAAGTCGATCGCTCCGCGTAGTCTGGGCCCGCCTGATTCGCCGGTTGCTCCGCCTGACCGTGGCATGCCTGATAAATCGGATGCTCTAACTGCACTTAGCCTGCCCGGTGCGTCGAAAGCTCCGCCGGACCTTCACATTAGCGAAGCGAGGCGACCTACTCCAGAGACGCTACGAACAGTCGCTCGAAAGTTGGTCCATGCAGCTGTCGAGGGGAATCAATCCCTCCTCGATACACACCTGTTGAACACGGAGATCGTTCCGGCGACGGGTGCTATGCAGCTCGTTGGTACCGCGAGTCGGCTTGCGGTGCCATTCGGCCCAGATCATTTTGAGACGCAGTGTGGAATCAAAGTGCGCGGCGCGCGTATCGAAAAGTATTTGGCTCCGCAGGCTAGCGCTGAACTTCTTGGCGCCGAGGGGGATATCTTACGTCTTCATGTGCCGGAGAACCGGGCCGTCAGCGTCCTCCTGCGCTTCGTGGGCGGATTTGGTACCGTTATCCCTGCAATTCCAGACTTTATTGCGGCGCTGACTTTCGACGAAGGGGAACTCGTTGATGTAGCCTACGAACCGTCGGGTAATACTTGGCGGTGGGGTCCCTACATGGATCGCGCAAAAGAGGTGCGAGCACTTCGAGGAGTTGCCGCATCCGCATCTCAAAATGGCAATTTCCGTCTCGATCAGGCAGACGCCATGAGCATTGCTCGGAAGATGCAATATGCGAAGGGGGTCGATCCCACTCTTGCCGTTTATGCTGCGTACGCGTATTACGACCTACAAGCCATTGAACGGATTCGCGATATGTCAAGTTATCTGCGCAGCGATATAGGCATCACCTTCTTCGATCTTGCCTTGCTAGGCCGAGCATTAATAAACAAGTCGGTTGGGCCGAACGAAAACGTCGTCCCCTTCGTTCCGCTACTCTCTCAGGGATGGGCGCTTCTAAGAGCAAACCGCGTCAAGATGCATCCTAAGCTCGATGGGATCGAGAGCACGATGAAAGAGTCTCTCTGGTCGCTCTTCAATTCAAATGGGTTGGACCAGCTTTCGATGGCAATGCAAACCGGGGAGGTGCGATGACACGCCAACTTGTATTTGTGCACGGACGCGCGCAGGAACAAAAGAACTCCATCGCGCTCAAAGCCGAATGGATTGATGCCCTCAATGACGGGTTGACCAAGAGTAACTTGACACTACCCATTGCCGAGCATGACATTCGTTTCCCATTTTATGGTGACACGCTTTATGACATGTCGGCCGGTAAGTCCGCAGACGAAGCAGCAAAGGTTGTCGTGCGGGGCGAGAACGCCGACGACGACGAGAGGAGGTTTACTCGTGCAATTATGGAAGAGATTCGAAAAAACACTGGAATCACCGAGGCACAACTGATCGAAGTGGGGGGGCAGAACGTGGTGACGAAGGGGCCGCTCAACTGGGAATGGTTTCAGACTCTTCTTCAAGCTGTCGATCGATTTGTTCCCTTCGGTAGCGGAGCAGCCATCGCGCTCTTCACTTCTGATGTGTATCAGTATCTGAAGAATTCCGTAATTCGCGCAACAATCGACTCGGGTGTGCGAGCCGCACTAACCCCCGGACTGGAGACCGTAGTCGTCGCGCATTCATTAGGGACAGTGGTGGCCTACAACCTCCTGCGCCAGCAGGGACAGCAGTTGGGATGGAAAGTACCGCTGTTTGTCACCGTAGGGTCGCCACTTGCCATAACGGAGATTCGGAGGACACTGAAGAATTTTGCGCCGACTCGTTGTCCAGAGTGTGTGACAAAGTGGTTCAATGCGATGGATGAACGAGACGTGGTAGCACTATACCCGCTCGATACGGATTACTTTCCGATCGATCCTGCCAATCCTGCGATCGAAAACAAGCGGGATGTGCGGAATAAGACACGAAATCGGCACGGAATCGCCGGATATCTGAACGATGCGGAAGTCGCCAGACGCATCCACGAAGCGTTGGTCGCGTAGCATCCGGCACAAATGCTTGCAGCTATGTGATTTGGTGATTGCCATAACAGCATGGCTCACACCGCTTGGATACTAAACAAGCGTAAGCGGCAGCCGAATTTGGAGAAGGAATTTGTCTCTCACCCTTGGGTAGCTGACCACCTGACCGCCAGCGCGCTGCGTGGATCTCAGGCGGGCGCGGGCTGGCCGCCTTCGGAGCTCGCAGGCGGCATCGCGCTGGCATAGGCAGGCCGCGAGGTCATGTGCGCATACCAGTCGTTCACCCGGGGGCGCGCTGCGAACAAGCCGAACAGGTCGACGCGCTAGTCGCCTTCCGCGTGCATCCCTCATGCGCAACCATTTCGATGGTAGACCCCTTTTGCCCCGCTGAATGCGCGATGCATGCTTTATATGCGCCTGCCGAAGCAAATCTAGCGCAAGGCCCTGAAAAAGGTGCGCACGTCGTCGACGAAGAGTTCGGGCTGCTCGAATGCGGCGAAGTGCCCGCCCTTGGTCATCTCGCTCCAGTGGCGTATATCGGTGAAATCGCTTTCCATCCAGCGCCGCACCGGGGGGACGATTTCCTTGGGGAACACGGCGACGCCGGTCGGCACTTTGACCTGGTGCGCCGCGCCACGGCGGCCGAAGCTCTCCCAATAGAGGCGGGCGGAGGATGCGGCGCTGGCCGAAACCCAGTACAGCATCACGTTGTCCAGCAGCTCGTCCCGGCTGAGTATGTTCTCCGGGTGCCCGTCGCAGTCGGTCCATGCCCAGAACTTCTCCAGGATCCAGGCAGCCTGCCCGGCTGGCGAGTCGGTGAGGCCATACGCCAGGGTCTGCGGCCGCGTTGCCTGTTCCTGCGCGTAGCCCGAATCCCAGTTCTTGTAGTGCTTGAGGGCCTGCAGCGCCCTGGCCTCTTCGGGGGTGGGATCGCCGTCGACCTTGGGCCGGGTTCCCATGGCCAGGGTGATGTGGATGCCCAGGCAGTGCTCCGGGTCCTGCGCGCCCAGCGCTGTGGTCACGGCGGAACCCCAGTCGCCGCCCTGCGCGCCGTAGCGCCGGTAAGCCAGCCGGTCCATCAGCACCGCCCACGCGGCGGCGATGCGGTCCACGCCCCAGCCCGTGGTCTTGGGTTTGTCCGAGAAGCCGAAGCCCGGCAAGGAGGGACACACCACGTGGAAGGCATCGGCGGCGTCGCCCCCATGAGCGGTGGGATTGGTGAGCGGCGCTATGACTTTTTGGAACTCGACTACCGAGCCGGGCCAGCCGTGGGTGATGAGCAGAGGCATCGCCTCGGGGTGCGGAGAGCGCACATGCAAAAAGTGGATGGCGAGTCCGTCGATGTCAGTGGTGTACTGCTCGAAACGATTGAGCAGGGCTTCGCGCTTGCGCCAGTCGTACCCGTCTGCCCAGTAAGCGCAGACTTCCCTGATCCAGGCGAGCGGCGTGCCCTGGCTCCAGTCGTCGACCACCTCCGCCTCCGGCCAGCGGGTGTTGCGTAGCCGCGCGCGCAGATCGTCGAGTACCGCATCGCCGACGGCGATGCGAAATGGTTTGATGGCCTCGCGCATAGTCGCTGTTCTCTCGGGAAATTCCGGATCGTCGCCAAGCGCCGGGTCATAGGCGCAAACCGCCCCAGTGGAACATTGATACAGCAGTTACTTGTGGCGCTTGCCGACCTTCGATTCAGCCCCATTCTGTCACAGTTATGCCACAGTCAATTTCGGCAGGACACAAGAGCAGATTCGAGGCCGTAACGACCGCCCCCTGCCCTGGAGATCTAGAGAACAGCATGAGTGAACTAGGAGGGGTCGGAGCAGGCGTCGGTGGATTACTCCTCAGCCGCCCCCTTACCATCGACTTTGTCCAAACACGCGCGAACCGAATCCAACAGCTGTTCTCGCGTCACCGGCTTGGTCAGAAAATCCGCCGCGCCCAATTGCAACGCTCTCGACGCGGCGTCAACGTCCCCGCGCCCAGAGAGCACAATCAGCGGTATAGACGCAGTGTGCTCATCGCCGCGCAATAGCGATAGAAGTTCAAAGCCATCCAGGTACGGCATACTGAGGTCGCAAAGGACCAAGTCCGGCGAGCAGGCCAATACGGCCCTGCCGCCTTCGACTCCGTCTTCGGCCACCTCCAGCGCGTAGCCGGCGTGCGACAAGTGGATACGCAATAGATTTCGGAAGTTCGCGTCGTCATCAATGACGAGAATGGTCGTCTTGCGTTGCACTGGTCTTCTGCCCGCTTTCCCACTATGTGGTCTGGAGACAACCGCCTATCAGGCCACTGGCCCGCCTGGCGGAATCTCGCTGGTGCCGGTTGCGCGTGCGAAATCGGACGCCGTAAGAATTGAATAGCTCCTTCCGAGTCGGGCAAGAGCATAAATGACCGCCGCCAAAGAAAGCTGCGAAATGGCCTCTGCATGCAGGCGGTTTGGCAAGTGCGATGAAATGTACGTTGCTCAATCGTCGTTCTACAGGGCAAAGGTACGGGCCCTCGCCGTGAACACTGCTTTAATACTACTGGGGCTTGTGGCAAGTCGCATTAGGCCAAGCGGTCTATAGACGGTGCGTTAGAAAGCGAATAGCATCCTCGCCCCTCCACAAGACGAACTTCCAATTTGCGGCCACTGCCGGCCTCGTGTGATATGCCGCCGGGCGCGGAATGTTGCTGCAGCGCCATGCCATGGAGGTCGAGCAGCGGGTGTCACCCGGATGGCGCCGCCGGTTTGTCTATGACGAATACGACGAAGGGCCAGAGCGGGACGCCGATATGCTTGACGAACACGATCCGGCCGCCGGCCCCCTTTAGGGTCGGAAGGACGTCTACGGCGCGGCAGCCCATGGACAGCCAGGGGAAGCGCCAGGCAAGGTTCTCGACCTTGTCGGCGAGCCATCTGGTGAAACGGCCTTCGGGCTCAGTGGAGTGCGCGCAGCCGAGTTTGCCGCCGGGACGCAGCACGCGATAGAGTTCGAGCGCGCCTTTGTCCGGATCGTAGAGGGGACACAGGCTGTAGGTCGAAAGCACGACGTCGAAGCTGGCGTCGGGGAAAGGGAGGCGGCACATATCGCCAGTGCCGAACTCGAGCCGCGCGCCGAGGCCTTCGGGCGCGGCTTTGGCGCGCGCGACTTCGAGCATATCGTCGCTGAGGTCGAACAGCGTGACTTTGCCGCGCTCGCCGACCTTGCGCGCGGCCATCAAGCCGGTACTGCCTGTGCCGGCGCCGCAGTCGAGCACGCGGTCTCCTTCGTGTACGGCGGCTTCGACCAGCATTGCGCGGCCGCGTTGGTCGGCCGCCGCAGTGATGAGGCGGTGCTGCCAATCGTAGCGCCCTGCGAGTCGGGCGTAGATCGCAGTCAGACTGTCGAGGCCGAGCGCTTGTCTCGCGGCGAGCTCTCCCGGCGCGCTACCGAAGATGGACGATGCGCTGCGTTTTCTTGCTCCCCTTAACGTTCATGCAAGTTCCCCCCTAGGGAAGCCGACGATTGCGACTGGCGAAAAAGCTACGCTCGCGGAAATCCAAAGTCAACCACGGCGCTTATGGCTGTATCCAGCGAATTTACGCTACGGCCATTCGCGCAGCGCCTCGCCGAGCTGCTCGCATACACGCTTGGCAGCCCCATCCCGCCAGTGCTAGCAACACGCCTGCGAAAACTCATGGTGTAATTTTCAGCGTTACTTATCCGACACCCAACGTAACGGAGGATCCGCTGAAATGGAATTTCTGGATGCGATCGAGTCACAGATGGTTTCCAATCGCCTTCCCCTCGCGGGCATCTCGATAGCGGCGCTGCCTTGTGCGGACACGCCTTTGGTTCTGTCCTTGCATTGGCACGGCTTCATAGAGCATGAAACGGAAACGGAACTCGGCCGGCGATTCAGCTATGAGTCCGTCCCGTCATCGTGCCTCCAAGTCACTCGGCGTTGGCGCGAGCTGCGCGACCTCGAGTACGCGGTCATGGACGTTGCCTGGGAGCTCGGATCCTGGGACCTCACCCGCTTCGAGATGCGCCCTTGCATGCGGCCCGGTGCGCCCACGCAGGAAGCGATCGAATGCCATATGGCGTTCGGGCAGCCGCATCCCTATGTCGAAGCGGAGCTTGCGCCGGTCTCGGAGGTGCAAGACGCCGAGGACTTGCTCGAAACGGCCGGGCGATGCG
>Ga0307375_10005551_pt1 | contig 11829 bp, 4 predicted proteins | sample TR1MG_FD_202531 | JGI IMG/M metagenome (GOLD analysis project Ga0307375, IMG submission 202531) | Soil microbial communities from Risofladan, Vaasa, Finland - TR-1 | ecosystem: Environmental > Terrestrial > Soil > Coastal area > Acid sulfate soil | place: Finland: Risofladan, Vaasa | collected... | reverse complement strand
CACGCCGGCACGGATTTCGACGCCGCTGTCGCGCAGGCGCTAGGTTCCGACCGGCTGCAGGCGGTGTGGAAGCAACTGCAGGGCCAGTTCGGCCGATACCGTGCCCACGGCGCACCGGAAGCCAAGACTCTGGTAGGTCACCCGGTCGTGGTGACCCGGGTAACCTTCGCGAATGGGGCCCTGGATGCGCTGGTGGCCTGCGACTCCGACGGCCGCATCAACACGTTCCGGCTGGTGCCGGCGCCGCCGGCGCCCACGGCACATCGCAGCGAACACGTCGAGCCCAACGGCGTGCGCCAGGAGCCAGTGGCCGTCAAGTCGCCACTGGGCCCCTTGCCGGGGGTGTTGACGCTCCCGGCCGGCAAAGGCCCGTTCCCGGCCGTGGTGTTAGTGGCAGGCTCGGGCCCTCATGACATGGATGAGAGCATCGGCCCCAACAAACCGTTCCGCGATATCGCCATGGGCCTGGCGGCGCAGGGAGTAGCCTCGCTACGCTACGACAAGCGTACCTACGTCTATGGCGCCAGGATCGCCGGGGACGACCGCTTCACGGTGGACCAGGAAGTCACCGACGACGCATTGTCCGCTGCACGGATGGTGGCCACGCAATCGACGGTCAATCCGCGCCGGGTGTTCGTGCTGGGTCACAGCTTGGGCGCGATGATGGCGCCGCGGATTGGAGGGCGCGACTCGGCGCTGGCCGGTCTGATCATGCTGGCGGCGCCAGCGCGTTCGCTGTTGGCAGTGTCCGCGCAACAGGTTCGCGAGCAGGGCAAGCGGGCCGGCGCCACCGAACAGCAGATCGCCGCGGGTGAGCAGGCCATCTCCACCGAGCGCAAACTGCTGGCGCACGCCGATCCGAAGCATCCGCCTGCCGGCGCGTTCGGCCATGCACCGCAGAGCTACTGGTTGAGCCTGCAACAGTACGACCAGGTCAAGGTCGCCGAAGGCCTGTCGATGCCGATGCTGTTCATGCAGGGCGGCAGCGATTTCCAGGTCTCGCCGAGCGCCGATTTCGATCGCTGGAAAAAATTGATGGGCGGCCGCTCCAACGTCGCATTTTCCCTTTACCCGGGCCTGAGCCATCTGTTCATGCGGGCTGGGAAGACGAAGACCATCGCCGATTATCAGGCACCGGAACACGTCGATGCGAAGGTGATTCGCGACATCGCTGCCTGGGTCAAGGCGCACTAACCCAACCCAGTGTGCGCTGAGCATGCGTCGGTAGTGAAGGTGGCCAGTCGAAAACGCGCACGATAGCCAATTTGGCGCGAGCACCAACACCAGGCCTCATCGTTTCGTCATTCACCGGCTTCGCGACCGGCAGAAATTGGCCGTCGAGTTGAACGAAGGCAATGTCGCTTCCTGGCCGATTCCGGCCCGTGGGCCAACGCTGATCAGGATGCTGGCGCTCTGATCACGACAGATTGGTTCGCGTGATCCACTTCATCGGTGTGCGCATTCTGGGTACTTAGGTCGTCCAGAGCGCGGCCGCGGTCGGTGGCCGGTGCGGCTCGATCACTGCGAGGATGCTGGTCACCAGGGCTGAGGCGTAACGTTGGTTCAGCACTCGGGTGTCCTCGTCATCATCAGGGTCCCTATGGAACTGTGCATAGGCCACTGGCCCGTGTTTGCGGATTGCGCGCTCGATGTCGTCGTCGCAGAAGCGAGCACGCAGCGCGTCAAGGCCGGCACTTATCGCAGCTTCGTGCTTCCGGGACTTGATTCTCGCCACGAACATGGCCGCTACTTCATCTGGCGATCCGGCGTACCTCAGCACGTGGATAAGATCAGCAGCGTCTTTGGGTTCGTCTCGCTCTTGGAACGCGACCGCCTTGAGGATCACGAATCCCACCGCATCGACGACGTGGATGGTTCGAGTCACTTCACCGCCGTCAACGAGCTTGGCCGTGATTTCGTGTTTGATGTACCAATCGTGCGCTATCTCGGCGTAGGGAACAGCCAGTGCCGAGACCTTTTCGCCATCAACGCTCACGACAGTGCCAGGTCGCGCACCGTCGGAGGCATGCCGCAGAAATTCGACAAATACGACGATGCCGTCCACGTTGAGCTTCCAGCGCCATGACGCGGGCTTGTGATCCTCATCAACGTGCCGCACAAACCCGCGATCGTTAAGCTGCTTGGCGAGCTTACTGTAGTTGCCTTTGCCCGTCGCAACGACCTGTAAGTTGAACACGACGTCCACGTCGGAGGTACCGACGTGAGAAGGCACGTGAGGCGGCGCAGCCGGTGTGATGTATCGGGGCGCCAGCCCACCCACCAGACGGATGGTGTCGGCCAGACCGGTGAATGCTCCGAGCAACGTGACGAGGGCGCGCTCGCATGCCTCGGTGACGTCAGGGCCGTAGCCTAGCGCATGCTTTGGTTTCGCCTCAGGGGACATCCGTGCCTAACTCCAATTGCTCTCTTACGTTGTGGGCCAACTCTTTGTTTCTGCCGCGCCCGTCAAGCAGGTCCAAATACAGAACGAATGGGCTTGCGATCCACAGCCCGTCATTGCGGTGCGTGCGGAACAGAAGGCTCGCGGCGTCGCGCTCGATAATGACCACGTTGGCGCCCGTTTCTGCCGGCTGGAGGTCCATGGCCATGGCTAGCGATTTTGCGTTTCCGGACCGAACGATAATCTCCGAGACGTGGCTGCCGGTCAGGAGCGGTGTGTGTAGGTTGCCCGCGTGAGTGCCGGTGAGAGCCCAGACGAAGTCGGTCGGCGGGTGATCACGATCCCAGATGTGGCTGGCTAAGCCGTTTTGGATCAGGCCGAATGTCGTGCCCATTGGCAGCATGCTGAACCAACGTGACCGCTTGTCCTTACGGGACGGCCACGCTGCTGCCCACGCATCGAGCAATGCGTTCGGCATGACGAGCTTCCGGCGGAGCGTCCTGTTATGGCCCTCCGACTGGCACCACTCGCGTTTCTCCAGTTCCTGCAGGACAGTCGAGCAGGTATAAGTGGAGGTCTGAGCCAGATCCGCCACTTCGTTCACCGTTAGCCACTTATTGTGGGCGTGCAGCAGGGCGTGAACAGCGCATGCGCGCGCACCGGTAAAGAGGTTCATCGTGCCGCGCGCACGCTTCGCCGATGGCTTTTGCGTGACCTGCTCGATGTTGATCAGCCACTGTGCCCAACGCAGGTACAGCGTGCCGCTCAGGTCGAAGTAGGCGACGCGGCTTTCTCGTAGCAGCTTCTTCGCGCCAGGGCTGAAAGCCTTGGCGGCGACCAGAGGAATGCAGCCGGCGATGCCTGGGATGGTTGCAATGTAGGCCTGCAGCTTCCAGATCGCGTTCTGGACATCGCGTGGATATGCGTTGCGAAGGTACTCGACGACCACACCGACCTTGCCGGCATCGCTCTCCACAAGGAGGATCTGGTCCGGCCGGTGACTGGCTCCCGGGGAAAACGGCGCCACAGCTTCGGACGGTGTGACCTCCCCTGCGGCCGCGTCGGCAAGCGCGCGACAAAGGTCCGCCTCAAGCTGAGGGCGGAAATCGGCGACTGGGGACTGCTCGTCTACGTCATTGCTCATAGAATCGTTAGGTAAATCGTCACGATTAGCTGCACAGCTAATCATATAGCTTTCCCTGATGATTAGCTATTGTCCATCGATTAGCTGCACAGCTAAGAGCACAAATTTCCCTAAGCGTTCAGCGTTACGCATCTCACCAGGCTGTGCGACGAGCGGTGTAAAGTGTTCGTTGAGGAGCTCAAACGCACCGGTGAGATTGAAACCAAAGCGGCGAACATCGGACGTTTGGGTCGAAATATTCATGGCTGGCCGGAGTATATCCCCGGCCTCTCCGGTAGCGATCTGACGCTGCAGCCATTCGCTGCCGAGGCCGTCGGACATCAATGGCCATATCGCGAGCCGCTGGGTGCTCGGCTCCCCGCGCAGGGTGGCAAGGGAACCGAATCGGTCAGGGATCGCACATCAGGCTGGTTCAAGGTTGGTTCGCCGACCAGGCGTAACGTAGCCTCAACAAGTTTCATGAAAAGGTCAAAACTAACTATCAATCGTGACGTAAATCCTTGGTCTCCACATTCATGCGCGAACATCATGTAACATAAATCATCGATCTTTCCAGTATAAAAAGATCTGTTGAACATAGACTTAGAGTCGTTTGTGATGACGTATGTAGATTTCTGTAACGTCACGTATACCATCATACAAGCGCTCATAATGCTGGGGTTCGAGTCCACCCATAGCCACCACTTCTTTCGGCGAATCAAGCCGTTGGATGATGTCAGCTAACCCCGCGTAATGGCGGGTTTTTTTGTGCCCGGATCATGAAAGCCGGCCCAGAAACGGTCGCCAATCCCCGGTTTCCATCGAGCCTAAGTTTCGTCCGTGACGGGACCTGTGACACATTCTGTGACATGTGGAACTGTCACAGACCCATCGAACTTGCGTAAAACGACCCTGGCACTTTGTGGCAGGCAGCGGGCAGCATCTGCTTGTCCTGGAAACCACGCTGTTGCGGATCGGTGTGAATCCGGCTCATTCCCTCGCGTCCCCTGATGCTCGCCATGAATTTCACGATGACCTGCTGTTGGGCTTTGTCGCGCGCTGGTCAGATGCTGAGCGACCTACTGTGCATCGCAGGACATGAGTCCTGAACGCCGTTGAGCAAGCCTTCCGACTGGGGCGTCGTGCTCGTTCGTGGTACGCGCAGGTGGTAGGGTGCACACGGTCGGTAGTGACATGGAAATAGAGTTGGCGGGTTCGTCGCCTGCGATGGAAAATAGAGGCAATTGGGAATGACCCGCAAAGGGGTGGGAGTGGCAAATTCAGGACGCTGGCATGTGGTGCACCCTTCAGCATTTCCTCATGAGCAAGAAGCTCTGGAATTGCTGCGCGATCACCTGCCCGACACCTCGCCGTTTCGGGCGTGGTCAAACTTTGAATTCATTGCAGAAGACGGCAGCATCAACGAAGTTGATGCGCTGATCGCGTCAACTGATCGAATCTACCTAGTTGAAATCAAGCATTGGTCGGGGACGATCTCCGGCAACCAGAACACCTGGACCGTGTCCAAGAGTGGCGGGCGGGAGCGTTACGAAGAGAACCCCCTCCTTCTGGCCAATCGCAAGGCGAAGAAGCTGAAGTCGCTGCTGGCCCGGCAGCCGGCGTTCAAGAATGGACGTGTGCCGTTCATCCAGGCCGCAGTGTTTCTGTCTTCGCCTCAATGCGCCGTGCAGCTGGATGAGGTCGCCAGCCAGCACATCTATTTACGACCGGATGGCGACCGCCGCGGCAAGCCAAGCATCGTTGATGTCATGCAGGGGCGGGCTACTGAAGCGGAGGGCCGCCCGCCCATCGCCCGCGATGTTGAGCGGGCGTTCAATCGAGCGATGGATCAACTCGGATTGCGTCAGCGCACCCGTGCAGCGACGGTTGGCGATTACCTGTTGACCCGGCTCATTGGCGAGAATGATCGCTATCAGGATTGGGAAGCCCGACATGCCCGGGTTGACGGTGATCGCAAGCGTATCCGTATCTTCCCGTACGCGCGCCATGCGGCTGAGGCGGAGAAGCGCGAACGCAAGGACGTCGCTACTCGTGAATACGAGCTACTGCGCGAAATACGGCATGACCACATTCTCTCGCCTGGTCAGTTGACCGAGAGCGACTCCGGCCCGGCGCTCGTTTACGACTATCACCCTGACGCGCAGCGTCTGGACCACCGTCTTGAGGCGACGTCGCCACCATTGGGCATCAGTCAGCGACTGGATCTGGTGCGGCAGATTGCCGAAGCGTTGGCGTATGCGCATCAGCGCGGCGTCTATCACCGTGCCCTGAGCCCATGGACCATCGAAGTCACCGAGCAAGCCGACGGACGCTTGTCGGCGCGCATTCGCGACTGGCAAAGCGGCAGTTCTGAGCAACAAACCCAGTCCAACACCCGGATGACCCTGCATGTCGGTCAAATGGCTGGGGTGATCGACAGTCCACAATCGATGGTGTATTCGCCGCCCGAGGTGATTGCCGGGCATGGTTACGACCCAACCAGCATCGATGTGTTCTCACTCGGTGCGCTGAGCTATGCGATCTTCAGCGGCCAGCACCCGGCCACCGATATCGAGCAAATGCTGGGCAAGTGCAGCAGCGGCCCCGGTCTGTTGATGTCGGGCGTCCTCGACGGCACGCCGGACAGCCTGCAACTGCTGATCCAGTCGGCAACGGACCCCAATCCCACGGATCGTCCCGCCGACGTGCGGGAATTTCTGCGCCTGCTCGATGAAGTGGAGGATGACCTCACCACGCCCGAACCCGAGTTGGGCGTCAAGCCGGCTGATGCCAAGGCGGGCGATCAGCTCACCGGCGGGTTTGAAGTCAAACGGCGCCTAGGTAGTGGTTCGACTTGCCACGCCCTGTCTGTTGAGCTTGATGGCCAGAAAGGTGTGCTGAAGGTCGCCAAGGATCCCTCGTTCAACGAGCGCCTGCGCCTCGAAGCCGCCACCCTGAAAGATTTGCACCATCCCAACATCGTAAAATGCCTAGGCTTGTATGAGATCGATGGCCTCACCGCGATCTTCATTGAACAAGCCGGCGAGCAGACGATGGCCCAACGCCTGCGCAAAGAGGGTCCGCTGTCGCTGGATCTGCTCGAGCGTTTCGGTGACGAGCTGATCGGTACCCTGGTGCACCTGGAACGCGAAGGCATCAACCATCGCGACATCAAGCCGGAAAATATTGGCATCGGCGAGAACCGCAAACGCGCACTCACGCTCAAGCTGTTCGACTTCTCGCTGTCGCGCGCGCCGACTGACAACATTCGCGCAGGCACGCCGCCCTACCTTGACCCCTTCCTCAGCAACCGCCGCCCGGCGCGCTGGGATCTTCATGCCGAGCGCTTTGCCGCCGGCATGGCCTTGCATGAACTTGCCACCAGCACCCTACCCGCGTGGGGCAGTGCCGGTCAGGACCCCGCCAGCAGCGACCAAGAAGTCAGCCTCGACACCGGGAGGTTCGATGCCTCTGTACGTGATGCGCTGGCTGCCTTCTTCGCCAAGGTGCTGCGTCGCGATCACAAGCAGCGCTTCGACAACGCCGACGAGATGTATCTGGCGTGGAAGAACGTCTTCAAGCATATCGACCAGACCACCCTGGACGACACGGAAGAAGAGGGCACCAGCGACATCGACCTCACCCGCTTGGAGGAGCTCAATGAGACCACGTCCCTGTCCCTGCTGGGCTTGAGCCCGCGTGAACTCAATGCCGCCGATCGCCTTGGTGCCACCACGGTGGGTCAGTTGCTCGGTTTGCACGGCATGCGGTTCTATCGCAACCGCGGCATCGGCCAGCAAATTACCCGCCGGCTGCGCGAGCTGCGCGATCTTCTCGCCGCACACTTGGGCAAATCGACCCCCGCCGACGCGCCGGATGACACCGCCGGCATGCTCAGTATCGACCGCTTGGTGAAAAGCCTGGAGTCGATCAAGCTGGGAGACACTGAATCCAGCATTGTCAACGCCTGGCTGGGTCGTGGCCATCGAGACGACGCCAGCGCCATCGACCTGCCCACCCTGCGCGAAGTGACGGAATATAGCGGCAGCAGTCGCAACGACGTGCAGGTGGCAATCGACAAGGCCATCGAGAAGTGGGCCAAAAACAGCTGGATGACCGCACTGCGCGACGAGGTTGCTGAATTCATCCAGCGCCGGGAAGGCATCGTCACGCTGGACGAACTGGCCGGTCGCCTGCTCGGCACGCATGGTTCTACCGCTACGGGCGCCGATCGCTTGCGGCAAGCGGCCACGGTAGTGCAGTCCGTGCTGGAAACGGAAGCTGGGCGTGAGTCCGCCCGCTTCGTGCTTTACCGCGGCCCTGATGTGCTGCTGATCATCGCCACCGACAAGCTCGGTCAGGCCTTTACCGAGCCACCGGCCGAGCGCGCCGAGTACGTCAAGGCGCTGGCGCTGCAGGCGAAAACTCTGGCCCATCAGGATCCGTTGCCCAGCCCCCGTCGCGTCGAGGAAGTGCTGGCATCGATCCCGGCGCCCAGTCGCGACCAGTTGCTGAGTCCGGAACGACGCCTACGCGTGGCTGTCGCTGCGGCGCCGAGCGTAGCTCTGTCCAGCCGGCTGGAGTTGTACCCCGAAGGCTTGTCGGCGGAGCGCGCCTTGCGCCTTGGCGCCAACACTTTGCTGGGCGCACGGCGACTCAGCGTGGCTCAGCTACATAGCCGCATCCACAGCCGGTTCAGTCATGCAGAACCGCTACCGGGCCGTCCCGCGCTGGATCACCTGCTGGCCCGCATCGACTTTCCGCTGCAGTGGCATGAAGCCAGCGAGGGCTTGCCGGCTGGTTACGCGATGCCCGTGCACAACAGTGGCCTGACCAAACACACCAGCACTTGGCGGCGCCTCACCACCGCCATTCATGGCGGCGAGCTCAGCACCCCCGAGGCGCAACAGGCCCAACGCTTCGAAGACACGCTCCGTCGCGCCCAGGCCGACCGCCGCGTATTAATCGTTACCTGCGAGCTGCATCATGTAGAGAAGGCGACGCTTGAGCTTTCACAGCGCATGGGTATTGAAACGCTCAGCCTTGATCGCCTACTGATCGACACCCTGCGCGCGCAGGCCGGTCAGGTTGGGGCCGACTGGCGCGTGGTGCGCCAGGCAGACCGTGCCACGCCGGACACGGTCGACTGGCGACGGTTGCTCACTTTGGTGCATCGGGCCATGCCGCAGGTTACCCAACAGTTGTTGGACGATCCGCGCCCACTGATCGTGCAGCACCTGGGGCTACTGGTACGGTACGGCCAGATTGGCCTCATCCAGATCTTGCGCGACGCCGCCATCAGCTCGACCATGCCCACCCGTCTGCTGATGGTGCCGGGCGACCACTATCAGGCACCTATGCTCGATGGCGCCGCGCTGCCGGTCATCACCCCGGCCGACTGGACCCATCTCCCCAAAGCGTGGCTGGAGAACCGGCATCGCGCCGCTCCCGCCGCCGTTGTTGCAGGAAACCCTTCGTGATCGACCCCCGCAAGTTGCTGAGTGATCTGCAGGCACAGCAGAAAAAATTGGAAGTCGATCTGCGCGAGCAGATCACCCATGTACCCGAGCTCAAGACGCGTCTGCAGACTAACTACAAAGCGGCCTTCGACGCCGGACGCACCGCCGATACGTTCGGCGCGTGGAGCGACAACGAAATCACCCAGGCTGCAGTCGCCTGGCTGTTGGCCTGCACCTATATCCGCTTCTGCGAAGACAACCGTCTGATCACCGCCCCGATGCTGGCCGGCTCTGGCGATGCCTTGCGTCGGGCCAAGGATGCGGCCAGCGAATATTTCCGTCAGCACCCCACCGAAAACGAGCGCCACTATCTGGAGCACTGCTTCGATCAGATGGCCACATTGCCGGTGGTGGCTGGCATGTTCGAGCGGGCGCACAACCCGCTGTTTGCGCTGCCGCTGTCATTCGAGGCCGCGCGCGCCCTGCTGGCGTTCTGGCAAAAGGTCGATCCGGATACCGGCGTGCTGCTGCACGATTTTCAGGATGAAGCGCTCAATACCCGCTTCCTCGGCGACTTGTATCAGGACTTGTCCGAAGCGGCGCGCAAGCGCTATGCCTTGTTGCAAACGCCGGAATTTATCGAGGAGTTCATCCTTGACCGCACGCTGGAACCGGCGATCAAGACCTTCGGCTTGAAGGGCATCCGCATGATCGACCCCACCTGTGGGTCGGGGCATTTCCTGCTTGGCGCGTTCGAGCGTCTGCTGGCGCATTGGCAAAGGGAAGCGCCCGGGTTGGACAGCACCGAGCACGTCAAACACGCGCTCGATGGCGTCTATGGCGTGGACCTCAATCCGTTTGCCGTGGCCATTGCGCGCTTTCGCCTGCTGGTCGCCGCGATCAAGGCCTGCGGTATCCATACGTTGAGGGAAGCACGCGGCTGGCACTTCAACCTCACCACCGGGGATTCATTGCTGCACGGTCGCCGCTTCGATCAGCTGGATCTGGGCGCGGATGATCTCAGTCACCGCTATCAATACGCCTATGCCGCCGAGGATATTGGCGAGATCAATCGAATTCTTGGGCAGCAATACCATGCGGTGGTGGGGAACCCGCCGTATATCACTGCCAGCGACAAGGCGTTGAACGTGCTGTATCGCGAGCGCTATAAAACCTGCCATCGGAAGTTCTCGCTCGGCGTGCCGTTTACTGAGCGGTTCTTTCAACTCGCACTGCACAATGGTGATGGACCATCCGGCTATGTCGGTCTGATCACCGCCGACAGTTTCATGAAGCGCGAGTTCGGCAAGAAGTTGATCGAGGACTATCTGCCGCAGCAGGATTTGACTCACCTCATCCACACGTCAGGCGCATATATCCCTGGCCACGGAACGCCTACGGTGATTCTGCTCGGCCGCAATCGCAAACCCGTTGCCGATACCTTGCGCGCAGTGCTTGGCATTCGCGGTGAGCCATCTACGCCAGCTGATCCCGCACACGGTTTGGTCTGGTCGTCGATCGTCCAACTAACCGATCGGCCGGGGCTGAGCAACGAATACATCAGCGTGTCGGACATGGAGCGGGCACGGCTAGCGACACATCCGTGGAGTTTGCAGGGAGGTTCGGCGCCGGAAGTGCTTGAGGCCGTCAACGACGCCGCTGCAAGCAAGCTTTCCGAACATGTGACCGACATTGGTTTCGGCGCGATCTTGGGCGAGGACGATGCATTCATGGTTTCCGCGTCGGTGTCCGACCCGCGACGCCAGACCGATATTCGCGTGCTGCCCTTGGTCGAGGGTGACACTGTGCGTGACTGGGGCGTGAGTTCGGCGACCGATGTCATGTTCCCATATGACGCTGATGTGGAGCTCTCACCAGAATCAGACCTTGGTAACGGCCTGTGGCGGTTGAGGACGCTTTTGGCGTGCCGCAACGACTTTGGAGGGAAAACGTATCGCGAGGTTGGCCGCGCGTATTGGTCGTATCACCAGATTCCGATCGAGCGCAATCGCATTCCTCTTACGATCACCTTCGCCTTCGTCGCTACTCACAATCACTTTGTATTGGACCGCGGTGGCAAAGTGTTCAATCGTACGGCGCCGGTGATCAAGCTCCAGGCGGGCGCCGGCGAGGACGAACATCTCGGTCTGCTCGGGCTGTTGAATAGCTCGACCGCGTGCTTTTGGATGAAGCAGACATTTCACAATCGAGGGGACTCAACGGATAGCCAAGGCGCCCGCGTCACGGGTGACCCTGCCTTCGATACGTTTGAGTTCACGGGCACGGGTTTGCTTAGATTCCCCCTGCCGGCAGTATCACCGCTTGCGCAATCGAGGCTGATGGATCGTCGTGCTCAAGAACGGGGAGCGACGCTCCCTGCCGCTCTTGTGTCACGTTTGCCAATGACGCGCAGCGAACTGAGTGCCGTCCAAGACAGGTCCAAGTCATTGCTCGCGCAGATGATTTCGCTCCAAGAAGAACTTGATTGGTGGTGCTATCAATCCTACGATCTGTTCCAGGAAGCGTTGTGCAGCGAAGTCACGCTCCCCGAAATTCATATTGGCGAACGCGCCTTCGAGATCGTGCTGGCTCGCCGCATCGCAACTGGCGAGACGCAGTCCACATGGTTCACCCGTCACGGCTCTACCCCGATCACCGAACTACCCGCGCACTGGCCTGCCAATTACCGCGCGCTGGTCGAGCGCCGCATCGCCCTGATCGAGTCCAACGAGTGGATCGGCCTGCTCGAACGTCCCGAATACAAGCGACGCTGGAATCAGCCTGGCTGGGACGAACTGGAGCAAGCCGCGCTGAAGGGTTGGCTGCTAGATCGGCTGGAAACCACG
>Ga0307375_10005550_pt1 | contig 11831 bp, 16 predicted proteins | sample TR1MG_FD_202531 | JGI IMG/M metagenome (GOLD analysis project Ga0307375, IMG submission 202531) | Soil microbial communities from Risofladan, Vaasa, Finland - TR-1 | ecosystem: Environmental > Terrestrial > Soil > Coastal area > Acid sulfate soil | place: Finland: Risofladan, Vaasa | collected... | reverse complement strand
GCCTGGTCGGGTGTGGCATTGCCCTTCTCGACGTCCAGGACCACGCCGTCGTTCGTGGAGGCGAACACGGCGATGCGCACCTTGATCGCGCCCGGGAAGCGTCCCCAGTCAGCCGCGGACCACCGGTAACGGCCATCGACGTACCCGGCGACCATCTGCGCCGACGTCGGAATGGCCGAGGCTGTGACACTGTCGAACATCGTGCGCATGGCAGGCTCCCGTCAGTGGCCGGTGTAGTGGGCGATGACGGCGTAGACGGCGGTCACCAGGAACGCGACGGTCGACAGGGTCGTGCCCAGCCGGGCTGCGGGTGTCCACCGGCGGTCGGACTCTTCCCGGTCGGACTGACGTGTGGCCGCGACAGCAGCAGCAGCAGCAGCATCCGAGGCCGCACGGGCCTTCGCCTCATCGCCGAGACGCTGCATCGTCAGACGCACCGACTCGAACTCGTCATCGTGCCTGTCCAGGCGACCCTCGGTCGTTGACACGCGTGTGCGGAGGTCGTCGACCTTGAAACTGACGAGGTCGACTTTCCCTTCGATGCGGGCCAGGACTGTCGACTGCGGTTCGGACCGGCGGGGTTCCGGCATCTCGTCGGCGCTCACGGCTTGGCCCCTGGGACGACGGCGGGGTGGATCTCCGTGACGAGGGCGTGAACGGCGGTGAGGATCTCGCGGGTCTCGGCGTGCTCGGCCATGACCGCGTCGTGCGTTTCCTGATCGCGGGCCTCGGTGCGCGCGGACTCGATCGACTGGCCCACGAGGATGATCGACAGCAGGACCAGTTGCAGGAACGTCTGCGCGACCCACGACACGATGACGACGACGTCACCGGAGTGCACGGCGCCCGGCAGGGACACGAGGGCGATGGCGGTGAACACGAGGGCCATCCACATCGTGCCCACGGCGTTCGTGATGCGTTCCCCGGCGCGGGTGAGGGCGCTGTCAACGCGGGTGAGTCTGGGTGGCATTGTGGCCCCACTTTCGGGTCGAAACGGGTGCGAACCTGTGAGTTTCTGGCCGACGTCAGTGCGGGCGCGTACCGTGGACGCATGAGCATCAGAAGCGCAGTCGTGGGGGCCGTCGGCGGGGTCGTTATTGTCGGCGGGGTGTTCGTCGGGCTCGGCATCGCCAACGCCCAGAACGCGCCCACACCGGCACCGAGCCCGGTCGTCACGACCGCGGCACCCGTCGCGACGGTCACGCCGACACCGACACCGACACCCGTGAATGTCGTGCCGACGCCCGCCGCGACCGCGATCCCGCAGTCAGTCCCCATCGCCGTACCGACATCGGAGGCCGTCGTGCCGAAGCCCGCCGCACCGAAGCCCGTGCCCGCCGCGCCTGCGCCTGCGCCGCAGCCGGTTCCGAGCACCCAGCCGAGCGGCATCCCGTTCATCTACGGAACTCCTCAGCCGGGAGCGCTGCACGTGGCGTCCTCGACCGGCACCGCAACGCCGATGCCAGTGCCGACCGCTTCCTAGCGGAGGAAAATGGCGACCGCGTTGCAGTTGGCGATGGAATACGCCGTTGTCCATCCGGAGCCGACGCCCTGAAGTCGGCATGCGACGGAGATGGTCCCGCCGGATAGCCCTGTGAACGTTCGAATCGCGGACGCTGCGGCCGTGTTTTCTCCGATCCCGCCCTGTGCTGCGCCGCCACCAGCCGAGCCGCCAATTGCGGCGTTCACGATCACGGTCGTGCTCGTCGTCCCGTCGCCGTACACGGTCCCGTCCACAGTGCAGTGCACGATCGCCTGCGAGAACCCGGCCGGCACCGCGATCGTCGAGGCCGCATAGTCAGCCGTCGCACCCGGCGTAAACCCGGTCGAGGACGCACCCACCGACCCGACGATCACGTACGTGATTCCTTGGAGGAGTCCGGAGGCGATGGTCAGGGATCCGTCGATGGTGACGGCGCCGGAGAACTCTGCGCTCCCCGTCGGCTGCAGCGCCCACCCGGACGCGCCGGCGACGTAGTTCCCGGACTGGACTTCACCCTGGTCGATGATCAGGTTCTTCGTGGCGCCGTCGATGTGGAGTGCCCCGGTCGCGCCGCCTTGTGCGGCCTTCGCGATCTCCTCACGAATCCAACTGAGAATCACAGCCTTCATCTGCTGGTCGCCGGAGCCGGAGATCGAGTTGTTCGGCGGGATCGGCAGCGCCATCAGTGCGCCACCTTCGCGGCAGCAGCGGTGAGCATGTGCTCGTGGATGAGGTCGACCCGGGCGCGCGCCTCAGCGGCGACGTAGGGGTCGCGGATGACGGTGAGCTGGTTGTCCTGCTTCGTCTCGCCACCCTCGGACCAGTTCGTCGACCCGGTCACGACGTCGAGGCCGTCGACGATGAGCAGCTTCATGTGCATGATCGCACCGCGCTCGGACCGGCCGATGGCGACCGAGTTGGACGGGAATGCGGCCTTCGCGAGGAGTGCCCGCTCGTGGACGCCGCCCGCCTGGGATGAGTCAAGGGTGAGGCTGACGTACACGTTCTCGGCGTCGAGCTTCTCGTGCATCGCGGCCGCGAGGTCGTCGTCATCGAACCCGTACATCGCGCACACGAGGGACTTCGTCGCGGACTTCACGAGGTCCACCAGGACGCCGTGCACGTCATCCACGGGCGAGTAGAAGGTCAGCGCTGCGGCAGGGTAGCCGGGGACGAACGGGGTCGCCTTGTGGGCGTGCAGGACGCTCAGGTCGGTCAGGGACATCAGACCTCCGCTTGGAGTGTGGCGAGGGTGAGGACGGCTTCGAATCCGAGTGACCCGTCGATTTGCATGACGCGTGCCCGGCGTGTGCCGTCGGGGAGGAACGGGTCGCCTTGGGTGTGGATCTGCACGTAGTCGCCTGGACGGATCTGGTCGATGCTGGGTCCGGCGAGGACCGTGGGGTCGAGGTCGGCGCCGCCGTCGACGCGGATCGTGATCTTCCACACGGCGGACGGCCGGTTCGCCTGGGCGAGCCCGGTCGTGGCGTAGGCGTCGAGGTCGGTTTGGGTGCCGTCACCGGTGTGCGCGCGGGATACGACCTCGAGCAGGGGGTACCCGGCTGCGGTGAGGGTCGTGGAGTCCGCCTGGGACATGAGGACCCCTGCGCCGGTTCCGGTTCCGACTTCCCACCAGCGGGTTGCCATGGTGGTGGCGTCGGCGGTGTAGTCGATGTCGGACACGGGGGACAGGGGTGCGGTGGCGTCGAACCACCAGTCGGCCCCGGTTTGGGTGAGGGCCGGGTTGGTGGGTGTGCCAGCGCGCATGACCCACTGGATGTAGCGGGGGTCGGTGGGGTCGATGCGGGGTGTGAAGGTGATCTCGGGGCCGTTGTTGACGGCGGTGAGCTCGGTGAGGCGTTGCCCCAATGTGGCGAGGTCGAACCCGTTGTAGGTGCGTGTGTTCCCGGGTGTGGCGCCTTGCGCGGCGGGGAAGACGACGGGCGCGTTGCCGCCGACGTGCGCGAGGGCCTGGGTGACGAGGGCGACGGCAATGTCCCCCAGGGACATGTTGGACGACGACGGGTACGTGGTCACGGCCGCTTGTGCCGCACCGAGGGCCAACGGTTCGGCGAGGACGGGGATGACGAGACGGTGGTCGAACAGGGACCATAGCCCGGCGCCGCCGATGGTGAGCTGTCCCGACTTCCGGTTGTACGCGTGGGTCCAGATGGGTCCGCCGGCGAGGATCGCGTCACCGTACTGGATGGCGACGAACGTCTTGCCGGGGGCTGTGGTGTGGTACAGGTCGGCGCCGGTGAGTTCTGTCGCCGCGGCGGGGATTTGGATGCCGGTGAGGTTCCCGGCGGCGTTGAGGACCTGCTGCCAGGTGGCGGCTGCTGCGGGTGCGCGGACGGTGATGAGGCCGGTGCGTAGGTCGCCGATGAGGACCTGGAAGGTGGGTGGGGTGACCTGGTTGGGGACGGATGTGGACAGTTGGGGGACGGGCACAGTGCCGAGGATGGGCAACCGTCACACCCCCCGGCTGGTGGTCATCATGGTCAGTGGTTGACGCGGGTGAACGTCGCGGCCACGGAGAACCAGACGTTCGCGATGGACTGCACCGACACGCACCAGATGGTCGCGGTCGTGTTCGCGGGGATGTCGACATACCCGGTGGCCGCGACGGGTTCCCAGGTGGAGATCGCCGCCGGGACCTGGTGTGACGTGCCCTGTGTGACGGTCAGCGACGACGCGATGGTGACGGCGTTCGAGCTGGCGGCCGTTGCGAACCCGGCGTTACCGGTGGCCTGCACGAATACCCGTGACGCGTGGGACCAGGCGGGGAACGACTGGACGGGCACGACCGTCCCACCACCGGCGGCGATCTGAAGGTCGCCACCGTTGGCCCACGTGGTGACCGGGTACGGCTGTGCGTATGCGGTCCCGTCGAACGTCTCGACCATGTGCGTGTCGAGGCGGTAGATTTCGCCGCCATCGACCGCCGTGATGAGGTCACGTTCGGCTTTGGTGCGTACGGGGATCGGGTTGCCGCGGGTGGTGGTGAACTGGCGGACGTCGGTGATCGTCACGTTCGCACCGGAGGTGCCCGCGACGGCGGTGGAGGCGATGAGGACCTGCGCCAACGCGACCGCACCGGACGGGATCGCCGGGACCGCCGGGGTTGCGGACGGGGTGCCGGGGGCAACGGTCAGGACCGCAGCCACCGACCCGTCAGCGTTCACGATCGCCGCCGGGTCCATCTGCATGGCGTAGATCACGTCGATGCGTGAGTTCGACGCGGGGGGGACCGTCAAGTTCACCGTGTACAGGGCGTCGTTTGCCGCATAGTACGGCCCGTTCGAGGCTCCCTTGGACCCCACGACGTGCCCCGCGTTGACGGTCACACTCCACGGGGACGTTGACGCGGTCCCGGTCACGAGCATCGGTGACGCGGGGGCGTACACGACGCCGGTGCGCACATCCAATGGTCCGGGGCCCTGCAACGCCCACAGGGCCGCAGCGGCCAGGCGTGCACTGACGGCGTCCTCGACGCCACCGGCGGTATGCGCGGCGGTGTGCTGTGTCATGAGAGGCCTTTCACCAGGAACCGGGCGTGAGGGAAACGGACAGGGCCGCCACGGGTGACGCGGCACCCAGGGCACCGAACGCGAACGTCCGCGCGCCCCCCGCGGGGACGGTCGGCAGAGCCGTGTAGGACACGAACCGGGTGGACCCGTTGAGGGTCGCGGCACCGGTGCGCGTGTCGATGACGAACACGTCCGCCGCACCGACAGCCCCGGTGAACTGGAGCGTGATGGCGTCTTCCACGTCGGTGACCTGGAACCCGGCCGAGTCGATCGGCCCCGTGACCGTGAACACGGGCGACGCGGGTGCGGTGCCGTAGTTCGACACCACGACACGGCCACTGGTGCCACCCGTGCCGTAGTCCAGCGGGTACACCAACGGGTACGTCAGACCCCCGCCGGGGATCGGCAGGCCTGTGGACCCGGTGACCGTCGTCCCGTACTTGAGTGGGTCGGGGGCCGTGAACTGCAGGGCGGCTTTCGTGACCCCGAACGCGTACTCTTGCGCCCCCGGCATCGACCGGGCGGCACAGAACACGTTGACGACCCGCAGGCCGTGACCTGGGAGCTGGTACCAGAGCGGGCGTGTGGCCGCCTGCGGGTACGTGCCGGCCTCCAACGCGAGGACCGCCGCCGTGAACGTCGACGCGTTCGTGGCGACGACGTTGAAGTCCAGGTCGTACACCGCACCGTTCGCGAACTGTGGTTCCCCGAACTCACCGTGCGCGCGCGCCCGCGGTGTGCCACCACCCCGCACGCTGGCCTGGTCCAAGAACCCCTTGAACGCGGTGACCGCGTACGGGGTGCCGACACCCATGAGGAGCCCGTCGAACTCCCACTGGAAGTCGCCGGTGATCAGCCCGCTCATGCGGTCTTCAACCTGAACGCCCACGCTGCGGCGACCTGCTGCGGGGGCTGGTGGGCTTCGTTGTAGTTCTGGATGTACACGTTGCCGCCCCCCGCACCGCCGTTGCCGTTGAGGAGCGCCTTCGTCTGTGCGGCAGGGGTCACCTGTGTGCCCTTGGGGAGGTTCAACAGTTCGGCGCCGTGCTCGCCCGCGATCGCAAGCCCGCCCTGCCAGTTGTCCGTCCCGTTCGCGAGCATGGGGATCTGCGGGAACGTGAAGCCCTTGCCGCCGATGCCCGGCACCCAGCTCGGGACCGTGATGTTGAGCTTGCCGATCGTGTTGTTCCACAGGCCGCCGACGGCGTTGAACGCCGCCCGGAACGGTGCCGTGATGAACGACCCGACCGATTTGAGGGCGTCGCCGATCTTGGACGGGGCCGACCGGAAGAACCCCACGATGGAGTCCCAGTGCGAGGAGATGAGCCCCACCGCGAGACCGATCGGACCGGTGATGATCCCGAGGATCAGCTGCCAGTGGTCCTTGACGAAACCGATGGTGTTCACGACCGCGCCCTTGAGCCACGACCACACGTCGTCCACGATCGTGCGGAACACCTTGAAGTGGTTGTAGGCGTAGATCACGCCGGCGACCAAGAGCGCCACGCCCGCCACGACGAGCGTGACGGGGGAGATGAGGAACTCGAGCGCACCACCGGCGGTGAACAGGGACACGGCCCACGCGACGGTCGCAGCGGTGAGCACCCCACCGATGACGACCCCGAGTGCGATCGCGACGGTCTTGTGCTGGATGAGCCAGGTGATGATGTTCCCGACGACCGTGATGGTCTTCTGGATCATCGGGATGAGCAGCGTCCCGAACTTCGTGGCGAGGTCCTCCGCGGACGCGGCGACCGTGTGCAACTGTCCCTTGAGGGTCTTCGCCTTCGCTGCCGCCGCATCATCCACGGCGCCCTTCTGCTCCACCGCAGACTTCGCCTGGTTGAACGCGTCCGCACCGGCCAAGATCGTCTGGTTCAGGCCCTCGGCGGCGCCCTTGCCGAACAGGGCCTGCTCTGTCGCGGTGCGCTGCTGCTCGGTCATCCCGGCGAGCTTCGGGGTGACCTGCGCCAGGACCGCTTGCATGCCGACGAACTTCCCCGACTGGTCATAGATCGACACACCAAGAGCCTTCATCGTGTCGTTCACCGGCTTCGTGCCCGACAGCAGGGTCTGCAACGCCGTGTTCGCGACCATCACCCCACGCGACCCGGACACCCCGTGCTGGGCGAGGTCCACGAGCAGGGCGCCGGTGTCCCCCAGGGTTGGGGCCACGTCGCCGAGCTTCGCGTGCAGTTTCGCGGTGACCTGCGTCAGCGAATCCAGGCCAACCCCGGTGAGTCTGGACGTGTTGTACAGCTGGTTGGACGCTTCGCCGGCGTCGGTGGTCTTCAGCCCGTAGGACTGCATGACCTGCGCGAGGTCCGCGGTGGTGGCCGTCAGGTCCCCACCGGTGGCCTCGGCGGCGTCCATCGCAGCCTTCATGAACTGCGTGGACGACGCCGCCGTGAGCGTCCCACCGGACAGTTGCTTCACAACCCCGGCGACCGGGCCCAGGGCGGTCGACATCTCCTGTGCGGAGAACGTGGTCGTGCCCATGGTGTTCAGGAACGCGTCACCAACAGCCTTGACCTGCGGGGCCGTCAACTGTGCCGCACCCTGCACCGTCGCCATACTCGACTGGTAATCCGTGGCGGACTTCACCGACAGGGCCGCAATGGGGATGAACGCCGCCGCGATACCGATCGCCGCGACCTTCCCAACCTTCTGCAACGACGCGAAGTGCGCGTTGCCGGTCGTCTCGAGCTCGGCGAGGTCCTTCTTCGCCTCACCGACCTTCGCGTGCAGCTCGGTGCCGATCGCCTTCAGCTCGATCAAGACCGGTGGCAGCATGCCCATGACGTCACCCCGTTCAGGTTGGGTTGGTCAGGGGCGTGTGGCTTTCGCCCATTCCTCGGTGGCGATCTGCTGAATCTTCGGCAGCGCGGCCTTGTATGCGGGTTGCATGTACGGGCGTGCCGGGATGTGGATGGGGTGGCGGCCGTTTGCGATACCCTTGGTGCCCTTCGGTGAACCCTTGGGGCGGACCGGCCAGTTCGGGGCCGTGGAATCCCCACCGAGTTCTTGGATGCGCGCGTACACCATGGACGGGTACACGGACCCGGTGGCGACGATCCCCGACACCCTGACGGGGGTCATTTTCATGGACCGGCGCAGGTCGCCTGTGATGGATGCGGGTACGTCACCGGGCGGCGATGGTGTGGGTGTGCCCGCCTTGTGCCCGTATTTTTCCAGTTGGTGCTGGGACTCATTGGTGACGACGATCTCGGCGCGGGTGACGATCGTCTTCGCGGCGACCTGCGCGCGGGTGACCATGTCGTCCAGGGCGGACTGCAGCTCGTGGACGCCGAACACGCTGCTCACGGGTTCGCCGCCTTGCGTTGACGTTCAGCCTCGAGGTCGCTGTCGATCTTGTGCATGGCGAGGTCCCAGTCGACGTCCAGGGCTGGGGTGGCGTCGTACTGGGCGACCGTGAGCCCCATGAGCTTGCGGTAGGTGTACGACTTCCACCGTTCGACTACTTCGACGTCCGGGTCCGCGCCGAGGCGCCCTTCGAGCGCCCACCTGAGGGCTTGGAGACGCCAGTACGGTCTTTTGGGTCCGGTTCCCCCCCGGTGCCCATGTCGAGGGACAGGGACGCGATGTCCGCACCGTCCTTCGCTGTTGCGATGGACAGGGTGTCGTACAGGTCGGCGTTCATGTCCCCGACCGTCGCGATCGTGGGCAACGGGTCCGGCAGTGACCAGGCTGCGAGGAACGCGACGACGGTGGCCTCCTGCAGCCGGATGACCGTGTCGATCTGCTCCTCGGTGAGGTCCAGGTCGAGGAGGTCCGTGTCGGGGGTCGCGCCCTGCAGTTTCGGCAGTGCGGGGCCGAGTTTGGAGGAGATCACGAGGATGCCCCGCCGGCCACGGACGGTCATTTCGTCCTTGCCGCGCAGGTCGGCCCAGTGGCCGCCGGGCAGGTCGATGCGTCGCACGATTGAGAACCCTTCTCAGTAGGTGGTTGCCTGGGCGGTGAGGGCGGTGAAGCGGATCGGGGCAACGCCTCCACTGCCGGCGTTGGCCGCGTTCGGCAGCGGGAGCAAATCGAGGATGGTGGTGATGTACCCATCGCTGCCACGTTCCTGGTGGGCGGCCTTGGCCTTCACGGTGCCCATCTCGAACTTGAACGACAGACCGCTCGAGGTCGGTGGGGAGAACGTCAGCGCGATGGGGAACGACGTCCCCGCCAGGTAGAGGTTCTGCTCGACGTCGGCCGCGTTGATGACCGTCAGGGCGGCGGCAATGTCCAGGGCGTTCGCCCACAGACGCAGCGGGGCCTGCTGGCCGAGGGTGTGCACGGGCTTCACACCCCGCTTGAGGGTGATGGACCCGTCGACGATCGGTGTGGTCGTCACGGAGTTCACCGAGGAGGTGACCGACCATGCCGGGGCGGCTTCCACCGTGGAGAACGATGGCGTCGGCGCCGTTCCGCTGGCGACGTACGGCAGGGACAGGACCTTGACGGTGACCTCGACGAGGCCGGTCGCGGTGAACTTGAAGTCCAGCTCGTCGACCATGCCGCCGGCCATGGTTCGCATCTGGTAGCCGTCCCAGTCGAAGAACGTGTAGCTGGGTGGCTGGTTGCCGTTCAGCGTGTCGTTGTTCAGCAGGGAGATGACGTGCGTGTACGGCGACGCGGTCCCGGAGATGGTGTCCGTGCCACCGAGGAGCCCGCGGATCAGGGCGGGCAGGGTGTCGACGTACGCCCACGTGGTGAACTCGTACTCATCGTGGCGGACCGTGGCGATCTGGTCGTCGACGGCCACCATGGACCCGATGAACGGGTCCACGTTCTGCTGGGTGAGGACCGGGGTGATCTTCGGGGTCTTCGCGGGGATGAAGTACGTGGGTGTCGCCGCCGCGGTGCCTCGGACGGTCTCGATCGCCATGGCGACGACACTGGATGAGTTGGCGTAGGGGCCGGTGCCGGTCATGGCTTCTCCTCAGGGTGTGCGGCGAGCCATGCGGCCACGTCGGCGGGTTCGGCGTCTGCGGCCGGGTTGGGTGTGGGGACGGTGGGCGCCCACGCGGGGCCCGGGTCCTTCATGGGCAGCGCGACGACCTCGCCGGGCTGGGTGAGGCGGACCGACCCGTCGGGCAGGGTGACGTTCGCCTCGTAGTCGCCGAGGAACGTGAACTTGGGCATGGCAATGGCTCCTCACGCGCACGGCGGTCGGCTGGTTTGCTGCTGGTTTGCTGCTGGTTTGCTGCGGTCAGGCGTTGATGATCTCCACGACTTGGAGTTCGACGATTGACCAGATTTCGACGACCCCACCGCCCGCGGTTCGGGGTAGCCCGACGGACACGGTGATGCCCGCCGTCTCTTCACCGGCGACGAAGATCGGCGACGGTGAGCTCACCGTGGTGCCGAGGGTCCGGTCGGCGCGGATCAGGTCGAGGATCGCCTCAACCTGCCCGTCGTGGTCGTCCATGGCGTCCTCAGCGCGGGCCTGCATGGACGTGAACGCGAGGTGCAGCATCACGTCGTGGGTAACTGTCTTCTTGCCCGCCACGGGGCCGCCGAGACCGACGCGCACCTCTTGGGATCGGGTGATCTCGACGTAGATGACGGACCCGGACGGTGTGCCCGCGGGTGCGTTCGCGAACCGGTCCGCGGCGACGGTCGTCTTCGGTGGGCTGGCGAAGACCTTCCCGACGCCAGCCGGTGCGCCCGCAGTCAAGTAGTCCGCGGTCATGTGGCGGACAGTGGAGCGGCTCACCAGGCGCGCCTCAGGTCGGCGAGGAGGACCCCGGCGATGCGTTCAGCTTGGGCGATGGTCCCCGACGTGGACGTCTGCGTGGGGGGTTCCGTGGAGCCGAGGACGAGGGCGTCCGCGCCACGGGTCTGGATCAGGGCCGTGGTCAGGAGAATCGTGGCTTCCTTCACGACCGGCGGCAAGTTCGAGACGCTGATACCAGTTGCGTGCGCGAACCCCATCGGAGCCACCAGCGGCAGCGTCGTGGACCCCGTCACGTACGACGACGCCACGGTCACATGCTCCGTACCACCCGTCGTGGACACGTCGTACACGGTCAACGTGGTGCCCGGGTAGACGCCCAGGGCGGACGTCACCGTCAGGGACGACGCACCGACGATCGTGGCACCGGCGAGGGTCGTGTTCGGCCACCCGTTCACCCAGGTGACGTTCACCAGAGGCCTTGACCCGGACCCGAAGCTCGACCCGTACGTCACCGGTGGGTTGGTCGTGTACACGGGGATCGTCACCACACCGTGCGGGGAGATCTCCACATCCGCCAAGGACGACAGGGCGGTCATCGTCGACGGTGTGAACCCCACCGACACGGCACTGACCTCGAGGATCGGCTTGCGGGGCAGCGGAACACGCACCGCACCCCACCGGTTCACCAGGAACCGGCCCGATGTGGTGTCCGTCGTCGCGGCCAACACCTGAAAGCAGATCCGGTCGACCCACGATGATGCGCGTTCGATCTGGTTGGTGATGGCCTGGTTCTGCTGGGCCTGGTTCCCGCCCGGGATGAGGTTCGTGACGTCGATCGCGGTCGGCGCGGCCAACCACTCCGCGAGGGTCAGGTACGGGGTGCGGGAGGCGTACGTCGTGACGTACGGGGCAACCTGAGACACGGTCAACCTCCCGACGGGTACTGGTGGAAGTGCTGAACCTCGGGCTCGTGCGGGTGCCGCCAGTGCCCGTGAGCCTCGAGCAGCGCGGCGATGCGCACATCCATGCGCCGCCAGTCACCTGCGGGGACAAGCCCGCCGTCCTGCTCGACGGCCGACGCGCGGGCCATCAGGTCCGGCAGTGACGCCTTGAGATGCGCGGTGAACCGGGT
>Ga0307375_10005547_pt1 | contig 11834 bp, 6 predicted proteins | sample TR1MG_FD_202531 | JGI IMG/M metagenome (GOLD analysis project Ga0307375, IMG submission 202531) | Soil microbial communities from Risofladan, Vaasa, Finland - TR-1 | ecosystem: Environmental > Terrestrial > Soil > Coastal area > Acid sulfate soil | place: Finland: Risofladan, Vaasa | collected... | reverse complement strand
CTATTCTCTAACTAATTATATACCAACATATTAAATTGCAACATTATAGCCTGGGACTTTGGGACCGGGCTTTTTCATTTCTATTTACTCACTAATCAAACTCATATGAAAACACAACAGATTGATATATCTGAAGTACAGATTATATACTGAACAAAAGTCAAAGCCTCAGACAGACCACAGATTAAATGCTCAAAGGATGCATATGAACTTTTTATGGAAACTTGTGACCAGGATACAATAGAACATATTTATGAGTTTTAACTATTACTATTACCCTGAGCAAACAAAGTTATAGAGATAGCCACAATATCTAAAGGTGGAATAAGCAGCATAGCAACAGGTTAGCCTGGAAAAACTGAAAAAATTGCAGAATTCCAAAAAAATTCGATAAAATCCTTGTGTTATTAAAATATAATATTTTATATTTGTAATATATAAGAAACATATATAATATATTAATATGATATCAAGCGAACTTCTTAAAGGAACACTTAAAACAATAGTACTGAAACTATTGAAGGAGAATGGCCGTATGTATGGTTATGAAATTACCGGTAAGGTTGAAAACCTGACTCAAGGAAAGATAAATCTGACCTATGGAGCGCTTTATCCGGTGCTTTATAAGCTGGAAAGTGACGGGATTCTTATTACAGAATCAGAAAATTTCAATAACCGCATCCGCATTTACTACAGTCTGACCCCAAAGGGGGATTCCATTGTTGCAGAAAAGCTCAGGGAACTTAATGAATTCATTGAGTCGCTTCAACGGATTGTTGAACCCAAAACCGGTTTGAGCTATGCCTGAACTTAGCTTGAATAATATTGACCAGATCAGACATGATATAAGCCGACAGGAGATAACTTTTTCACATCTCCTCGAAAACCTTATTGATCATATATGCTGCGATGTGGAGCACGAGATGCAGACTGGTCTCGTTTTCAGTGAGGCATATCGCAGGGTAAAACAAAAAATGGGATCACGCAGATTAAAGGAAATTCAGGAAGAGACACTTTATGCAGTTGACACTAAATACAGACGTATGAAAAACACGATGAAAATTTCTGGCATTGCCGGCATAGTGTTGCTTGGCTTTGGTGCATTATTCAAGATTCAGCATTGGCCACTTATGGGTACCATGACGACCCTCGGGGCTGTTACTCTGGCATTAGGATTCATACCTTCGGCACTCGGAGTACTCTGGAAAGAGACTCACAGCAGGAAGAAACTATTCCTTTTCATTTCAGCATTTTTGGCAGGGATGCTCTTAATATTTGGTACCTTATTCAAAATACAGCACTGGCCCGGAGCAGGTATTATTATGACTCTGGCAGCACTTTTCGGAATAGTCTTTTTTGTTCCGGCGCTGCTTGTCAGCAAGTTACGTGATCTGGAAAACAAATCTATGAAGCCGGTTTATATCTTTGGTGCAATAGGAATGATCTGTTATGCCGGTGGCATGTTTTTTAAGATACAGCACTGGCCGCTTGCAGGAATATTTATGGTTATAGGGATGATCATTCTCTGCATTATTACTTTTCCATGGTATACCTGGCGTACCTTGAAGGAGGAAAATCATATCAGCTCAAAGTTCCTTTACATGGTAATTGGTTTGCTCGTGATAATTATTCCAGGAACCCTTATCAATCTTAACCTTCAATATTTATTCGAAGAAGGTTTTTATTCTCAACAGGAACAACAGCAGGCTTTGTACGGTTATTTGGCCAGGAATAACAATTCCATGATGACCCGGTATCATGATTCACTTAGTTACTCTAAGATGGAACAGCTTCATGCGAAAACAATCAACCTGCTTACTCTTATAGATGATGTTCAGATAAAAATGGTCCAGGAATCAGAGGGGGAACCGGGCGAACCTGCTTTAAGCCAGGATCTGATCAGGCATACTGAAACAGGGACTGATATTCAGTACAGAAAACTTTCAAGGGCTTTTCATAGAGCTCCTGTCGGGGATTTTCTTGTTCCGGGTTGCAACACAGGTACGGAACTTAATTCGGCACTGACTGAATATAAAAACTATCTATCAGGAATGATCCCCGGTGAAGATCTTCAAAAGTATATAAATCTTCTTGAGCCTTCCTTGTACTTACCAGAAACAATGCCGGAGGAGGGAGCTATATCTTTAATGTCCGGTCTTCATTCACTAGAACTTCTGAAGAACAGTCTACTCGCTGTTGAGTCAAATACTTTAGAAGTTATTGCAAGGCACAAATAATCGACTTAATAAATGAAATCATGAAGCAAAAAATGTACATATTAGGTGTAGTTACTGTCCTGATTATTTTTGCAGGCACCATTTTTAAGGTGAATCACTGGCCCCTTGCCGGATTCATGATAGTTATAGGATTGCTTACCCTGGTTCTTGTTTTTCTTCCTATAGCATTAACAGATCATTATAAGGCGGTGGGAAACAGACAGAATTTACTTCTTCATATAGTAACATGGCTGACCTGTTTTGTAGTATTCACCGGAATACTGTTCAAAATAATGCACTGGCCTTTTGCAAATACTATACTTACTATTGCCCTTATTTTTCCCTATGTGGTTTTTCTTCCGGTTTTTTTAGTCACCACTTCGAAGGACAAGAACTTTAATATTTATAATACGGTTTTCGTTCTTCTGCTCCTTGCAACCAATTCCGTTTTATCAGCCATGCTCTCATTGAATGTATCTGCTGAAAGGATCAATGACAGTTATAACCTTTCAAGGCAATATAATCAGGTTGGAAGGATTCTGGACCTGCTTCCGGCGAATGATTCAAAATCGCAGGTTGTTCTGAAGATTGATGAAGCCTTAAAGGTCGTGGATGAGTATAAGAATTTGATTCTTAGATCTGAAGATATGACCCCTGAACAATATAATGACGCAGGAAGTTTATTGAGACCTGATCTGAGGGGAGCTGCAATACAGAAATTATCAACAACCGGAAATGTAAAGGTTGGAGAAAAGCTTGACAACACCCTTAAGGCACTTGTTAAGGAGATTGAAAAATGCCCGGAATGTGAAGAGCTGACCAAAGCAATCCCGGCAATTCTTGATCTTAGGCAGCAGTATGAAGATGAGCCGTTGTTGATATGGCATAATATAACTAATACCCTGTCATGGACGTTTATTTATCTTGAGGGATTGGAAACAAACCTGAAAATGATCAAAACAACCTTGTTATAATCATTAAACCTGATTCTTTGAGTTATTTTTATTTATGAAAGTGTGTTAATGTAAATTGCCTGACCCCAAAATCACTCATTTCACACTCCCAGGTAACTTGGGACATATTTACATAATAGCTTAAACCTCAGAAATGTTTAAGCTATGTTTCAGCTGATACAAACAAAAAGCCTCGATATTATTGTGCATCAAGGCTTTATTTGTTTTTGTAATTTAGAAAGTATATATATTAATTGTTGCAACCATGTTGCAACCTGCATTAAATAAAAAAGGAGTCAGATTATTCTAACTCCTTGATTTTCATTTGTGGGGGTTGACGGATTCGAACCGCCGACCCCCTGCTTTATCAGGCAGGGGATCATCACATGAAGCCAGAAAGTATGAATATGAATTATCGAACTACTATTCTTATAAACATAGGCCGATACATGATTTTAAAAAGCAATTTTTCAGTGGATGGTCTAATGACTATTATCAATGGATGACATTTGATTCACTCATGATGTATGCCGTCAAAGAATACCTGCAAAAAGGAGTAGTTGAATCAGAACCTATCAAAATAAATAATAAGAAGTTTGTTACAGATACAAGTAAATCATTTGTAGAATGGGCAACCTCCTTTGATCTAACCATTAATACGAAGCTTGCCAAAAAGACATTATTCAATGACTATGAAAGCTATTGTGAAGACACTCCAGATTGTGATATCCGATTGTTTGGATCTTGGTTAAAGGTATATGCTGGATATAATAACCTTATTCCTGTTGAAGCACATTCAGGAAGTGTAAGATATATTGAATTCCGACCAAAATAGACCAAAAATGGGCTATGTATATACCTTATTTACAAGGACTGGGCGCATTGGGCGGAAATATTGTATTATTTATACAAATAGAATTCACTTTTTTCTGTATATTAATATTGACTTGATCGTCCACTGAGACCAATGGCTGATAATCAATTCATTACATTGTCCTGATTTTCCCATTATTTGACCAATAAGACCAACTTTTGTTCAAAATAACAAATTTTAAGTAGTTGAATTTTTTTAATGGACAAGCCTTTATATAGTCTTTCAGGATCAAAATCCATATGACAACTATAATCAAGTCCAATAATTCATAAAAGTAAGATTATCCTCAAACAACTTAAACCGTGGTGGTTAATCATTTTATGAAAGACTGCATTAATCCTTTCCCCCGCATTTTACCCTTCTAACTCCTAAAAATGTTTCTCAGGTATTTAAATAAAGAATATACTTTATATGCTTATCCCTGTCCTTGAAAGTTGTACACTGCAAACTGAATAATCTCACTCCACAATCAGCTTCCTTGTAGCCGTAAACTCTTTAATAGCCAGGTTAATAATATACATCCCCTTTGACTCTCCAGACAGATCAATCTGACTCATGAAATAATCTGTTGACTTGTCAAATTTAATATTCAACACTTTGCTTCCAGTTTGATTGAGAATATCTATTAAAAGATCACCGAAAATGTTGTTATCCATTTCAATTGTAAACATTCCAGGAGTGGGATTGGGATAGATTTTTAGACCTGAGAAAGGATCAGCTTCTTTTATTCCGGTTATACCAGGCGGGATCATGATAGTGTCACTTATTGTAAAACATGAGTTATCATTTGAGATGCTTACATTGTATTTTCCAAGATTCTGGTTAGCAAAATATATATATCCCTCTGCTCCGAGAATAAGTTTCCCATTAAAATACCATTTATATTTTGCAGCATTGTATATACTGGAAGTCAGATACCAGACAGTCGGTCCTTTTACACTCAATACAGGTTTCGGAGGTGCATCTTTGAACACTAATAGGATTGAATCAGATGCTTGTGTACATTCCCCTGACTTAGCCTGGACATAATAATATCCTTGTTCCAGGAATCCTTCAATAAATGTTGAATTACCAATTGGTGCACCATTTCTGAACCACTTATACGAGTAATTCGTCTCAGGATTTTTTATACTGAGCCTGACGGGAGTCTCTCCTAAGCAAATTCCTGGAGTATATCTGCCGGAATCAATTAATGGTTTAGATGGTACTGGTACGTTTATCAACAGGGAACTTCCGATACCTGACCCGCATGAATTAAATGGTGTAACATACAGAGTTCCTGAAGATGCATCATTACCGAAGTTCATAACAATCTTACTGGTGAAAGTTGTTTCGCTTGAGCCATCCGGCAGATCCCATACATAATATGTTGCCCGATCTGATTGAGCAATAGAGTACAATACGTTCGACTGGCCTCTGCATACAGATGACAATCCGGATATTGTACCTGTCGGGGCTGGCACCTCATCAACAATAACAGGGAACACTATTTCAGGTCCTGTACCGCACGAGTTTACACCGGCAACTTTCAGATCACCCGAAAAGGCATCAGGACCAAAACTCAGAGATACACTGTTTGTTGAATTTGACCCTGTTACTCCGGGAGGAAGGGCCCATAAGTAAGAGGTAGCACCGTTTATAGCTGTTACAGAATAGGCGACATCAGTCTGATTTTTACAGACATTAGACAGGCCTGTTATTGCCCCGCTTTCAGATGGTACGCTGCTTACAGTTACCGGCAAGGTCGCGGCCACACCGTCACCGCACATATTATGACCCCTGACGGCAATCTGATCGGTAACCGGAGATGAGCCATAGCTTACCATTAATGAATTGATCGTGCTTGTGCCTGAGGCTCCAAGTGGCAATGACCAGATATAGTAATCGGCATCAGTAATTGAAGCGGTGTTGTATCCAATATTTATGCTGCCAGTGCAGACTTTATCTTCACCCGTTATTGTAGTTGCATTTCCGGGATAATTCTTAACGCTTACCAGGAAAATTTTAATTGGTCCGGAGCCACAAGTATTTTTGCCTTTTACTGTTATGTTTCCTTCGACAGAATTGGAAGCAGTGGAAAGGTTGATTGTATTTGTGGTACTGGTGCCTGTGAAACCTGAAGGGAAGCTCCATTCATAGCTGGTTGCGTAATTGATAGGTGGTACTATAAAAGTGTAATTGCTGTTTTTGCAAACTATCGGATCGCCTGTAATGATACCAGGAGATACCGGCAGAGGATTAACGGTCAATAGAGCTTCGCTGCTGGTTGCGTTACCCGAAGTATTGCTTACCACACAATAATATTTAAGTCCATTCAGGCTTGCCTGGATACCGGTGAGGGTCAGTGTGGCAGTAGTTGCACCTGAATAGACTCCTTCATTTGTGATGATTGCTCCCGAGTTTTGTTTCCACTGGTAACTCAGACTTGTTCCTGAAGCAGTCACTGAAAATGAGGTTGCCAGGTTTTCGCATATTGTTACCGGATTTGGATTTCCTGTAATGGATGGAGGGGCAATTGCTGAAATGGCTGTTAACGGATTATTGGTAGCTATAGTTGAATTATAATGTGTAAAATCAGGACTAAAATTATATTCGCAAACCTGGAATCTATATGTAGTGTTAGCCTGTAATCCATTAATTGATGCCGAAGTACCTGAACCATTATAAACACAATACCATCCTGTGCTTCCTATCTGATCTCCTAATCCATATGTGGCATTGGGCAAATAAGTAACATTTACATCTGGGGTACAAGTACCAGTACTTGCTTGTTTGACAAACAAGGCACATTGATTCCCGTTTCCTCTGGTCCATGAGACATTTACACTTTGGAATGTGGAATTACTTTTTGTTAAATTACTCGCCTGTGTGGCTGGACTGTAATCTGTATAGTGCAGTATTACACCCTGTGCTCCAGATGTCCATCCCATAGTTTTTCCAACGAATCCTACACTCATTAAACTGTTCGCGGTATGGCTATTTTCAAGAGTCCATGTTACTCCTCCATCAATTGTTTTACGGATACTTCCACCAAGACTCCAATCCCCCCCAACAACCCACCCGTTATTTTTATCAGTAAAAAAGATGTCATAAAAATATTCAGAGGAAAAAGTTGCGACAGCAGTCCAGGTGGATCCTCCGTTGGATGTTTTGAATATTTTCCCATCCGTTGTACATGTCCAGCCAATATTGGCATCAAGGAATCTCAAATTATATAAATTACCCGTAGTACTTATTGTCTGACTGGTCCAGGTTGTACCACCATTTGTTGTCTTCTGGATTGTGTTATTTCCTGAAATAATCCATCCGATATTGGCATCCTGAAAATATACAAAAAGTTGATGAGATGAACCAACAGATTGAGGCGTCCAAGTTGAACCTCCGTTTGTAGTTTTCAATAATGTACCATAGTAACCTGCGATCCAGCCAACACTTTCATTCAAAAAAAAGACACTATTTAGTCTGTTGGTAGTATTACTGGTTTGAGCTGTCCAGGTACTACCTCCATTGATTGTTTTTAAAATTGTCCCATGGTCACCAACAACCCATCCTATATCTGAATTTATGAATTTGACTGCCCTGAGATAGTATGGATAATTCTCTAATAGGATCGTCCATTTATTTCCTCCGTCCAATGTTTTTACAACTCCTCCGCTTCCACTATAAATTCCACCCGCAGCATATCCTGTGTTTGCATCAACAAAACACAGCTTCTCCAATGTAATAAAAGTCCCAGTTGTTGAGGAAGTCCATGCTGAACCTCCATTGTTTGTTTTGTATATTCCTCCTCTACCAACCGCTAAACCTGATGTTGCATTAGAAAACCATAATCTATTAAAACTAACACTTGAATTATTAAATTGCACTATCCAGTTTGTTCCACCATCAGTTGTTTTTGCAATATGATCATCGATATTAAACCACCCTGTATTTGCATCAACAAAATAAAGACTGGTCAGGTTTTCTAAAGGGAAACCGCTTGATTGTGGAATCCAAGTGGAACCACCATCCACAGTTTTAATAATTGTCCCTTGCAATCCACTTGCCCAGCCGATGGAAGTATTAATAAAGAAAACAGCGTAAAGATCACGTATTATTCCATAGGTTTTTGCTGTCCAGGTAGCACCTCCGTTTGTTGTATTCAGCATCGCACCTAAACGTCCGACTGCCCAGCCATTGTTTGCATCAATGAAAAAAATATCGAAAAGATCAGTAGTCGGGAATATTTGCTGAGTCCAGTTATCTCCTCCGTCTGTAGACTTTACTATTACAGATGATTTATTATAAATATCCCCTAATGCCCAGACTGTGTTCTTATCAATAAAATGTAGATCCCTTAAATTTAATGTAGTGCCACTGGTTCGGCGAGTCCATGTTGTACCCCCATTTGTAGTTTTCAGAATTGTCCCACTATCACCGGCAACCCACCCTGTATTTGCATCAAAAAACTTGACACCTTTTAAACAAAAATTGGTGCCAGAATTCAAATTTGTCCAGGTATTTCCTCCGTTCACTGTATTTATGATACAACCTCCGGCCCCTACCGCCCAGGATATTTCTGAATTGGGTAAAGAATATACATCATACAAAACTTCACTGGTAGGAAGTGGGTTTTGTACTTTCCAGAATCCTTGTGCTTTAGAATAGTTCGGAATGATAAACAACGCAAAAATCAATACCAGGTTTGAAATTTTTGCTTTCATCTCTTAACCTTGGTTAGGGCTTTTAGAATCGTTTACAAAATATACTCCAATTTCAAATTATATGCAAATTTATTTTTGCTAGTCATGTTTATAGACAATATATAGGAATGGGAAGTTTTTACCTCAACTCCCTAGGGAAACTAAATTGCTTATTTAAAAGGGGATAGCGAAAAAGAAAACAGACAGAATTCTAACTGCGAAAGGCTTCTTTCTTATCAAGTTATCAGTAGTATCCTGAATGAATTAACTTAGAATTGTACTTGATTTGTGATTTTATGCTCGGATTTTAGTGTATTAATTGGAGAACAGGGAGGACGACAGAATTTATTTGTGTTCCAAATCAAAATTCTGATAAAGAAATTTTGGAAAAATATTACAAAGCTTTATGGGACGGTTCTTCAGAGGCTTCAAGTAAAGGACAGCTAATTTCCATTATGCTTTCCAGACATTTAAAATGGTGATTAATCATTGGTACAAAAATTGACACAAGAAGTTTTTCTTAGAATACAGATGTCCCTCATATACAGGGACTTTTCGTTTATTATCAGTGGCGTAAACGGAACTTAAAGGTATTAATTAAAGGCAGCATTTCCTAAGTGAAAAGTCTCGTTGCAATGCAATTCTACTGTCTGATTAGGAATGGATGATAAGTGTCGCCTGGAGAATCCTTATTTAGCTTTAATAGTTACAGATTTAATACAGCATATCAAATTTATACAAAGCGATTTATTTCTCATAATTTTATATTAATCATTTTATTATGCAATGGGATTATGAAACAAAACCTGAAAAATGCCCCCTATGTGGAGCAACTACTATAGCTGAAATACGGTATGGTTTAATAAGGCTTACCCCTGAACGTAAAAAAGAAATTGATGAAGGTATATGGGTAATGGGAGGTTGCATGACACATCCAGCATTAGCTAAATGGCTATGTAAGACTTGTAATGCAAGAATGTATAAACCCTATAATAAAGATGAAATTGATGCATAATGATGAGACTTCTACTATTAATTCAACCCCAAATCCCTCAGTCCTCCAATCTCAGGGAACTTGGAGCTTAACAAATAAATAGCTTAAACCGTTGAAATGTTTCAGCTATGTTTCAGTAGCAACAAACAAAAAAGCCTCGATATTGTTGTGTATCAAGGCTTTTTGTGTTAATTCCAGTTAAAATCAAAATCAGTAGTTTGTTTCACCCTAGAGAAAATAAAAAAGGAGTTAACATATTCTAACTCCTTGATTTTCATTTGTGGGGGTTGACGGATTCGAACCGCCGACCCCCTGCTTGTAAGGCAGGTGCTCTGAACCAGCTGAGCTAAACCCCCAGAAAGAGAGTGCAAATATAGATTACATTTTGAATTCTGCAAAGGATTTTCGGAAAAAAACAATCGTGTGGTTTTACCTGGTAATTATATGATAATTAATTAATAAAAATCAGGTGAATATGCCTGATTTTTAATCGTTGTAAAGTATATCTTTGTTGGCTGTTAATGCAGGTTTTTAAAATTTTGATAATCTCACAGATTTTTGACACCAACTGACTGTTTTTATTGACTAAATAATCAATTAATTGTATCAAATATCGGTTTTATGAGAAATATACTTGTTTCGGAGACATATATAAAGCAACTAAATCTTAATTAATTAGGTCATGTTGATGTTTTGAACTTATTATTTTTTATAATTATCTGAAATAAATATAGTTTATATACCTGAATGTGAAGAATATTATGCAAACTATTCATAAACAGATAATTGGTAAAAATAGGTATAATATAAATAGATTTTCAGTCAAAGAATATTTTATGTACAAATCATGTTTTACATATTCTAAGTTTACCTTGGTTATCGGGATTTCGATGTTATTGCTGGGATTAACCTCTGAAATTGTAAAGTCTCAACATACATCAAAAGATTGGTATACAGGTAGCTGGACCACTCCTGCAACCTGGGATCCAACCTGGGCTACACCTATAACAACCGGTATAGCTGAAGATATTACAATTTATGGATATATAAGTTATACTGGAGATATCAGCTTTGGAGGTAGTGGTGGTGATTTAATAATAAATGATACTTTAATTATAAATGGTAATCTCAGTTTAGGAAATAATAACAACATTATTATTAATAATGGAGGTATGCTAATTGTGAAGGGAAACTTATCAGTTGATAACAAAGTTGATATTGCAGCAAATGCATATATTGTTGTAACTGGTAATTTCACAAAAATAGGTGCTGAAGGCTGGGGCTCTTTCACAAGTGATGACACTCCATCAAAGGTATTTATTGGAGGTACTATTAGTGTCCCTGGCGACTGGGCTTCAACCGGATCAACAGATGTTTTAAACTGCAGTCTTTCTACCGAATATACAAGCAGTGGATGTAATTATGGAAATTCAACTGATTTAATTGTTGATCCTATAAATGATTTCCTTCAGACTACGTGCACAACTTTCCCATCTGTAACAACCAATCCCTCAAACAGCAGCATATGCGAAGGAAATAATACTTCTTTTACAATAACTGCTACTGGTGGGAGTGCCTATCAATGGCAGGTAAACACAGGTTCCGGTTTTAATAATATTGTCAATAATACTGTATATTCAAATGCCACAACAATTACACTCAATATTACAGCAGCCTCAGTATCAATAAATGGCTATCAGTATCGTTGTGTAGTTCGGACTTCAGGAGGTTGTTTAACAAACTCAAACAGTGCTACTTTGACGGTCAATGCTTATCCTGCAGCTCCAACATTAAGTGCAGTTACCCAGCCGACCTGTGCAGTATCTACCGGCAGCTTTACAATAACTAATTATAATGGATCTTATACTTATGCAGCAACTCCATCAACTGGAGTAACTATCACAACTAACACTGTTACAGCTCCCCAGGGCAGCTATACACTGAAAGCCACTCTCGGTTCATGTACTTCATCATCATCGATATCTGTAACGATCAATAGCCAGCCAGCCACACCAGTAATCACTGTAGGTACACTCACCAATCCAACGACCTGCGGGGGCAATGGGAGTATAGTTTTGAACTTTACGAATGTTCCCAATGGGAGCTATACAGTTA
>Ga0307375_10005544_pt1 | contig 11836 bp, 14 predicted proteins | sample TR1MG_FD_202531 | JGI IMG/M metagenome (GOLD analysis project Ga0307375, IMG submission 202531) | Soil microbial communities from Risofladan, Vaasa, Finland - TR-1 | ecosystem: Environmental > Terrestrial > Soil > Coastal area > Acid sulfate soil | place: Finland: Risofladan, Vaasa | collected... | reverse complement strand
ACAGGCAACTGCGAAGCCGCTGACGCTTGGCGCGCCGCAGCCAGCGCACGGTGAACATTGTTGCTCATAACGCCCAAGCCACAAGAAAAACCCGGATACCGGGAAACGTATAAGTATAATCTACCCATCCTGACGGGGACTGCCGGACAGCCGGATTTGACCTAGGCCGTCACGATAAGTTACTTTTGCCCCCTCTCTTCGACGCCGTATCCATCATCTGCCGCGCACCTGCCGTCCACCCCATGGGCAAAACCAATCCCCCACCGGTTTCGTTTGAAGCCGCCCTCGCAGAGCTGGAGGCCATCGTCCGGGAGATGGAGGCCGGAGCGCTGCCGCTCGAACAGTCGCTCGCCGCCTTCGAACGCGGCACGGCTTTGCTCAAGCACTGCCAGGACGCTCTCGGCGCCGCCGAGCAGAAGCTGCAGATACTCGAAGCCGGGCAGCTGTCCGACTTATCGGCCGGTTCCACGGCTGAGGAGGGATGAACGCGATGGATTTCGCCACCTGGATGGGCGCGATCCAGCAGCGCACCGAAGCCAGTCTCGACCGCCTGCTCACCCCCGCCACCATCGCCCCGCAACGCCTGCACCAGGCGATGCGCTACGCCGCGTTGGGCGGCGGCAAGCGCATTCGGCCCCTGCTCTGCCACGCCGCCGGAGAACTCTGCGGCGCCGAGGCCGAAAAGCTCGACATCGCCGCCACCGCGGTCGAGCTGATCCACATCTACTCCCTGGTGCATGACGATCTGCCCTGCATGGACGACGACGTCCTGCGCCGCGGCAAGCCGACCTGCCACGTCGAATTCGATCAAGCCACCGCGCTTCTGGTCGGCGACGCGCTGCAGGCGCTGGCCTTCCAGCTGCTCGCCGAGCATCAACTCGCCGACGACGCCCGGCGCCAGTTGCTCATGGTCGCCAGCCTCGCCCGGGCGGCGGGTTCGCGCGGCATGGCCGGCGGCCAGGCGATCGACCTCGCCGCGGTAGGCCAGACGCTCGCCCTGGAAGAGCTGGAGTTCATGCATATCCGCAAGACCGGCGCCCTGATCCGCGCCGCCTGTCTGCTCGGCGCCCATTGCGGTGAGCCCCTGCCCGAGGCCTCGCTCGCCGGACTCGACCGCTACGCCAAGGTTTCCGGCCTGCTCTTTCAGGTGGTCGACGACATCCTCGACGCCGAAGCAACGACTGCGACGCTGGGCAAGACCGCCGGCAAAGACGCCGCCCGGAACAAACCCACCTATGTCAGCCTTCTGGGTCTCGCCCGCGCCAAGGAGACGGCGGCCGAGTTGCACGCCGCGGCGCACGACGGACTCGCGCCCTTCGGCGAGGCGGCGCAGCGTCTGCACGAGCTCACCGACTTCATCGTCCGCCGCAATTTCTGACCGACCTCATGCCCTCCACGCCGCTGCTCGACACCATCAACTCCCCCGCTGCGCTGCGCCAGCTGGATCGCGACGATCTGGCCCAGCTCGCCGACGAGCTGCGCGCCTTTCTGCTCGAATCGGTAGCCAAGACCGGAGGCCACCTGTCCTCGAATCTCGGCACCATCGAGCTCACCATCGCCCTGCACTACGTCTTCGACACGCCCCACGACCGCCTGGTCTGGGATGTCGGCCACCAGACCTATGCCCACAAGGTGCTCACCGGGCGTCGCGCCGGCATGGCCAGGTTGCGCATGCAAGGTGGCATTTCCGGCTTTCCCCGGCGCAGCGAGAGCGAGTACGACACCTTCGGCGTCGGCCATTCCTCGACCTCGATCTCGGCGGCTCTGGGCATGGCCGTGGCGGCGCGCGACAAGGGCGAGGAGCGCAAGGTCGTGGCGATCATCGGCGACGGGGCGATGTCCGCCGGTATGGCCTTCGAGGCGCTCAACAACGCCGGCGTCGTCGATGCCAACCTGCTGGTGATCCTGAACGACAACGACATGTCGATCTCGCCGCCGGTGGGCGCACTCAACAAGTATCTGGCGCGGCTGTTCTCGGGCCGCACCTTCAACGCCGCCCGCCGCGCCGGCGAGAAGGTGCTCTCCTCGCTGCCCTCGGTGCTGGAATTCGCCAAGCGCGCCGAGGAGCACATGAAGGGCATGCTCACCCCCGGCACCCTGTTCGAGGAGCTCGGCTTCAATTACATCGGTCCGATCGACGGCCACGACCTGGCTTCATTGATCCCGACGCTGCAGAACCTGAAGGCCTTGAAGGGGCCACAGTTCCTGCACGTCATCACTCGTAAGGGCCAGGGCTACAAGCTGGCCGAGGCCGATCCGGTGCTCTACCACGGCGTCTCCAAGTTCAACACCGCCGACGGAATCCAGTCGGGCAAGTCCGGCAAGCTCACCTACACCCAGGTGTTCGGCGACTGGCTGTGCGACATGGCGGCAGCCGATCTGCGCCTGGTCGGCATCACCCCGGCGATGCGCGAGGGCTCAGGCCTGGTCCGCTTCGCCCAGGAATACCCCGGCCGCTACCACGATGTCGGCATCGCCGAGCAGCACGCCCTGAGCTTCGCCGCGGGCCTCGCTTGTGAAGGCATGAAGCCGGTGGTGGCGATCTACTCGACCTTCCTGCAGCGCGCCTACGACCAGCTGATCCACGACATCGCCCTGCAGAAGCTGCCGGTGCTGCTGGCCATCGACCGCGGTGGCCTGGTCGGCGCCGACGGCGCCACCCATAACGGCGCCTTCGATCTGTCCTACCTCGCCTGCATCCCCAACATGCTGGTGATGGCGCCGGCCGACGAGAACGAATGCCGCAAGATGCTCACCACCGGCTTTCGCCACGACGGCCCAAGTGCGGTGCGCTATCCGCGCGGCTCGGGTCCGGGTGTCGCTTTGGAGCCAGGCTTAGATACCCTGCCGATCGGCCGCGGCGAGCTGCGCCGGCGGGGTGAGCGCGTCGCGCTGCTGGCCTTCGGCAGCATGCTGACTCCGGCCTTGGCGGCTGCCGAGGAACTCGACGCCAGCGTCGCCAACATGCGCTTCATCAAGCCGCTCGATGCCGATCTGGTGCGCGAGCTGGCGCAAACCCATGAGCTGCTGGTGAGCATCGAGGAAAATACCCTGATCGGCGGCGCCGGCTCGGAGGTGGCGCGCAGCCTGGCGGAACAGGGCCTCGCCACGCCGCTCTTGCGCCTGGGACTGCCCGACCGCTTCATCGACCAAGGCGACTCGGTGCAACTCCTGGCGCAGCTCGGCCTCGATGCGCCCGGGATCGCAGCGAGCGTAAAGGCGGCATTGGCAAACTTGAGCAATTTAGTCGGGAATGTTAATATGCGCTGAACTCGGTGGTGCCGCGCCCGACGCGTACCCCCGTTCCACCAGGAGCGCAGCCCATGAATAGTAGAGATCCTATGGCCATCGCAGACGTACAAGGCAGCCCCGATTCCCGACAACTGCCGATCAACAAGGTCGGCATCAAGAGCATCCGTCATCCGGTCAAGGTGCTCGATCGGAGCGGCGGCGTGCAGAACACCGTCGCCGTATTCAACATGTACGTCGGCCTGCCGCACAATTTCAAGGGCACCCACATGTCGCGCTTCGTGGAGATCCTGAACGCCCATGAGCGCGAGATTTCGGTCGAGAGCTTCGAGAGCATGCTGCGCGAAATGGTGCAACTGCTGGAAGCGGAGACCGGCCAGATCGAGATCGACTTTCCCTATTTCATCAACAAGGAAGCGCCGGTCTCCAAGGTGAAGAGCCTGATGGACTATCAGGTCCGATTCGTCGGCGAGATATTGGCCGGCGGCGAGTACCGCCAGACCACCAAGGTGGTGGTGCCGGTCACCAGCCTGTGCCCCTGCTCCAAGAAGATATCCGAGCGCGGCGCCCATAATCAGCGCTCGCACGTCACGGTCACCGCGGCCACCAATGCCTTCGTCTGGATCGAAGACTTGGTGCAGATGATCGAGGGCCAGGCCTCCTGCGAACTGTACGGCCTGTTGAAGCGCCCCGACGAGAAGTTCGTCACCGAACGCGCCTACGACAATCCCAAGTTCGTCGAGGACATGGTGCGCGACGTCGCCGGCATGCTCAACGCCGATCCGAGGATAGACTCCTACATCATCGAATCGGAAAACTTCGAGTCGATCCACAACCACTCGGCTTATGCCCTGATCGAGCGCGACAAGCGCCTTTGATCCCTTTAACCCCCATCTGGCACGCATGAAAAAGGGGCCTTCCGGCCCCTTTTTCATGCAGCCGCTCAGGGCTTCCTTCTGGTGAGCTTTTCCTTGATCCGCGCCGACTTGCCGGAACGCTCGCGCAGATAGTAGAGCTTGGCCCGGCGAACATCGCCGCGGCGCTTGACCTCGATGCTGGCGATCAGCGGCGAATAGCTCTGGAAGGTGCGCTCGACGCCTTCGCCGGCGGAAATCTTGCGAACGATGAAACTGGAATTGAGGCCACGGTTCCGCTTGGCGATAACCACGCCCTCGTAAGCCTGGTTACGCTCGCGGGTGCCCTCCTTCACCTTCACCTGGACGACGACGGTGTCGCCCGGGGCAAAGTCAGGAATGGTCTTGTCCAAGCGGGCAATTTCTTCCTGCTCGAGTTGCTGTATCAGGTTCATGGTTTGCTACTCCTTCTGGTCATGGCCTTTGGCCGTTCGCGCAGAGCAGGGATACTGATGCGCGCGCTTTTTTGCTGCTACAACTCCCGCCGGAATTCCTCCAGCAGATTCGACTCTTCGGGACTCAGTTGCCGCGCCGCGATCAATTCCGGGCGCCGCAGCCAGGTCCGCCCCAGCGCCTGCTTCAGGCGCCAGCGCCGTATTTTCTCATGGTTACCCGACAACAGCACCTCGGGCACCGGCACACCCTGATATTCCTCCGGCCGCGTGTAGTGCGGACAGTCGAGCAAGCCGTCGGCGAACGACTCTTCGAGCGCCGAGTCGGCATCGTTCAGCGCCCCCGGCAGCCGTCGCACCGCCGCATCGATCAGGGCCAGCGCGGCGATTTCACCGCCGGACAGGACAAAGTCGCCGAGCGACAGCTCCTCATCGACGCAGCGCGCGATCAGCCGTTCATCGACGCCTTCGTAGCGACCGCACAGCAGGATCGCTCCGCCCGAAGCCGCCAAGCGCGCCACCCGCGCGTCGGTCAGCGGTCTTCCCTGCGGCGACAGATAGATCACCGTCGTCTCCGCTTCACCGGCCGCGCGCCGCCGGTCCTTGGCCGCGGCGATCGCCTGCTCCAGCGGCTGCGCCAGCATCACCATGCCCGGTCCGCCGCCGTAGGGCCGATCATCGACGGTGCGATGATTGTCCTGCGTAAAATCGCGCGGATTCCAGCACGCGAGCCGCCACAAGCCGTGCTCCAGCGCCCGCCGGGTGATGCCCGACTGCGTCACAGCGGCGAACATTTCCGGGAACAGCGTGACCACGTCGAAGTCCAGACTCACCAGTCCGCGCCCCAGTCTACGCGGATCACACCGCCGCCGACATCGACGCCCTTCACCACTTTGGCCACGAAGGGCAGCAACCGCTCTTGTTCGCCGTCGCGCACGCAAAGCACTTCGTGCGCGCCGCTGGAGAGGAGGCTCGCCACCTGGCCGAGCCGCACCCCCTCCTCATTGACCACCTGCAGACCGACCAGATCGGCCCAGTAATATTCGTCCGCAGCATTCTTCGGCAGCGCCTCCCGCGGCGCCCCGACGTAATAGCCGTCGATGGCTTCTGCCGCGTCCCGGCCCTCGACGCCGGCGAGCTTGGCGATCAGCCCCTTGCCGTGCGCGCCAGCCTGCTGCAGCGCATAGGGTTGCCAATCGGCGGCATCGGGACTGACCGCCAGCCACCACCGTGGCATCCCGGCCCAGGCGTCCGGTTCATCCCCGAAGGGATGCACCTTGACCCAGCCTTGCACGCCGAACGGGGCGACGATGCGGCCCAGGACGATCATGCCCTGGTCAGCCCCGGACGGTTGCTCGCGGCTCTCAGGCGGCGGCAGCGGCAGCCTTCGGCGTGCCGAACTGCTTGACCAGGCGCGCCGCGGTCGGCGACAGCTGGGCACCGTGGCCCTGCCAGTAAGCGAGACGCTCCAGGTTCACGCGCAACCCGGTCTCAGCGCCAGCCGCGACCGGATTGTAGAAGCCGATGCGCTCGACAAAGCGACCGTCGCGACGATTGCGCGAATCGGTTACCACCATGTTGTAGAAGGGGCGCTTCTTGGCGCCGCTTCGGGCGAGACGGATGACAACCATTTCTCGTTACCTGGATTCTGGAAAAAGCTGGCGAGTATAGCCGAAAACTCCGCCCAAAACAATACCCTGGCGAAATCGGCCGGTCAGCGCCGAAACAACCCGGCGATGGTCTGCTGGACGGCGTCGGCGGCGGCACGGGGATCGGCGGCGAGGCGGATCGGGCGGCCGACGACGATGTAATCGGCGCCGTTTCTGAAGGCCTGGGCGACATCGACGGTGCGCTTCTGGTCGTCGACGGGCTTGTTGTCGACCGGACGGATGCCGGGGGTGACGACCAACAGCTTCTGCCCCAGTTCGCGCCGGATCAGCGCTGCCTCCAATCCCGAGGAGACGATGCCGTCCACGCCGGTCTCGAGCGCACGGCGAGCCCGGGAGAGCACCAGCTGATCGACGTCGCAGGCGAAGCCGAGATCGTCGAGATCGCCGCGGTCGAGACTGGTGAGCACGGTCACGGCGAGAATCTTGAGTGCGCCCTTGTCCTTGACCGCCGCTTCCATGATCGCCTGATTGCCATGAACGGTGGCGAAGGTGGCGCCGCGGCCGGACAGCGCGCGCACCGCCGAACGCACCGTCTCGGGCACGTCGAAGAACTTGAGATCGACAAACACCTTCTTGCCCCGTCCGATCAGCTCGTCGAGCAGGTCAAAGTAGCCCCCGGCCATGAACAACTCCAGACCGATCTTGTAGAAACGCACGCTATCGCCCAGGACATCGACCAGCGCGCGTGCCGCCTGGGCATCGGGCAGATCCAGGGCAACGATCAGGCGCTCGGCGGCGGGGATGGCTTTGTCGGAAATCAGTGCGTCCATTTTCTGTTCAGTTGGGGCAGTTGGGCTTTTGTGCAATTCTACTAGATCAGCGCAGCGGCCGGCCGGCGACGGGCAGCTCGGCAACCAGCAGCGCGCCGATCAGCACCACGCTCCACGAAAGATAAAGCCAGAGCAGGAAGATCGGCACCGCCGCGAAGGCGCCATAGACTACGGTGTAGGCCGGGAAGTGGATGACGAATCCGCCGAACAGGCGCTGCATCAGGGAAAACCCGAGGCTGGCGAAAATGCCGCCGGCCAGCGCATGCCCACGCCTCACCGCACGGTTGGGCACCACGTAGTACAGCAACGAGAACAGGCCGGTCACGATGGCGAAGGGAAGCATCCGGAAAAACAGGGTATCCAGCCATTTCGGCTCGGCCACCAGGCCGAATGCCACGCTGACGAGGTAGGCAAGCGCCGCCAGGCTGCCGCCGAACAGCAGCGGCCCCAGCAGCATGGCCGCGAGATGCATGACGACGCGCCGCAGCAGCGGACGCCCTGCCCGGACCCGCCAGATGGCATTGAAGGCGTGCTCGATGGTGAGCATCTGCATCAAGGCGGTCGTCGCCAGCGCCAAGCCGCCGATCAGGGTCAGGTGCGCGGCCTTGTGCGCGAACTGGAGCGCGTACCGGGCGATGGTGCTGCCGGCTCGCGCCGGCAGCAGGTTGGCGAGCAGGAATTTCTCCAAGGCCGCGCCCATGCCCTCGGCGAAGGGCAGACGGCTGATCAGCGCCAGACCTACCGCGACCAGCGGTACCAGTCCGAGCAGGGTGGAAAACGACAGGCTGGCGGCGGTCTGGGCGCAGCGCTCACTGGCGAAGCGGCGCGCGACGCGGAAGACGACACGGAACGGCGCCAACAGCATCATCTTCGGGAGCAACGCGCCGGCCCGCTGAATCGTCGATCGGGGCGCCAGCCGAGCCGCCTATAATGGTCAACCATGCTGCGCATTGTAGCGAAAGGGCAAGTCGATGAAGCACGCTTCCGCGCTACGCGCGCTCAACCTGACGACCAGCATCAGTCTGATCGCACTGATCATTCTGTGTCTGGCCTGGGAATTGTGGCTGGCGCCGCTGCGCCCGGGCGGCTCGATGCTGGCGCTGAAGGCGCTGCCGCTGTTGGCGCCGCTGTTCGGCATCCTGCGCGGCCGGCGCTACACGCACCAGTGGGCAGCGCTGCTGATCCTGCTCTATCTCGCCGAGGGCCTGGTGCGCGCCACCAGTGACAGCGGGGCGATGCGCGTGGCGGCGGTGGCCGAGACCCTGCTGGCCCTGGTCTTCTTCCTGGCCGCCATCTTCTATGCCCGACTCAGTTTACGTCAGACTCAGCGCGCGGGCGTAGCCGGCTTCACACCTGCGGATTGACCCGCTCCAGCGTCGACTGCAGCTTGTTCAAGGCATTGAGGTAGGCCTTGGCCGAGGCGACGATGATGTCGGTGTCAGCGCCCTGGCCGTTGACGATGCGTCCTTCCTTGGACAGGCGCACGGTCACCTCGCCCTGGGCGTCGGTGCCGGTGGTGATGCTATTGACCGAATAGAGCAGCAGGTCGGCGCCACTCGCGGCGACGCTCTCGATCGCCTTGAAGGCGGCGTCCACCGGCCCGCTGCCCTCTGCGGCGGCGTGATGCTCGACGTTGCCGACGGCCAGGGTGATGTCGGCGTGGGGCGTCTCGCCGGTCTCCGAATGGAACAACGAGGCCACCAACCGGAAGTGCTCCTGCTCCGGCGTCACCGCCTCGTCGCTCATCAGCGCGTGGATGTCTTCGTCATAGATGTCGTGCTTCTTGTCGGCGAGTTCCTTGAAGCGGGCGAAGCCGGAGTTCAATACCTGTTCGGAATCGACCTCGATGCCCAATTCGGCGAGTCGCGCCCTGAATGCCGTACGCCCGGAGTGCTTGCCGAGCACCAGCTTGTTGGCGTTCCAGCCGACGTCCTCGGGCCGCATGATTTCGTAGGTTTCCCGGTGCTTGAGCACGCCGTCCTGATGGATGCCGGCCTCGTGCGCGAAGGCATTGGCGCCGACGATGGCCTTGTTCGGCTGCACCGGGAAGCCGGTGATGCCGGAAACCATCTTCGAGGCGGAGAGGATCTGGGTGGTGTCGATACGGCTGTCGCAGGGGAAGACATCCTGGCGCGTGCGCACCGCCATGACCAGCTCTTCCAGCGCGGCATTGCCGGCGCGCTCGCCCAGGCCGTTGATGGTGCATTCCACCTGACGCGCACCGGCCAGCACCGCGGCGAGGGAATTGGCCACAGCCAGACCGAGGTCATTGTGGCAATGCACCGACCAGGTCACCTGGTCGGCATTCGGGATGCGTTGCCGCAGCTGCGTGATGCGTTCGGCGAACTGCTCGGGCAGGTTGTAGCCGACGGTGTCGGGAATGTTGATGACGGTGGCGCCCGCCTTGATCACCGCCTCGATGATGCGGCAGAGAAAATCCAGCTCGGAGCGCCCGGCGTCCTCGCAGGAGAACTCGACGTTGTCGATGCCGTTCCTGGCAAAGCGCACGGCATTGACCGCCGCGGTGACGACCTCGTCCGGACTCATGCGCAGCTTCTTTTCCATGTGGATCGGACTGGTCGCGATGAAGGTGTGGATGCGACCCGAGCGCGCCGGTGCGATCGCCTCCAGGGCGCGCGCAATGTCCCTGTCCTGGGTCCGGCACAGCGCCGCCACGGTGCTCTCCTTGATCGCCTCGGCCACCGCCCGCACCGCCTCGAAGTCGCCGTTCGAGGCGGCCGGAAAACCGGCCTCGATGACATCGACGCGCATTTTCTCCAGCTGGCGCGCGATGCGCACTTTCTCCTCGCGCGTCATCGAGGCGCCGGGGCTCTGTTCGCCGTCGCGCAAGGTGGTGTCGAATATCTTCAGGTGGTCCATCGTCGTCTCCAGGGAACGTCTCAAGCCGCGGGTGCGGCCCGGCGCCGGCGCCACCACTGCCAAGCCGCCAGGACGTAGCCGGACAGCGCATAGCCCAGGAACAGCGTGAACAGCACGCCCTCCGGGTAGGAGGACAACAGCGCGTAGCCCAGCGCCATGGCCGGCACCACCATGAAGGGCACGCTCTTCCTCAGGTTGATGTCCTTGCCGCTCCAGTAGCGGATGTTGCTGACCATGGTGATGCCGGCGAAGATCGTCAGTACGAAGGCGTACCAGCGCACCTCCTCGCCGCTGTAACCCAGGTCCAGCAGCACCCAGACCATGCCGGCAACCAGCGCCGCCGCGGCCGGGCTCGGCAGGCCCTGGAAGTAGCGCTTGTCGACCACCTCGATGTTGGTGTTGAAGCGCGCCAGGCGCAGCGCGGCGCCGGCACAATAGATGAAAGCGGCGATCCAGCCGAGCTTGCCCATGCCCTTCAGGGCCCATTCGTAGATCACCAGGGACGGCGCGGCGCCGAACGACACCATGTCGGAGAGCGAGTCGTACTCGGCACCGAAGGCGCTCTGGGTGTGGGTGAGACGCGCCACTCGTCCGTCCAGACCGTCCAACACCATGGCGATGAAAATCGCGACGGCAGAATACTCGAAGCGCTCGTTCATCGCCTGGACGATGGCGTAGAAACCGGCGAACAGCGCCGCCGTGGTGAACAGGTTGGGCAGGATGTAGATGCCGCGCCGGCGCACTTCCGGATTCATCAGCGCGCGGCGCGGACGGATCACCGGCATGGCGGCCTCACGGCAATTCGGCCAGGATGGTCACGGCAGCGCTCACCTTGTCGCCGATCGTCACCTTGACGCGCGCGGCCGGCGACAGGTAGACATCGACGCGCGAGCCGAAGCGGATGAAGCCGTAGCGTTGGCCGCGTTCGAGATGACTGCCGGCATCGACGTAACAGAGAATGCGCCGTGCGATCAGACCGGCCACCTGGACGCAGGTGACGTCCTGGCCGTCCGCGGTTCTCAACCACAGCGCGTTGCGCTCGTTCTCGGTCGAGGCCTTGTCGAGGTCGGCATTGAAGAATTTGCCCGGGTGGTACCAGCGCTGCTTGACCTCGCCATCGACCGGACTGCGGTTGGAATGAACGTTGAACACGTTCATGAAGACGCTGATCTTCAAGGCATCGCGGTCGAGCCAGGGGTCCCGCTGCGGCTCGACTGCGACGATGCGGCCGTCGGCGGGTGAGAGCACGCTGCTGGCCGTTCCTGCTATCAGCCGCGCCGGATCGCGGAAGAACTGCAAGCAGAAGACGAAGACCAACCACAGTGGCGACGCCCACCACCAGCCGGCCGCGCCGGTGAGCAGCAGGGCGGCGCCCAGGCTGATAGCAAGATACGGCCAGCCCTCACGGGCGATGAGCGGATGCGGGTAGGGGCTCAACTAGTTCTTGGCCTGGTCGACCAGCTTGTTCTTGCGGATCCAGGGCATCATTTCGCGCAGCTTCTCACCCACCACCTCGATCGGATGCGCCGCGAGATTGCGCCGCTGCGCCAGCAGGGTCGGCGCGCCGGCCTTGTTCTCGAGGATGAACTCCTTGGCGTACTGGCCGCTCTGGATTTCCTTGAGGATTTTCCGCATCTCGACGCGGCTCTCGTCGGTGATGATGCGCGGGCCGCGGCTGATGTCGCCGTACTCGGCATTGTTCGAGATCGAGTAGTGCATGTTGGCCAGGCCGCCTTCGTAGATCAGATCCACGATCAGCTTCAGTTCGTGCAGACACTCGAAATAGGCCATCTCGGGGGCGTAGCCGGCCTCGACCAGCGTTTCGAAGCCGGCCTTGATCAGTTCGACGGTACCGCCGCAAAGGACGACCTGCTCGCCGAACAGGTCGGTCTCGGTCTCCTCGCGGAACGAGGTCTCGATGACGCCGCCGCGCGTGCCGCCGTTGGCCGCGGCGTAGGACA
>Ga0307375_10005542_pt1 | contig 11837 bp, 15 predicted proteins | sample TR1MG_FD_202531 | JGI IMG/M metagenome (GOLD analysis project Ga0307375, IMG submission 202531) | Soil microbial communities from Risofladan, Vaasa, Finland - TR-1 | ecosystem: Environmental > Terrestrial > Soil > Coastal area > Acid sulfate soil | place: Finland: Risofladan, Vaasa | collected... | reverse complement strand
CCCGTCCCGAGCGAAACACCTCAACTCGAAGGAGCCGCCAGGCCTTATCGAACTATCGTAAGGCCGGCCTTCTCGGCATTCTCAAAGTCATCATCGATGTGAACCACTTTGTGACCTGCACGAGCCAATATGCTCGCGGCAATGCTGGCTCGGAAGCCGGCACCACAGTGGATCCAGATTTCACCCGAAGGAACCTCTGCCAATCGATCCAGAAGGTCGTGGATCGGAATGTTGCTGGCGCCCTCAATTCGACTCTGCGCATATTCATCGGCGCGCCGCACATCAAGAACCGAAGCATCGGGACTTGCGGCCAGGTCCGGAAATTTAACCCGAGGGTAAGAGCTCATAGGAACAGCCTCGGCAAGCGATTTCAATTTCCCCGCAGCTGCCCCAGCTAAACGATCAATTCCGATGCGAACCAATTGGCGCTGTGCCTGTCTAATCTGCTCGACGCTTTCGCCGATCAAGGTGATCGGCACTCCCCAAGGAATGATCCAACCTAGATAGGTTGAAAATTGATCGCCGAACATTATGGAGACCGTGCCTGAGAGATGTTGATCCGCATAGGCGGCACGATCGCGAAGATCGACAACCCATTCGCCGGCGCGAATACGTTCGGTCAACTCCATAGGCTCAACCGATCTCGTCAAATTCAGATCGGGTGCTTCAGGACCGTGCACATTGAGCGTCGCCATGTGCGAGTAATAAGCGGGATAAGCGGTCAAGCCGGCGATAAGCCGATCCACAAAGGTCTGTTCATCGTTTTCCTGAAGGGCATCGTTCTGGTGCTTCTCCGCCCCGATTGTGCTGGCCGCAGCACCAGTGGCACCGCCTGAGGAACAGAAACTTCCAAAGCCGTGAGTTGGGTAGAGCGGAGAATTGTCGGGCAATACCGCCGCCAGGCGACGAGCCGAGCGCCACTGCTTGCGCGTGAGTTCGTCGGTGCGATCCGTTCCGAGCAGGTCGGTACGTCCAACGCTGCCATAAAGCAGAGAACCACCTGTAAACACAGCCGGCGCTTCGGCGCTTCCATCACTAATGACGTAAGACAAATGAGTGTCGGTGTGACCTGGCGTCTCAAGTACCTCGACGGTCATCGAACCCGCCTGGAAAACATCGCCATCTTGCGCCGGAGTTCGGGCGAATTCGACTTCATCACGACCAGAGACAACGTAAGTTGCGCCGAAATGCTGCGCCAGCGCAAAGCCACCCGTGACGTAGTCATTGTGGATGTGTGTCTCTAAGACCAGCGTCACCTGAACGCCCAGTTTGGTTAGCAAATCCGCCACGCGATCTATATCTCGCTGTGGGTCTATCACGATTGCGCAAGTGCCGTCGCTGATGACGTAACTGCGATCGCCCAAATCCGGGGTCTCGATGATGTCAACACGCATTCGGATTACCTCCTGAAGATTTTGCTTATTCAGATAATGTCCGTACATTAGGGGCATGGCGCATAAAGAGCAACCCGGATCGGCGCTTGACCGCTCCGCCCGGGAACCGCTCTGGGCTCAACTACTGGCCGACCTGCGAACTCGCCTGGCATTGGGTCAGTTCGCTGATTCTTTCCCCGGCGAGTATGCCCTTGCCGAGGAGTATGAGATCAGCCGGCACACCGTTCGGGAAGCGCTTCGACGGCTTAGAAGCGAAGGCACGGTAACTGCCGAACGCGGACGCAAACCCAGGCTTGCATCGGCGGAGGTGGAGCAACCTCTCGGCGCCCTAACGAGTCTGTTCGCTCAAGTAGAGGCACGCGGACTAGAGCAGCGCTCGATCGTGCGCGCACTCGGACTTCGAAAAAATGAAATCGTCGCCAAGCAGTTGGACTTAGATACAGATGCACCTTTGGTCTTTCTCGAACGGCTGCGACTGGCCGGTGAGATACCGCTTGCTCTCGATCAAGTGTGGCTACCCGCAGACCTAGCTACTCCGCTCCTCGCGGTTGACTTCAGTCGCACGGCGTTATACGACGAGCTTCTAATCCATTGCGGCGTAGCCCCAACTGATGGTTGGGAGCAGATTCGGGCTGTGGCTCCTACTCGAAGCGAACGCGCACTCCTTAAGATTCCGGCCGGAGGTGCGCTACTTGAGGTCGAACGAATCAGTTGCTTGCACAACCGTCCGCTTGAATATCGGCACACACTCGTTCGTGGAGATCGCTACGCGGTAACCGCGCAGTTTCAAGGTCGCGATTACACCCTGATTAAACCCGCATCTCAATTCGATAGGAATCCCGCTTAATGAACCGCCAACCTAAAGGAGAAGACAGGTGATCAACGCCACCGGACCAATAATTCCGGAGATAAGTGTCGAGGAAGCTGCTCGTTTGGCTACCACGGACGAAGTGCTCCTTCTTGATGTGAGGGAACTCGATGAGTGGCAAGCCGGACACTCAAGTCGGGCAACTCATCTACCGCTAAGCCAAATTAATGCCGACTCCGTCCCAATCGATCGACCGATCATCGTGGTCTGTCGAAGCGGCAACCGGTCAGGTCGGGCCACTCTCGCCTTGGTCGCCGCGGGCATCGACGCTACCAACATGGTCGGTGGGATGATTGCTTGGGCTGCAGCCGGACTCCCGATGATCGACAATGATGGATTGCCTGGTCGCATCGGATGAGGTCGCGATGATTCTTGGCTCCATTGGCCTTGGTCTCCTAATCGGAATCTCCCTCGGAGCCCTTGGCGGGGGCGGCTCAATCCTGACCGTCCCGGCATTGGTCTACGCGCTTGGGCTCACGGCACAAGAGGCCACAACCGGAAGTTTGGTTATCGTCGGCGTCACTGCCGCAATTGCCAGCATTGGACATTCGCGCGCAGGAAATACACGTTGGTTTCGTGGGAGTGTTCTAGCCCTAGTTGGCGTACCCGCATCGCTACTTGGCACTCGGCTGAACCGCGCAGTTAATCCGAATGTTCTGCTCCTCTCCTTCGCAGCTCTGATGGTGGTAGCGGCAGTGGGAATGTTATTACGTGCGCGAACAGAAAAACTGAAAACGCTGGTGGAAATTGATGCTGAAGAGCACCACGCTTCAACCCCCGCTAGAAACCGACCTACGTCATTCGAACGCGCAAAAGTGGTGCTGCCCTTCGTGATTTCTGGCCTCGGAATCGGTTTCCTCACCGGCTTCCTTGGCGTTGGCGGCGGTTTCATAATCGTTCCGGCGCTGGTGATCTTGCTCAGATTCGACATGCCGGTGGCTGTCGGCACTTCGCTCTTGGTCATTGCCTTTAACTCGGCGGTCGCCTTGGCTGCGCGGGCCGGTCATGGAAGTTTCATTTGGCATGTGATTCTGCCGTTCACCGCCGCCGCAATCCTCGGCTCCTTTGCCGGGAAGCGTGTTGCGGTTCGTGCGGACCGGGCAACCCTCACTCGGGCTTTCGCAGCCCTGCAATTTGCCGTCGCAGCATATGTAGCCATTCGGGCCGGTCTGAGTTTGAAGTAACCGGTGCATCGGCTCAATTCCAAAGGTATCTCCGATTTCGACAACCCAGATTGTTAGAGTGTTTTCATGGCTACCCAGGAACATCCAGCAGTGCTGAGAGTGCAGGCCGCGCTCCATAAACATGGCCTTGACCCAAAGATTGCCCACCTTGACGAAACCGCGCGAACCGCTGTGGACGCAGCAAACGCACTTGGCATCGAAGTCGGCCAGGTTGCATCCTCAATTGTTTTCGGCTTGCCAGGCAATCCTGAGCCCACACCCCTTCTTGTAATCACTTCCGAGCGACATCGGGTTGACACACATTTAGTTGCGCAATTTCTCAACGTGGAAGAACTCCTAAGGGCTGACGCTGATTTCGTCTGTAACTGGTCTGGCTTTGCAATCCGCGGCGTGAGTCCAGTGGTTTCTGCAACCTGGATTGGCGCCTAGTTGCCTACTTAGCCAGTACTGTCAACAACTCTCAAAATGGTTGTCCGACGCATGGTCATTCCTGGTTATAGTTTTTGCGTCCACCATGAGTAACTGCAAAGCATCGTATATCGCTGGAAGGAATCTCGATTGAGTACGTCTCTCAGCGCAAGAGGTAATCCAGTGCCTGATTCACTTTTTGTTTTCATAGACGAATCGGGGAATTTTGACTTTTCAAACAGAGGGACAAATTACTTTGTTATGACGTGCGTAGCTGCGCTAAGCCCCCTGGATTCGGCAGCATCTTTAGATGCCCTTAAATACCAATTGCTTGCTGAAGGACATGATGTGTCTGGTTTCCATGCTTCGGAAGATAGGCAATTTATTCGTGACAGGGTTTTCCCGCTTATTGATGGTCTTAAGAATATTAAGGCTCATGCAATCTATGGTGACAAACATAGAGTCGCACCATCTATTCAAAACCCAGAGGGCCTATATGCTCTCTTTGGATCCGCAATAATCAAATTTGCGGTGAGGGCGTATGCCGCAGAGAATTACAAACAGATCATTGTTGTTTTTGATCAGGCCCTCACTAAGAAACAACAGGGTTTCTTCATGGGTGCGGTAAAACCAGAATTGAAAAAACTGGGAAAACCATTCCACATATATTTCCAACGCCTCATAAGCGATGGCAATGGACAGATTGCCGACTACATTTGCTGGGCAAAATATGTCGTACTGGAACGCAACGAGTCACGCCCTTGGACTGCGCTTCAGAACTCACTACGCCCGACCGACTTCAACATTTTTAGAAACGACCACACCCTGTATTACTAATAATTAGCCTTAAAAAACGACCACCCCGACTAGTTGCTCTCGCAACAGAGCCCAGGGACTCTTATCATCAGGGTGGAACTTTTGCTTAAGTGTAGCACTGGTCTTATGGATGGAAATCCAAATCGTTACAGTACGTTCATGGCCACCCATGAACATCCTGCGGTACTTCGAGTCCAAGCCGCACTTCATGGGCGGGGCCTTGATCCACAAATAGCGCATCTTGACGACAGCGCCAGAACTGCGATCGATGCGGCTAAAGCTCTCGGCATTGAGGTCGGCCAGGTGGCCTCATCTATCGTCTTCGGCCTGCCTGGGGACCCAGAGCCGACCCCACTTCTTGTGATTACATCTGGGCGGCATAGAGTTGACACTCATCTGGTCGCAGAATTTCTTAATATCGAGAAGATATTGCGCGCAGATGCGGACTTTGTTCGGAAATGGTCAGGCTTTGCAATCGGTGGCGTAAGCCCGCTTGCTTGGAAAAGCGAAGGAAGTCATCATCAAAGCCATCTTGGATATCCAAGTGAGTTAAGAATCCTAATCGACTTGGCGCTTAGCGACTATGAAATTCTCTGGGCCGCAGCTGGTCACACACACGCTGTTTTTCAGACCAACTTTGCCCAGTTAATTGAACTCACCGGCGCTACGCCGGTTTTTGTGGGAGCCTGACCGACGTTTATGAAACTGGCCTATGAACGAAAAGGGTCTGGTTCAACTCTTGTGCTCCTGCACGGCCTTGGATCAGCCGCAACGGCGTGGCGCACAATCACCCCGGAACTGGAAAAATATTTCGACGTAATCGCTTTTGACTTACCCGGGCATGGCAAGACGCCGTATAAGCGAGGAATTCCGATGGATCCGCGATCTTTAGGTGAGTTGGTACTACAGAACCTGGATGAACTAAGAATCGATCGCTTTCACCTTGTCGGCAATTCGCTAGGCGGTTGGATCTGCCTAGAAATGGCCGCCGCTCAGCCTGACCGAGTTAACTCCGTAACGGCACTGGCCCCAGCCGGACTCTGGCATCACCCGCTTACTAAAGCGAGTAAGTGGACCGCGATAAATCGCACCATGGCGGTGCTGAGCCTGCCATTCCAGCCGCTGCTAAGCGGCCGAAATTGGGCTAAGCGCCTAGCCTTCAAGGACACTTCACCACGTTGGCGCGACTTGCCCAAACAAGTGTGCCTTGATGCAGGTGTGGCCATGGGTAGTTCGCGCGGCTATTTTCCGGCTTGGGAGGCTATTTTGCATCGAAAATTTGATTCGCCGATTGCGCCGCAAATCCCAGTCACGGTGGTGTTCGGAGATTCAGATCAGACGCTGCCGTATCCCTCCTGTCAGGCCAGGGAACTCGCACCTCCTCATGCAAAATGGATAATTCTAAAAGATACGGGACATGCACCAATGTGGGACGAACCCGAGCTGATTGCTAACTTAATTAGGGAGAACGGGCAGCCCGAAAGAAATAGACAACCCAAATAGGCAACAATGGCGCCGTGACACTACGGGTATACCAGGGCTGGTCTCGCCACGCAGAACATCCATCGCGGCGCTATCTCGGGTGGCTGGCTTGGCTACTACTGCTCGTGACCGCATCAGCGCAATTTGGCCTTCCCCTGTTGAAAGGCGTAAACCAGAACCTTGATTTAAAGATAGCGATCTATTCAACAGCGCTCCTTGCCCTTGTTCATTCGTTAAGGGAGTTTGGCTTTAAGTACTTTCTGGTTCTCCTATCTGTAACTCTTCTTTCCGGCTTTGCGGTTTTTGATTTCAGCGCGCGAACGGCCTGGCCGTTCGGACATGTGGTTTATGCAGCTTCCCTCGGATCAAGGATCGACCAAGCTCCGGTACTTCTGATCGTCGCCCTGTTGGCTGGCATCTACCCAATGCTCCTACTTGGGCGACGCCTGAGCACTCGGTGGACCGCGCTTCTGGGTGCCATCGGATTCCTTGCTTGGGACCTGCTTGCCGACCCGATTCTCAATCATTACGGCTACTGGCAATGGGATCAGAATGTAACCAGAACTCCCGGTATCCCTGGAACACCACTATCTAATACCGCCGGAGTGCTTCTGATTGGATTTGCCCTGGTGCAGGCACTTCACTGGCTCTTGCCACTTAACCGAGACCGCTCTGCACGGTCATTCGCCAGCGGCCCCGTAGATTCGCTTCTGGCAATCGGTCTCCTGGCCGGGGTGAGCGGCAATCTTTATTTGCAGCAGAAATCCATCGCACTGCTTGCTGGGTTGCTTTACTTCATTGTGCTTGCGCCTTACCTGATTGCCAAATGGCTTGGCCGAGATTAGCCGTCTCATCTCACAGGCTACAGTTTGATCTGTGTCGACTCCCGAGAGCGTTACGTCATTTACTCAATCGCGCTCTGAAATTGAACACTCGCTAAGCATTTTTCTCCAAGACCAACGCGCCCAATTAGCGGCTATTGGAACCGAACTAGATTCGGTGTCCACCAGTTTGACCGAGTATGTATTAAACGGCGGCAAGCGCCTGCGTCCGCTATTCGCCTACTGGGGCTTTGTCGGAGCAGGTGGCATCCCAAATTCGGCGATAATTCGCGCCTGCGCGTCACTGGAACTGATTCAGGCTTGCGCCTTGATTCACGACGACGTCATGGATGGTTCGGATACTAGAAGAGGTTTTCCGGCTATTCACAAAAAATTTGCATCGCTCCATCGCGATCAGGGGCTGTCCGGAGATTCAGACGCCTTCGGAATTTCTTCGGCAATCCTTCTCGGGGACTTGGCACTGGTCTGGGCCGACAAAATGTTTCACGCCTCGGGGGTCGAGTCTGATGCTCTTATTCGATCGCTGCCAGTCTTCGACGAAATGCGTGTCGAAATCATGGCTGGCCAATATCTTGATGTTCTGGAACAAGCGCTAGCGTCTCAGAGTGTCGAGCGCTCGTTACGTGTTGCTCAACTGAAATCGGCCAAATACACGGTTGAGCGACCACTACACTTTGGCGCTACTTTGGCAGGCGCCGACCAACAGTTGCTGGAGTCGTATTCGCGCTACGGAATGCCGCTGGGCGAATCATTCCAACTCCGAGACGATCTGCTTGGTGTGTTTGGAAACCCGGATGAAACCGGTAAGCCAGCGGGAGATGATCTACGAGAAGGAAAACGTACAGTCCTAATAGCAGCAACCCTAGAACGTGCAAACGGCACCCAGGCTGCCTTCATCGAACAGCACTTAGGCCGCATTACGCTTGGAGTGAATGACGTGATGAGAATGCGCGAAATAATCATAGACACAGGTGCAGTTGCGTTTGTAGAGCAGATGATTGAAGACGGCCTCGCAAAAGCATTGTCGGCTCTTGAAGAATCCCAAATAGAAAGGAATGCAAGCGAGCACCTTGCAGAGTTGGCACTAGTCGCCGCTCGCCGAAGTTTGTAGTTGACTACGGCAGCTTTGCTCTTAATTCGGCGGCTGCGCGCTCAGGATCTGAAGCCTCGGTGATCGCCCGCACTACAACTACCCGATTCGCCCCCGCAGCAAGGACTTGATCAACATTCGTTTGGTCTATTCCGCCAATCGCAAACCATGGTTTGCCCACTGACATCTGGGCGACCTCAGTCACAAGCGACAGTCCGGGCGCCAAGCGTCCGGGTTTGGTCGGAGTCGGCCAACAGGGCCCAACGGCGAAGTAGTCGACCTTAGGATCTTGAGCTTCGGACTCGGCCTCAATGCGACTGTGACTTGATCGACCGAGAAGCGTATTCCCCGTCACGATTTGGCGAGTTTGCCGGGCGCTAAGGTCATCCTGTCCGACGTGGATTATTGGTGCGCCGGCAAGAGCGGCAATATCGGCACGATCGTTAACCGCCCATAGTCGGTCGAAACGATCGGCTTGTTCCGCGAGAACTTCAAGCACTGCAAGTTCGGTCGCGGCATCGATGTGCTTATCTCGAAGTTGAATGACATCCACACCGCCTCTATAGGCGGCCTCGACGAAGGTCTTAAAATCGCCCGGGCCCAGACGCGAATCAGTGCAAAGGTAAAGTCGTGCGCTCGCCAATTGTTGCCGCAGATCGGTCACAGGGGTTCCATCTTCAACGATCCGTCAAAGCGCCAGGGCTTGAGCTCTACGTTTAACTTCGGTACCACGATTTGACCGTAGTGCCTCAATGGGCGAACCCGGTAGTGAATCGTCATCTGTATGGAGCCACTTGATCGCTTCCAAAGTGGAATATCCGGAGTCGGCCAGCACGGTAAGAGTGCCTCTTAGATGCTTGACCAATTGGCCGTCAACAATGAACAGGGCTGGAATCGAGGTGACGCTTCGTTCGCCTCGGCGGACCGCGACGATATCTCCATCCGATAAATACTGACGAACTTGGTTGATCTCGACTCCCAGCATCTCAGCTACATCGGTGAGGGTGAGCCACTCGGTTACCAAGGACTCAACTGCTATGGCGACGGGATCGGTGTTCACAGCGCCTACCTTGCCAGGTGGAGCCGGCTCGCACCCAATCGATGGCAGTTCTATAGTGATTAGACACGGGAGCCCAACCAGGGCTGAGAGGCGAGAACTTCTTGCGACCGTAGGACCTGATCCGGGTAATTCCGGCGTAGGGAGGATTTCCATGAAGGTAGCGATAATTGGCGGCGGGCTGGCCGGGCTGGTCACCGCTTGGCGCATCGGCAGAATCGGTAGCCAGGTCGTAGTGATCGACCCAGAACCAGGCATGGGAGCATCCAACGTGGCCGGTGGAATGCTCGCGCCGATCAGTGAAGCTTGGTTTGGCGAAGAGGACAGGCTGGCCCTGGATCTCACATCGCTCTCCCTCTGGCCAAAATTTGCCAATGAACTTGAAGCCGAAAGCGGACTTGAGATTGGATTTCGCACCGAGGGCACTATCCAGTTTGCCTTCAATCATGACGATCTACGCGCCTTGGATCGCACGAGAGAATTTCAACGCTCGCTCAATCTAGACGTCACGGAACTTTCCGGAATGGAGATCCGTGAACTCGAACCTTTTCTCTCCCCCGGCATTCTCGGTGGAACGCTGGTAAGAAGTGATTTCTCGGTCGACAACCGCGCTCTAGTAGCCGCCCTAATCTCTGCCTGCAAAGCAAATGCCGTGGAGTTCTTGAATGAACGTGTCACTGGTATTGAATTTGAGCCCGGACCAGACCGTCAGGTTCGCGCGGTTAGTACTGTGAACAAATTAGTGCCAGCCGAGCAGATTGTGATTGCGGCTGGCGCCTGGTCATCACAGATTGTCGGTGGCGAATCTCTTGGTGTCCGCCCAGTCATGGGCGAAATTCTGCGAGTTGCGCCTAGGGACGGCGTTTATCAGGTGCTAACTCACACCATCAGGGGGTCGGTGCGCGGTGTTCCGATATATCTGGTTCCACGCAAAAACGGCGAAATTGTTATTGGCGCAACCGAGCTTGAAACTGGATTTGATACGGAACCGACCGCTGGCGGGATTTACCAACTTCTTCGGGACGCACGCGAAATCTTTCCGCATGTATCCGAGATGAAGATCCTTGAAGTAAGTGCTGGCCTCCGTCCAGGTTCACCCGACAACGCCCCGCTCATGGGACCAATCGAAAATAGCGTAGGCCTTTATGCGGCCACTGGGCATCATCGAAATGGAGTTCTGCTGACTCCGACAACCGGAGATGTTATGCACGCCTACCTAACGGGTGCTCCGATACCTGGATACGCAAGCACTTTCACACCTAAACGATTGGCCGCGACGATGGGCGGAAACCGACGATGAATATCATCCTCAATGGTTCTAACGAAGAAGTAAGTGATGACACTCACCTATCCGATATTGTGTTGAAATTGAGCAACTCCTCAACTGGTATCGCAATTGCCGTTGACAACGAAGTGGTGCCGCAGTCGTTATGGTTGTCAACGACTCTGCATGCTGGAGCTCAAGTCGAGATATTGGCGGCGGTGCAAGGTGGCTGATCATTTCAACCTCGGCGGTCAAGCATGGAACTCACGACTAATCATGGGAACGGGCGGCGCCCCGAGTCTGTCCATTCTGCGCGAAGCCTTGATCGCAAGCGAAACACAAATCACAACCATCGCCATGCGAAGAGTTAATCCGGCCACCTCCGGTTCGATCTTTGATCTGCTAAAGGAATTAAAAATCGCTCCCCTGCCGAACACCGCGGGATGTTATACAGCCGGCGATGCGATTCTTACCGCCCAACTTGCCCGTGAAGCACTTGGTACCGATTGGATAAAACTTGAAGTGATTGCCGATGACATCACCTTGTTGCCAGACCCGATCGAAACTCTTACTGCCGCATCAAGGCTCGTCGCTCAGGGATTTGTAGTTCTGGCATACACCAACGACGATCCCATCCTGGCCAGGAAACTTGAGGCCGTGGGTTGTGCCGCAATAATGCCGTTAGGTTCACCAATCGGTTCTGGCCTTGGCATCCGCAATCCGCACAATATCGAGTTGATGCGATCACAACTCACAAGCCCAATCATTCTTGATGCTGGAATCGGCACAGCTAGCGATGCGGCCCAAGCCATGGAATTAGGCTGCGATGGAGTTTTGCTGGCAAGTGCGGTCACCAGAGCCCAGAAACCCGATCTGATGGCTGCAGCGATGAAATTCGCAGTTAGGGCCGGACGCGACGCCTATCTGGCTGGCCGAATCCCCAAACGTTGGCATGCATTGGCCTCGTCGCCCGAGCGCCTAACAACGAAAGTCCAGGCAAGCAATTCAGTATCAAGATCGCCAAAGTCGGACTTGCCGACAATTTCCGCAGCAAACCCTGAGGAAGATCAGCGCGAGTCACCACAGTTCTAAATCTCGACCGCCTAGAATTTGCACGTGTCCAATCTGACTGGTGTCCTGCTCGATGGCCGATACGAAATCGGCGCCATCTTGGCTCGGGGCGGCATGGCCACGGTCTATTCGGCCCTTGATACGAGGCTGGATCGCCCCGTAGCGGTCAAGGTGATGCACTCTCACCTGGCCAGAGACGAGGATTTCGTCGCCAGATTTATTCGCGAAGCAAAGTCCGCGGCATCCCTCACTCACCCCAATATCGTGGCCGTCCACGACCAGGGCTGGAACCAGGGCGGGCCGCCCGCTGTTTTCCTAGTTATGGAATTCGTCGATGGACCGACCCTACGTCAGGTGATTA
>Ga0307375_10005541_pt1 | contig 11837 bp, 6 predicted proteins | sample TR1MG_FD_202531 | JGI IMG/M metagenome (GOLD analysis project Ga0307375, IMG submission 202531) | Soil microbial communities from Risofladan, Vaasa, Finland - TR-1 | ecosystem: Environmental > Terrestrial > Soil > Coastal area > Acid sulfate soil | place: Finland: Risofladan, Vaasa | collected... | reverse complement strand
CGCTACACGCTCGTGGCGCTGCCCTATTTTGCGCTCATCGCCGCCCGGCTGCGCATCCGCTTCGACGGCATCGCAGAGGCCGCTCCCGCCCCCCACTAACGCCTTTCCCACCAGGGCGCACCCCTGGCGTCCCCTGCTTCCGGCCCGCTCGCCTGCCTGTGCACCTAGCAACCGAGTCGCAGTGTGGGTTTCGGCGGCGAATGTGGAACAAACCACCTCGGATGAGCCTGGAGGTACGATTGACAGATGTCTGCGGTAAGCCCTAAAGACACGTCCACGACGACCGCGCCGACAGCACAGGATGATGCTGAACTCAGCAGGGTGCGATGCCTGTGCGGCAAGTGGTGGGCGTACCGAAGCGGTGACATGCTCGTCTTGCGGTGCAAACTCTGCCGAAGAGACGTCGTGATCACCGGGGAAAACATGAAAATAGAGTATCGCTAGAGCAGTGTCGTAAACTGCGTCTGAGCGCGACCTAGAGCCTAAGCGCCAACGGTTGAGCCGGAGCCAAGGGGATAAAACCCCTTGGCTCGTTTTTGTGCCACCAGCGCTGCAAAGAGCCATCTCCTTCCAGGCTCCGCGCACGCTGCGATTGAGCGCTTGAGGATCTAGGGATGATCCATAGACGAGTACGAGCAAGCCTCTGGAAGCTTTTGCTGCCGATGCCGCTTGCCGTGGCAATAGTCGCCCTCGCGGGGATGGCCGGGCGCCGCGCCTGGTACCCCACCCCCGGCCCCTCGGTGCGCAGCAAGGCCGCGCGCTCAGCGCCGGCCGCCCGTACGCTGAGGCCGAATCGCGATCCGGGTGCCGCGCCTTCTTTCCAGATGGAGAGGAGCGTACCCGAAGCTCCTGTCCCAGCAGCCCGCCCCGACAACGGATCTCCCGAGCAATCCGCTCGCGCCGGCGACGCGGCCCCGGTCGAACAGCGTGCCTCCCAGCCTGCCGCCGGTCCATCCATACCTAGAGTGAAACCTCGTGTGAGCATCGAGCAATCTTTGAGGCCGGCGTCGGACCCGGTCGCCCCCTCTTTCGAGGCTGCGCTGCGAGCTAGTGAGCCGCCGCCTGCTGCCGCAAGCGCGCCGAGACTGGCGCCGGCCCCTCTTGTCCCGCTGGTTCCCGCCCCGGAACCCAAAGTCCCACCGCAGGTCTCGCCCATGCAGGCCGCCGAGCCGAGCCGGCAGAGGCCTTCCGCTCAGCACGTGCGTGCAGTCAGGTTCGACGCAGGCTACTACTATGGGCGAGGCCGCACCGCGCGGCAGCTCGCGGCGGAGCTGACGGAGTCCTGGGACGAGCAGGGCGTGAACCTCGTCTACTTCTACGCCTACAACCGGGTCTACGGTGCTCGCTACCGCACCTCCTATCCGGGCAACGTCATGGAGGACTACGGCAGGCAAGATCTGCTGCGGCACATGATTCGAGAGGCGCACCGACGCGGCATCAAGGTCATTGCCTGGGTCCAGGGCGTCCAGCACAAGCAGATATGGGAAGCCCATCCCGACTGGCGGCAGAAGAATGCCGACGGCAGCGACTACAAACCGGACGCCGACAGCTACTTCCTGTGCGTGCGCAACCCCGAGGTCGTGCAGTGGTGGCTCGGGCTCCTGGACGAGCTTCTGACCGACTATCCCGACCTCGACGGCGTCGACCTGGCCGAGTTCCAGTTGGACCTCTGGGGAGACCATGCCTGCCACTGCGAGCAGTGCCGCTCTCAGTTCGCCCAGGCTCGTCCGCGCGATCCCGTACCTGGAGATGGCTGGCGGAAGTTCCGCGCCGAAGGGCTCACCCGCCTGCTCCTCGCCAGCAGCCGGCTGGCGCACAGCTACAGCAAGGAAGTGCATATCACGACGGTCCTCACCGCGCGGCGCGACGGCAAGCTCATGTCGGCCGCCCAGGTGCGGGATGCCATCGGGTTCGACCTCGAAGGCGTCCTCAGCAGCCCGGATCGCCCCGACGTTCTCCAGGGCGAGCTGATCTGGCAGCAGTGGGCAGCCCTCTACAACGACAAAGTGACATTTACGCCGGAGTGGACGAAGACCGCCGTCCGTCAGGCGAAGGACATGCTTCGCGGGCGCGCCAGGCTCATCGCCCACGTCGAAGTGACGGACTTCGGCTCCGGCGGACTGGACGGTCCCGGCCTTGCCCGCACCATCGCCTCTGCGGCACAAGGCGGGGCGACCGGGATCGATATCTACGACGCCCATCTGCTGGCCGAAGTAGACCAAGCCAGCCGCCACCTGCAGACGGCCTGGCTCAACCTGGGCAGATGAGAGAGGATGCGAGGCCGTCTGGATGACGGCAAGGACTGCTCCGCCCCCCCGGGCAGGGGGACGGAGGCAGGGGGCAGTGACCCACACCAGCCGCGCGTCGACCTCGCCACGAGGCGACGCTGCAGGCAGAGGCCTGGTCGGGTGTCCTCCGCGCCCGGCCGGGCCTTCCTTTATCAACGGGGTCGCCACAGAGGCAATTGCTGAACCGCTCGGCCAAGGCACAGGCTGAGCCATCGCCGGGGCGCCTGGCGCTCAAAGCCCTTCCAGACACGGCAGAACGACACACCGGAGGCAGCCCCGGACCCCAGGACGACCTCCGAACAATCCGGCCCGTGGGCATCGAAGCTGTTCGTCCGCTCGCGCGTGCGCAGATGGACATGGCATGGTACACTGGCACTATAGAGTTTCTTGCATTATGGTTAGGAGCACCCATAATGCAAGAAACTCTACAGCGCACGGCGTGAGGCTCACACAGCAGATTCTCTTGCATTACGGTCGTAACCGTAATGCAAGAGAATCCGTAGGATCCAGCAAAATGGCGGTTATCGTCCCGATGTGATGGGAATAATCCGACTAGCAATCATGGGAAGAATCGGTGTCTTAATCCTTCTACTCGGAGTTTTATCCCTCGCCGACCAAGCTCAGGCGCAGAACGTGTTGTTGGTCCACGACGCCGGCGCCGCCCCAAGGCCCGCGGAACGAGGGATCATAGCCACCGCGCGCGACATCCTCTCCCACTTCGATGGCGCAATCACCGTCATAGCCGCGGACGAGTACCGCGCGCACCTCTTGGACGGTTACGATGCAACCGTATATCTAGGGATCAGGGATGGTGCGGAACTCCCGGAAGCTTTCCTGGCCGACTGCTACGACCTGGATCGGCCCCTGTGCTGGCTCGGCGCGAATCTCGACCAGCTCGCGCAGCGCTTCTCCCTGGGCCGCTACGGCTTCGAGATAGCGGAGGTCCCGGCAGAGACGGCTCCGGCGAGGGTCGTCTATCACGGGATGGCCTACTGGCGCGAGGAAGCGCCCCTCCGGCGCATCAGAGTGACGCAGCCGCAGGTCTGCGACGTCATCTCCGCCATCGAGAATGCAGGGCAACCGCTTCCCTATGCGGTTCGCAGTGGGAACCTCTGGTACTTCCCCGAGATACCTCTGGAGAGCACCCGCAAAGGGGGAACCCATCTCATCTTGTGCGATCAGCTGCACCAGGTCCTGGACCAGACGCACGCCGGCGCTCGCACCGCGCTCCTCTACGTCGCCGGGGTCACGCCCGACACGGAGGCGGGGAAGCTGACCACGGTCATCCGACAGCTCCGCAGCCAAGGCGTCGCCTTCGCCATAGAGATCGAGCCTGTACTCACGGGAGCCCAGCCGGGACAGCTCTTCCGGCTGAGCGGCAAGCGAGGCCTTGTGGGAATCCTCCGGGGCGCTCAACGAACCGGCGCCAGCATCGTGGCGGCCGCCCGCGAGCCCGCCTCCGGCGATGCCGCCGATGGAACCCTGGAAAGCCAGTCCCAGCCCGACACTGCCCAAGCGCCACTCGCCCTGCCCCAGAGAATGGAACGGGCGCTGGGGGAGCTGAGTCACTGCGGTCTCTACCCAATCGCCTGGGCCATGCCGCGCGGCCTCTGCCGGGAGGACAGCGCTTCAGACATCTCGGACATATGCTCCACCATCGTAGCGATTCGCCCTGATGAAGGCGAGGGGCACGACGACCCCGTACTGCCGTTCCTGACGCAGAGCGGTCAGTACGCGCCCCGCATCATGCCAGACAACGTCCCGGCACTGAGAGCGGGACAAGGTGAAGTGGAGGCCATCTTGGAGGCGGCCCGCCGCCAGGCGACGGTCTCCGATCCCTTCATCACCGTCACGCTTGCCCCGGAAGCGCCCCCAAAGGCGGTCGCGCTCCTCGTCAACGGCCTTCGGAACATGGACTATGAGTTCACGGACCTGCGGCATGCCAACAACCGGACGAAAGGCGAGTCGCTGCAAATTCAAACGGTAGGCTCGCAACACTTTCTGACTGATTTGCTTCCCAAGGGATGGGACGTCACCCTCGTCGGCGCGGGCGCAGACTCGCAGCTCCATTTCGACCAGTCCGACAGCGATCGGAAGGAGGAAACCGTCGTCCATCCGGGCACCATCCTCGTCTCGTACCCACCCGGCCATAAGCCCAAGGTCATTTTCTCATTCGAGGGTGACGCACAGCAGGTGACACAGAGGATGGTCCAGCGGATTGCACACATCATCGTTATCTTCGCCCTTGCAGTCAGCGCAGTGCTCCTGTTGATCTACGTCTTCCAAGCGGCCCAGCGTCGGAGCGCGTGAGAGTCATGAAGAGCATGCGACTCATCCTGATCCTTCCCCTGCTCTGCGTGCTCGCGCCCGCCTGCAATCGGCCCGGCGCGCCAGCGACGGCCGCCGCCTCGAATCCCTCTTTCCTGCCGGAAAAGCAGACCGCCCGAGTCGTGCTGATCGCGGAGACCGAGGGGCCGGGTGGCGCCGCCGTGGCGGAGAGCGCGAGCGTGCTGGAGACCCTCATCGCCCACTTCGACGAACGCTGCGACACCATCCCGGCAGAGCATTACGAGGAAGGGGCGCTGCTGGACTACTACTGCGTCTTCTACCTCGCGGGGAAGCCCGATCAGGAGGCGCGCTCCGCCTTCAGCGCCGACCTCGCCCGCCACGAAGGAATCTCTGTCTGGGTGGGTCCCGGAGTCACGAGCCTCGACAAGAACCCCTTCTCCAAGCTCGGCCTGTCGCCGGCGACGGGGAAGGAGTCACTCGCCGGCGCCATCGAATGGACGATCTCCTATGAAGGGCAAAGCCATCGGGAACGGCTCGCAGTTCCGCCGATCGCAGTGGCGGGTGAATCCTCTGTCTTGGCGCAGGCCCGCCGCGGCGCCGAGGCCCTTCCCTTCGTCGCCGGCAGCGACCGCCGCTGGTACGTAGCGGCCGGGCCCTCCTTCGACCGCCAGCGTTTCTGGACCGCCTGCATATGGGCGGACGCCTTGCACGCCATCCTGGCGCGGCCCCACAGCGGCAGCCCGCGGCGGCTGCTGCCCGCCCTTCGCGACGTGCCGGTCTGGGCCCGAACGGAACAAGTGCCCCAGGCCATCGCGCCCATGCTCGACTCCGGGATACCCGTGGCGGTCATAACCTGGACCAATTGGGGAGATGTTCCGCTGGCGGATCGCCCCGACGCGGTCGAAGGACTCCGTCAGGCGGAATCGATGGGCGCGACCGTCGTCCTGGTGGCCGACACGGGGCTGAACCCCCGCGAGCACTTCCGCCTGGCCTGGGAGGTCGGACTCCATCCCGTGGCGTGGGGCGGCCCCGCAGACGGTGATAACCCCTTCTCCCTGCGCATCGCGGCTCCCAACGAATCCCCGCCCTATTGTACCGGTGGGCTGCTCCCCGCGGCGATCGACATCAGCGATGCGGGGTTCATGGCGGTTGAAGATGCCCAGCGCCTGGGAATGCTGGAGGTTGTGAGAGACGCCACGGCAATTGTCTCCTTCGGGCTTTGGGCGCCACCGCAACCGTTCCAAAGCTTCCTCAAGGGAAAGAAGTCCGACGGCTGGATGATCTCCGACATGCGGGATCTGGGCCTCCGCGTCGCGGACGAGCGTCGCACGCTCGTCTCGGGCGTAGCCGACCTGAAGGTGCCTTCGGAGGCGCGCGTGAGGGAGGTGGAGTTCAGCCCCAGGTGGGAGGCTGGGGAGGCGAAGGCTGCGACCACCTCCGGTTCCGGGCTATCCGAGGTGCGCGTGAAAGCCCCCGAACGAGGCGCCATCGTCGTGGAACTCGTAAAGGAGCGGCCGCCGCGCCCCTTCATCAAGGGCGTAACGCTCGATCCCTGGGCCTATGCGAAGTCATCCCTGTCCAGCAAGGAACTGGCCGAGATGCTCGCCGAGCGCTATCATCGAAACGGGGTCAACACGGTCTTCTTCTACGCATACAACGTGAGCGACGGGGCCGCTTACCGCACCCGCCATCGGGGGGCATCGGTGAGCGACTGGGGGCGGCAAGACCTGCTCGCGCACCTGCTGGAGGCCTGCCACGCGCGCGGCATCCGCGTCGTCGCCTGGATGTACAGTGGACGCGACCGCGGGATGTGGAAGAAGCATCCTGAGTGGCGCGAGCGCACCCGGGACGGCAAGGCGCACAATCCCCTGCGCCTGCACGCGGCCTACTTCCTCTGCCCGCGCAACGAAGAGGTCCGAGAATGGTACGCGGAACTGCTGCAGGACCTTGCCCGCAGGTACCCGACTCTGGACGGGATCGAACTCTGCGAACCGGTCGTCAACTGGTTCGGCGAACAGGCCTGCCACTGTGACGTTTGCCGCGAGGCTTTCGCGGAAGCGCACCCTGGGGAGCCTGTCGGGAAAGAGGTGTGGCGGAGGTTCAGGGCGCAGGGCCTGACAGATTTCTTGTCGCGCTGCATGAAGGCCGTGTCTGAGGAAGGCATAGATACGTACATCATGACCATTAGCGACGCCTGGAGCAATGGCGCCATTCTCTCACCCCGGAGGCAGGCGGAGGAGTCGGGCTTCGATCTCGAGGCGCTGCTGGACGGCCCCTATCCGCCGGACTGGGTCAACTTCGAGATCATCTGGCAGCAGTGGGCCGCCATTTATGGAACAGAGACGTTCAACTACGACTGGGCCGAGGAGACGGCTCGACGGCTCGTGCGGCGCACCGATGGACGAGCGAACGTGGTGCTGCATGTGGAGCTGACGGACTTCGGCAATCAGCGCATGACGCCGACGAAGATCGCCGAGACCATCGCCAGGGTAGAGAAGGCGCAGCCTGGTGGAGTGGAATGCTACCACTCCGGCGCCATCGATCGTAAAGCGGCCTGGCCGGTGCTCAAGCAATCATACGAGGATCTCCCGTGAACGGCATGACCTTCGCCCTGGCGCGCGACCTTCTGCTGGGTCTCTGCCTCATCGGAGCCTGGTCGATCATCGGCTTCTACACGGTGCTGACTGTCGCGGGCTTCATCTACTCGCGGGAGGCCCGCCGAAACCGCGCGCCGGAACCCGAGGAGTGGCCCGGCGTTTCGATCCTCGTGCCGGCCCACAATGAAGAAATCGTCATGGCCGGGACGCTGGAGAGCTTGCTGCATCTCGACTACCCGCGCGACAAGATCGAAATCATCGTCATCGACGACTCCTCGACCGACCGAACGCGGCGAGTCATCGAGCACATGATGGCCGCCGACCGACGCTTGAAGCTCGTCGCCATCCCCCCGGGCCTCGGTGGGAGAGGCAAGTCACACGCCCTGAATCAGGGGGTGCGCTACGCCACTCACGACGTGCTCGCGGTCTACGATGCGGACAACGCGCCGGAGCCGCAGTCGCTGCACATGCTCGTGTCCGAACTCATGGCCAACGACCACCTGGCAGCCGTCGTCGGGAAAGTTCGCACTCTCAACAGATCGACCAACCTGCTGACGCGGTGCGTCAACATCGAGTTCATCAGCTTCCAATGGATCATCCAGGCCGGGCGGTGGCGGCTGCTCGGGCTCGCCTCCCTGCCGGGGACCAACTACGTCATACGAAGAGAGGCGCTGCAGCGCGTCGGCGGCTGGGACGAAGGCGCCATAGCCGACGACGCCGAGCTCACGGCGAGACTCGGCCAGGATGGTTACCAGGTCAAGTTCGCCCCCTACGCGGTCACCTGGGAGCCCGAGCCCCAGCACTGGGGGGTGTGGCTTCGCCAGAGGCTGCGCTGGGCGCGGGGAGGCACCTACGTGGTGCGCAAGTTCCTCCCTCGCATCTTCCGCCTGCGTCGCCGAGAGCTCGTGCTCGAAGTGCTGCACATGCTCACCATCTATCACGTCTTCTTTCTCGTGCTGGTTCTGTCGGACCTCATATTCCTCTGCGGCATCATCGCAGGCATCGCATCTCAGCCCGTGGGCGGCCCCCTTCTGCTGCTCTGGGCACTCGCGCTGGCGATCTTCCTTCTGCAATTCTCCATCAGCCTGGCCTTGGAGGGGGAGAACACCCCAATCAATTTGCTCGTCACGCTCGCCATGTATTTCACCTACTGCCAGCTCTGGCTCTACGTCTGTGCTAAAGCGCACTATCTGGATGTGGTAAGACAAGAGAGACTGAGCTGGGAGAAAACCGTGCGAGTCCCTTTGGCGACCCGGTCGCCGGGTCGGTAGCGAGAGCAGAACGGTCTTCGAATGAGCTTTGAGTACGACGCTGTGAGAAGCATCGGGCTGTTCCTGGCGGGCCTGATGGGAGCAGCGCTTGGTCTTCGCCTGCTCTTCAGGTGGCGATATGCGACGGCCCTCGCCCGCGCGCGGCGCATTGCGGCCAGACTCCGGGCCCAGGCCACCACCCTCTCCGCGGTCGAGGACCGGTCGGCCGCCGTGGAGGAGCTGATCGAGTTCTCCGATTCGCGCGCCGCCGCGGCAGCCGTACGCGAAGTGCTCGGCGAGCACGACGACACGATTCGATCCGCCGCCATCGAAGTGCTGCGGCAGACCCGCGCCCTGGACGGGTGGCGGAGGGATCTGCGCAGAGGCAGGTTCCGAGCCAAGCTCAATGCCATCGAGGCTCTGGGCGAGGTGGGAGACGAGCGCGCCATCGAGGAGCTGCTCGAGGCGCTCGGCGACGATGACCCCGACATAGCCCGGGCCGCTTCCCGCGCCATCTGCGCCCGAGATGCCGACTATGCCTGCGAGCGTCTTGCCGATGCCCTCTCCTCCCCCAACCGACGCCTGGCGGAGACGGCCGCCGCCGGGCTCGTGCATATGGGGGAAGATGCGGTGGACTATCTCGTCGGCCAGCTTGGCAGCATCCGTCCCGAGACGCGGCGGCTGGCCGCCGAGTCGCTCGGGAGCATCGGCGGCGACAAGCTCAAGGACGTGCTGCTTCCCCTGCTGACCACGGACCCGGACCCGGAGGTCCGAGCGGCCGTCGCTGCATCGCTGGCCCGGGTGGACGGCCACACGGCGACACTCGAGATTCAGCGTCTGGCGCGCTCCGACCCCGACTGGTTCGTCAGGGCGCGAGCCTACTCCCTGCTGGCAGAGATGGAGGCCGAAGGCGCCAGTCAGTACCTCCTCGACGGCCTCGCCGCATTCGATCCCGAGCTGGCCGAGCTCTCCGAGAACGGCCACAACGTAGAGGTCTTCAGCGAGGGATCACGACGCGTCCGCCAGGCGATCGTAGCCGGGCTGAGAATGCTCGGCTTCACCGAGGATGAGATCGCGGCGGCCCGGCGAGGTGGAACGACGGCGGCGCTCTCCCCGGAACAGCTCGAGGAAGCGACGGCCGCCGCCAGTCTGCTCGGCAGTCGCGACCCTGCCCAGCGGGCGGAAGGCGTGCGGCGCCTGAGCGAGATCGGAGCCGTCGCCGCGGAGCCACTCACAGCAGCCCTTCGCGATCCCGATCCGATGGTGCGGGCAGAGATCGCTCGCTCGTTAGGAAGAATCGGCTGCCGTGACTCAGTGGGAGCGCTCGCCGAGTGTCTCAGGGACCCCGACCCGAACGTCAGGCTCGCCGCATCCACGGCGCTGCGGGCAGTGGTAACCCGGGAAGCGGCGAAAGAGCTCACCGACTAGCCGGTCGCGAAACGCCCACCTCATCCACCCCGCGAGGCGAGAAACCCGTCGAGCTCCGCCGCCGTCGGCAGCGACGGGATGACGCCCCGGCGCGTGCAGGTAAACGCCCCCGCGGCGTTGGCGTAGGTCATGACCTCTCGCAGGTGCTCCCCCGTGATCTTCGCACCCTTGGGGGCGTACATCAACTGGGACAGCATGGCCGCAACGAAGGCATCCCCCGCGCCCAGCGGATCCACCACCTCCACGGCGAACCCAGCCACCTCGCCGCGAGTCTCACCGTCGTCGTAGTAGCAGCCCCGCTCCCCGAGCGTCACCACCACCAGCCGCGGCCCCACGTCCAGGATCTTCCGCACCCCGCCTTCGAGGTCGTGCGTTCCGGTGATGAACTCCCATTCCTCCGCCGCGCAGTGCACGACGTCTGCCAGCGCCATCGCCTCCCAGATACGACCCTTCCCCTCTCTCGGATCCTGCCACAGCGTCGGCCGCCAGTTCGGGTCATACGAGACGAGCAGTCCTGCCCCCCGCGCCATCGCCGCAGCGTGAATCGTCGCCTCGCGCGCGGGCGACCGGCTGAGGCTCACCGAGCCGAAGTGAAAGAGCCGCGCCGACTTAAGGTAGGCCGGGTTGACGTCTTCCGCCGTGAGCAGGGCATCGGCGCCGGGGTTCCGGTAGAAGCAGATGTCTTTCTCCCCATCGCTGCGCGTGGCGACGAAGGCCAGTGTCGTGCGGGCACCCTCGCTTACTCGGAGCAGCTCGATATCGACTCCCTCGCGATCGAGCGTCCTCCGGAGAAACTCCCCGAAAGGGTCCTTGCCGATCTTGCCGACGAAACCTGTGCTGACGCCCAGACGCGCCAGTCCGACCGCCACGTTCGCCGGGGCGCCCCCGGCGGCCCCCGTGAAATCGGGGAGATCCGTGAGCGAGACGTCCTTCTCGATGGACACGAAATCGACAAGCAGTTCGCCTAGGGCAATCGCTTCAGGCAACCTACGCCTCCCGCGGGAAGATCCAGTCGTTTCCTCCCCCGGCATTGTTTCGACGTGGATGCTTCCCATCCTCCCGCATCTTCCCCCGAGAGGATGACGCGAACGGCCGCTCGAATGCAAGAGACTGGGGACGCGTTGCAAGGAGAAGATGATCGGATGCAGTTGCCAGCCTTCGTAGAAGTCGAGCAAGCTCTCTATTCGAAAAGAGTCGCTGACCTCCCGGCTGCCGTCCGCCGCGCATGGGAGGCGGTTGGATGCGAGCGCCGAATCCGCGCGGGCGACCGGGTCGCCATTACGGTTGGCAGCCGGGGGATCGACAACCTCGCCACCATCGTCGGCCTGCTCGTAGAGACCCTGAAAGAGGCCGGGGCCAAGCCCTTCATCCTTCCCGCCATGGGCAGCCACGGCGGCGCCACCGCGGCAGGACAGACCGCTCTGCTCGCATCGCTCGGCCTCACGCCCGCCTCCGTCGGAGCCCCCATTCGCGCCTCCATGGCCACCACTGAGGTCGGGAGCACGCCCGGCGGGATTCCGGTCTATGCGGCGCGCGAGGCGTTGAACGCAGACGGTCTCGTGGTGCTGAATCGGGTCAAGCAACATACCGACTTCACCGGCGATTACGAGAGCGGGCTCGCCAAGATGCTGGCGATAGGCGTGGGCAAGAGAGAGGGCGCGGCGGCCCTGCACTCCCGACGCTGCAAGAGCCTGCGGGAGGATATCCCCAGCGCCGCCAAGCTCCTGATCGAGCGCCTGCCCGTGCTGGGCGGCATCGCCATCCTCGAAAACGGATATCACCAGACGGCCGAGCTTGTGGGCCTCCCGCCCAATGAAATCATGGTCAGAGAGAAGGCCCTGCTGCGCCGCGCCCGCCGCACGGCGGCTCGCCTTCCGTTCCGCGATATCGACCTTCTCATCGTCGACTGGATCGGAAAGGACGTCAGCGGCGTGGGTTTCGATACCCACGTCATCGCCCGCAGGATGGTCTGGGAAGAGCCCGAG
>Ga0307375_10005539_pt1 | contig 11839 bp, 6 predicted proteins | sample TR1MG_FD_202531 | JGI IMG/M metagenome (GOLD analysis project Ga0307375, IMG submission 202531) | Soil microbial communities from Risofladan, Vaasa, Finland - TR-1 | ecosystem: Environmental > Terrestrial > Soil > Coastal area > Acid sulfate soil | place: Finland: Risofladan, Vaasa | collected... | reverse complement strand
AGGAAATTTGTGATTCCGATGGCCTGTAGGGCATGCTTCAACACAGGGTCCAGACGCTTGCGAAGAGGCTGATCTTCCGTGCGGAGCGAGACGATCCTCGTCAACAGTTCATTCGATACGACATTCGCTGCCATTTGGCGCTGCTGAGCATCAGAGCGAATCACGAGTCTTCCAAGGGTCACCGTAGAGAGAGACAAGCGTTCCATGAAGGCAGACGCCAACGTGAGAATCTCGTTCCAGGACTCGTGATACGCCACCTGCAAGCCAGTCACCAACTGTGTTGCAATCGCTCTCATGGTAGTTTGCTTCACGCTCGCTTCAGAGCCAGATTCGCGCTCGACGCGATCCAAATCAGCGTCCAAGAAGGAATCGGGAAGACCGAAGGACAAGACACGACGAAGGCACTCGCAAGCAGCTTGAGTAGACTTGGCATTGCCTGATTTGAAGATGGGGACCAAACTAGAGAAGAGTTTAGGCAGCTGCTTGGCAAGAGCGGCGTTCGCGTCGTCGAGACGACGGAGGGAAAGAACACCCTGACAGATGGTGGCGCAAAACGCTTCAGTGGGGGCGACGTCCAGTGCAGCAGGTTGTGCTTCGAAGAGAGAGTTGATGAGGAGAACGATGAGCTTCTGGCGAGCTTTGTCGAGGGGCTGTTGTTGAAGTTGATGATGAGCCGCCTTTGTCTCAGATTCGTCGTTGTGCTCAGAATTGGTAGTATCAATGGAAGTTTGATTCGAAAGGTGGTTGATTTGGCGGAAAAGAGACTCGAAGGTGAGGAAGGAACACTGTGTCAACAGGGGAGAACAGAGCGATGGAAGAGAGAGGCAATGTGTGCACCAACTCTTCTGCATTGCGACAGGAACTTCGTTGATGGTGTGTTTGATGAGTTCGAGCGTGTAGAGGGCGACAGTCGTGTGTTGAACAGAGACGTGTTGGAAACCAGCAGGAACGATCGTGTTGATGGCCTTGCACAGAATCTCGTACGTTGGGGAGGACGCAGTCGAGTGACCAGAAGCAGAAGAAGAGGTAGAAGATGTGGAGGAGGTGGCGGGCTTGTTGGGCTTAAAGTGCTCGAGAAGGACATGGACAGTGCGAATCGCCCTCTTTCTGACCTTCGGCTTGCCGCTGATGCAGAGTTTTAGTACGAGACTGAACAGATCGGAGAGATGAGAGCTGGTAGCACCGAGTGCGGGGGGAGCGTGCGAGAGGAGGATCGATGCGGTGGTGAGAGCGGGCACGGAAACGGTGTGGGGCGTGCTGTCCTTCAAAAGTGACGCTAGCACCGGTGCAGACACGCCAAGGGTACTCCACGCAGTTGACGCGGGTAGCTTTAGGGCAGTGTAATGCAACAAACGGGAAGCAGCGGCAATGCGCGCCATGGACGCGGCGGACAACTGTTCGGAATGATCGCGCATCGCTTCGCGCACTTCATCGGGCTGGATCGCGTGCACATCGCCCTTCGCCTTCAAACTATTAGCAGACTTCGACGAGCTCGACTTGGACTTGTTCGATTCTTCCTTCATCTTCGAGTGCTCAGACAACAGCGTCTTTAAAGTGTTCAAACAGAGAGCAAATGCGGCCGATGCAGAAAGCTGAGCTCCAGCCTTCAATTCTGAAACCAATACCTCGCGCAAGGCACTCCACAGCGTGTGCAACTCAGAGTCATTGCCAATGTGACCATCCAGCCAGCGCTCAAAGGTAGCTTCCTCGTGATCGCCGCTGTGGCTCCCGGTCTCCACGTCCGAGTGCGTCTCTTCCGCTCCGTCCATTCTGTGACAATGGGAAAAGTCAACAAACGTTAGCTACCACACATAGAGAAGGTAATTCAAGGTACGAGAACACAAGATACTGTCTCTGAATTGCGTCGGGAGCCGAATAGCGACCAGGCACAAACTGCTCGCAAACACGGATTCCAAACAACACCGATGCAAGAGAATTGAGGAAAAACAGTCAAAGACAGAGAGGACATACCGAATAGAGGGGAGTGGGAAGCGAGAGGGTCAGGATGGAACTGGAGGCAGCAGAGGTCGAACTTCAGAAACATCCGTCCAAGTCCGCCGTGAAAGTCGGCACAAATTTCCAGAAGTTGGTTGAGCTCGCCCTTTCAGCCCAGGTTTCAGTAAACTCTCTACCTTCCATCGCAACAGTAGGTCCAAAATTGTATGTTCCAAGTGTATAGAGGGTTATGAAGCCATCATGAGCGCGCGTTCATTCTTCGATCCGCACACGATTTCTCACGGGGTTTTGCACTCGCTGTCACTCCTAGGTACGTAATCTATGTTTGATCCTGTCGAGATGTGTATTGTGGATGTTCCATGGACTCTAATGAACCTCGTCAAAGTCCTCAGGAGCCCAATGTTCTCCTCATCCGTTCTTCTCTTGCCCCCAAGAGACACAGTAGACGAAAAAGGATAGAAGAAAAGCGATAGAATGCTCGCATTTGCATGCATAAATACGTTTACGATTACACTTTAGGCTTGATGAGAATGGACACCTTGAGGCGGGTGGTCTCTTGTGCGAGTGTAGTCTGATCCGAGGTGAGTGGGTAGAAAGCTGGTGGTCCAATTGAAGAGGGCTCCATGAGGCAGATTTGGAAGTTCTCGTAAGTCTCTCTCTGTTGTGGCGTAGTGAATGAGGCGGTGATGATGGCGCGAAGTCTGGCTACGGAAGTCGAAGCTGGGAGCTTTCGAGTGAAGACCACTTCAGCATTTTCACTGGAAAATGTGATATCGAGCATGGTAATACCATCGCCGTGAGCAGACGACGAAGAAGGAGCCGAGGAAGTGGGGAAGGCTCGATGGAAAGCCTCCATCGTGACGTTCCTTTGCGAGTTCCACAATCGAGCGATAGTAGCATCTTCCAACGCGAATTGTTGTATAAGAGAGGTGGGATCGGAGGGGAGTGGGTTGGGAAGGCGAGAACGAGGGAGAGCGCCAAAGTAGTGAACCAAGAAGAGGCGCTCACTATCCTTCCTCTCAGCTTCAGCGATTGATGATCCGTTGACAGATGTGACTTTCGGACACATGGCAACAACATAGTGACGGCAAACTTGGTCAGACAGGTACGATGGTGATGAAGAGGACGAGGACGATGAAGAAGCAGTGGATGATGAGCTTGTACCAACTGATGATGATGAGGAGGAAGTAGAAGATAGGAGAGATACCAAGGAACTCAAGGGAAGCATCCTGTTTCTCTGCCATCGAATCTCAGAGAGTTCCGGAACGAGCGAAGCCAGTTTCCTCAAACTAGACCAACTTTCAATGCGAGTAGATGATAAACTGATGCTCCAAGGCTTTTCTGCTGCGCCTTCTCTCGAAATACGCGAGAAAGGATGAGAACTACTCACTTGCAACGTCTCTGGAATCTCGGAGAAGAGGTTGTTCGAAAGGACGAGTTTGCTTAGATTGGGGAATGTGGATAGCGCCTCGGTCACGTTTCCAAAATCGATAAGCATGTTTGAATCCAGATTCAATACTTCAAGACTGCCACTACCAAGCAAGCGCTGATCGACATGGAGTTGGGGAGGCGAGAGAGAAGTCCATCGGTTCAGGCACACATGCGCCTCTGTCAACACTGGAAGAGACGAAACCAATAGCAAGAAGGTGGGCCAAGATATGCCAGTTTTGTTCAGGACCAGAGTCGTCAAAGAAGGCGCGGGAACGAAGAGCTCGCGTTGCAGGAGAAACGACGCTGGCACCTCCAGTGGTGTCTGAATTGGATAATGCACTGGAATCGCACTTTTAAAGACATGCACGCATAGTTGATCCTTTTCAGAAGTCGAAGAGAGCCATTCGAAGGCGCGTGTCGCAAAGTCGGCGTCGTGTGAGCGTTGTTGCAGTGATACGGCGTCAATGTTTTGAATTGGATTAGAAGAGAGATTGAGTGTCGTAATGGTGGGGGAGGAGGCCAAAGCAGGAGCAACGTGGAGGGGCCAGGACGAGACAAAGTTCGAACTCAGATCGAGCGATTTCAAGCCGTCTAGAGAAATAAGGGCGGAATCCTCAGAAGAGAAAGCGCTAATAGACATGTTGTACAGTGAAATATGGGGGTGCTCTTGAAGGAGACCGGACAGAACGTGAGATTCGCGCAGCTTTGGTCTGTGGAACTCGATGCTCTTGCCACCCATGGCACCAATTACCTGAACACCATCGCTTGGATTAGTAGTAGAAGCTGAAACGGAAGAGTGCCAAGATGAAGTAGAGGACGAGAGAGAGTCGGCTTCAGGACGGTGCGCGTCGAGATCGTCTTCGAGTTCTTGTGAGGCCATGTACTTGGAAACCAGTGCCTTCATCATTGTTTGAGTCGAAGCTTGGAGAGAAGCGATGTTGGAGGGGATAGCAATGATCAACGAGGAAGATGTTTGAGCGGACGAAGAAGCGCTCTTTTCGCGCTCTGTGAGTGGTTTAAGAGATTCTACTTCCGATGCTAGGTCTACCATATAGCTGCAGTCCATAAAAGTCCAAGATTCGGCGGGAGGAGTGGAAGTAGAGAGGAGCAAACGTGTGCCAAAGATCGCGCTATCTTCCGCGAGACCAAGCGCAGTTAGCGGGAGTGTATTCGAAGAAGACCAGTTGCCACCATCTATTGGGAAGTGAATTCTAGCTGATTCCAAGTTCGAGTCCTTCAGTGAGTCTACGGAGAGAATAAAAACGGCGTCTTCGCCAGGACGAGACATGTTTCGTCGATTGCGGAGGAGGAGGGTTGTAGAAGCGCCAGCGAATGAGCCCAAAGCAAAGAACGATAACGAAGACCTCTTCTAAGAAGATGGCGACGGGAAATGAGGTCGAATGGAGACTGGAAGAGGACGAGAGAAGGAGGCAGTTGAGGGTGAGAGGAGCGTGTGAGGCCGAGCCGAGGAGGCCAAACGCCTTTCCTCGAAGAGGAATCGCTCTCTCTCATGCAGAGCGAGAGAGAGGCCGATCTGAGGGGGGGGGGGGGAATTCGGGTGTTGTAGTTGCGATGATTCGCTCTGACAAGGCTCTCATGGCCTTTTCACATTCTGGAAAGAACCCCGTTCCATACAGACCCAGGGTAGGGTTCCACAGCAAGGTGGGTAGCAATCGGAGTCCCTCAAGCGGACGGCTGTTGGTCGCCTGCTCCCCGGCCCGATACACAAGAATGCGTGGCGTTCTCGTCTTTGAGTCTGGAATCAGCTCTTCTGAAGAGGGTTTGAGAGCGAATTACATGACGAGAGAACATGACCGTTGCCTGGTACCAGAGCATCAAGGTTAGCGAAGGTAGACATCGCTCGAACGAGGGCCCAGGGATCAAAGGCGAGCACGTCCTGAAGCACGTTGAGTGCTCACACGTTGCAGCAATACAGGAATACATGAAAGCTCTGAAATCTGGATGGATTCAGCCTGCAGAGATCCTATGGGCACTCACCAGTGCAGGCAAGAGGAGCGCGAAGGAAAGGGCGGTTCTCGCCTCTCGCACTCTTGCTGTGACCACCCTCCTGTACAGGTGCTACCTTCTTGTTCCATCATATTGTCTCTGTGTGATACCCACTAGTAACTCTCTTTCGTTCTATTGGTCGCATAGGCAACTTCGTCGACTTGGTTCTCCCTGGGAGTCACTCGACTATCGCTTCATACGCACTCTGTATCTTCCGTCCCTCCGATCTCCACTACTCCTTCGTTTAAACGCTTGCTGCATACTATCTACATCTTTATATCCGAAACATGAGGTTTTTGGTTCTGGTCTTGCTTCTCAGTATCTTGGCGAGTGTTTCGTTCGCAGCCGTGGTCAAGCCCGAAATTCAGTTCGGTACCCTTGTAGAATCATCCACTATTGAGATAGGCAAGCGAGATATGGCCTCTGTATTATCGGTTCCGATTCGCGAGAAAGGTACGATTCGAACGAAGGCTAGAAAGTGGTTTGGACTGTTTCCGCCTTCCTTGTCCCCCTCCTTTTCGCCCCTCCTTTGCGCTTTTGCGATGCGATCCTGTGTGTACATGATGTGTGCTGACGTATAGTATGCTCCTCATTCCTTGATTCGTGCGATTGTGTCTCGGTTGTCTCGTATTTCAGGCCGTTGTGCCGCGACGCTGCTTGAGCCGAATGCTCAGAGCGTGCCCTCGCCCTGGAATGGTCTTGCCTTCGCTCCCCCTCCTAATATGCCCATTTGCGCTGAGTATCAGTATTCGAATGTGTGCTGCACTATCGATCAGGTTTTGGCGATCAAATCGAATGTGGCCAAGTCTGCGAGTCTGCTGGCGCGTTGTCCGAGTTGCCTGGCGAACTTCGGTCGTTTCTTCTGCGCGATGACGTGCAGTCCCGATCAGTCTCTGTTTGTCACCCCGATTGCCCTCCACAATGCTTCCGATCCGCTCTCCTATGTGAGTTCTATTGGTCTCGCCGTATACAAGGACTTCGCAAGTGGTTTCTACGATAGTTGCAAGGACACCAAGTTCCCCACTACCGGCGCCTCCGTCATGAACATTCTCGGCGGCTCTCTGAACTACAGCGACTTCCTTGGCTACTTGGCGTACTCCTCTGGCCTGCCTCCACCATTGGGCGCCTCCATGCAGATCGTACTATCCTACGAGAACGTATCAGTGAACCAAGCTCCGGACTCCATTCCCAACACCACCGTCGTCGGTCTTTCGCCTCAGCTCGACCCTTGCTCCCAAACCTGCTCTTGCACTGATTGCCCCTCCACCTGTCCAGTGGTACCACCGCCACCCGTTGCCAAGGACACGACCGTGCACATCGGCTCGAAACGCTTCACTGCCATCACCTTCACCGTCTTCGTTCTCGGCCTCTTTGGTGTACTTCTCATCTTAGGCATTGGTTTCCTGTTGTTTGCTACACGTCCGAAGGCACTGAAGCGTTTGCAGTACTACAATCCCAAATCGAACCCGAATCCCACGGAACACTCCGGCATACTGACTCTTTTGAGCCACTACTTCCGCATGCACGGTACTTACGTAGCGAATCGACCCATCATTGTAATCATCATAGCCATCCTCTTCATTGCATTCTCCATCTGCTGGGTATGGCGTTTGAAAGTCTTGACGAAACCCGAAGAGCTCTGGGTGCCTCCAACTGCCACAACGCTCCATGATAAGGGCAAGTTCGATGCTCTCTTTGGCAAGTTCTATCGTATTGAACAAGCAATCTTGCAACAGAAGGGCAATCTCAAGAATGCGCCCATTCTAACGATCGCGAACCTGTTGAAGATACTGGACGCTCACATCTATCTCTCAACTATGAATGTCACTTACAAACACGACAATGGCACTGTGGAAACCTTCAATTTGAACGATGTATGCTTCAAACCGCTCATTGGCAAGGGATGTCTCGTCAATTCGCCTCTCAACTACTTCCAAGAGAACAGTGCCAAAATCCAGTTCCCCGTCAACCCTAGTGGCGATCCTACCGTCCAAGGCTATGTGAAATACTGCTCTGTCGCTGGTCAATACAGCACATTCTGCATGACATCCATTGGTACCCCGGTTGACGCTCAGAATGTGCTCGGCGGATATCCGAGCGACCAATTCGAACAAGCGACTGCCTTGACCTTCACGTTCCTTCTCAATAATCTAGGCGATGATAACGCAAACTATCGACAACGCGCATGGGAAAACGCCTTCGTGAACTACTGGAAAACGACGTCCCTCAAGAACTACTTTGATATTGGCTATTCCGCCGAGAGGAGCATTCAGGATGAGCTCGCGAGAGAATCTAATGGAGATATCCCCACGATTGTGATATCCTATGCAGTCATGTTCGTATACGTGGCGTTTGCACTCGGCACCATGAAACGACCGCTTCTGATCAACTCGCGCATTCTCCTCGCCCTTGCTGGCATTCTCGTCGTCATCTTCTCCGTCGGCATCTCTATTGGTCTATGTTCACTATTCGCAGTCAAGGCCACGCTGATCATCACTGAAGTCATCCCATTCCTGGTCCTTGCGATTGGAGTGGACAACATCTTCATCATCGTAGACACCTTCAATACTCTCCCAAGGACCGGATCCATTCCAGATCGCATTGGAGAAACGATGTCAAAGGTCGGGGTGAGCATCACTATGGCTGCATTTTCTGAAGGCGCCGCCTTCCTCCTGGGCATGCTCACACGCATGCCTGCTGTGACTGCCTTCGCCGTCTATGCTTGTGTTGCAATCCTCTTCAATTGGGCATTACAAATCACCTTCTTCGTGGCATTGGTCTCTCTCGACGCAAGGCGTCAGGAGGAGGGAAGATACGACGTCCTTTTCTGCATCAAATCTGCCGACTACATCGCCCAAAACGAAACAGATAGCTTCTCATTGTGTTGTCTTAAACCTAGGCATTACGATGAATACACTACTTCGGAGATGGAGGAGAAGAATCACAAGGTGGAGACGGGAGAGGAAGGAGGCGCAGCAGCGAGAGCAGACGACACCGCGAACGGATCCTCTTCCTCGTCTGGCAGCATTCGCAGCAATGGAAAGCTCAAGTCTTCGTCGGAAGATCACCATAATGGGCACCACCACTACAGTGACGAGCAAGGAGATCGCATCCACGTCTCGGGATACGTCGCCTTGTTCTTCGACCGCGTCTATGCTCCGTTCTTGCTTCATCCTATTACAAAGATCTTCGTCATTGTCATCTTCTTGGTCATACTGTTGACCTGCATTGGTTTGATTCCGTCGATTGAAGTAGGATTGCCTCAGGAGCAAGCCATGCCGACAGACTCGTATCTCATTGGTTACTTCGGTGCGCTCGCTAGTGTCGGCCGTGCCGGACCCCCTGTATACATCGTGTTAGAAGGTCCCTTTAACTACACAGATCGAGTCATGCAGAACAAGTTGTGCTCAGTAGACGCTCGATATGGCGGTTGCGAAGGAACATCCATGGACAACTCCTTCTACTCCGATACTCGACAATCTTCGACTGGATTCCTCAGCAATACCACGCTATCGTCTTGGCTAGACACGTATCTCATTTGGCTGAGACCTACGACAGGATGTTGCAATCAACTGCTGGATGGAACGTTTTGCCCACTCTCTGAAACTACCTCTCTTCCCTCAGCGTGCCAGTCCTGCTTGTCAGATTCTGATTTTGACGCTTATGGAAGACCTTCTGAGGCGACTTTCATGAAGTACTTCGACACTTGGCTCACAACGACGTGTGTTACTGCTTGCGGAAGTTGCGGCTCTGTCTTCGCCTCAGAGATCCAATTGGACAAGTCTCAACCCCACACTTCGAGTTTATACATCAACACAACGAGATATCGAGCTTACCACAAGAATCTGGTCACGCAGACCGACTTCATCACCGCACTGCGCAGGACCTACGACTTCACCGACAGTCTGAACAACCGCCTTGGACTCCATTCCTTCCCCTATTCTTCCTACTACATCTATTTCGAGCAGTACCTCTACGTTCAATCGGTGGCCAAGCTCTGCATTGCAGTTGCCCTCGTTGCCATCTTCTTCGTCACTCTCCTCCTTCTTTCGAACGTTTATGGCTCGCTCATCATCGTAGTCATCGTAGGAATCATCCAAGTAGACTTATTGGGAGTGATGGGACTGTGGAAGATCAACATGAACGCAGTGTCGGTCGTGAACTTGGTCATGGCAATCGGCATCTCTGTAGAGTTCTGCGTACATATTTGCCTCTCCTTCATCACACATAGAGGCACAAGACAGCATAGAGCAAGACTCGCACTCGTAGAGATGGGATCATCAGTGTTGAAGGGCATCACCCTCACAAAGTTCGTCGGCGTCATCGTCCTTGCATTCGCACGCTCAAAGATCTTCCAGATCTACTACTTCAGAATGTTCTTCAGCATCGTCATTCTAGCAGGATTACATTGTCTAGTCTTCCTACCTGTGTTCCTATCGCTCGTAGGACCGAGAACGAGAAGAGGCGCATTCTCCATCTACTGATCCTCAGACGAAAGGTCAGAATACTCCATGATGGGATCGAAGAGACTCATTTATACTCATCAGCGTGAGCGTTGCATCACTATACGAATGTAGCAGCTACCAAGGTTGCTCGATTGCCAAACTACACCACTAAGCGCCCTCCCATGATCTTCAACAAAGTACATACATGTAGTTGGGGTACAGCATGAAACCAAAGGATCTGAGAACGCTTCTCATATCGTATCACTAGGCTTCAAACCAGGTTACCCCTGAAGTCTCTGCGCGCGTGCAAGAAGAAACGCCCTCATGAGGATTCCGGACGGTTACTATCAGGAGTTCGATCCGTGTCAGTGGCACAGGAGTGTTTTGATACAGAACACATATCCTAATGGACACTAAATGGGCTTTGATGCTCATGGTCGGTCCTTGGGAGACGTATGGCCTTAGTTTGGGAGGATGGCTTCGTTGGTTTGGCTGACAGCCGCCTTGAACCACTCTCTCACTCAGATTTGGTCCCTTCACATGTGCGGCATTTTGCTGGTGGTTCGGCTTTTGTCTGACATTCAAGGATTTGAAGTGCTTCTGGTGCGTAATCCATCAACCATCAACCATCAACCATCTCATCTCATCTTCCTTCTCATAACCTAACCGCCACTTTTTCAGCCTCCACCGTCCGACGGTGCAAGTTCTGGTGCTGAAACTGGATCTAATATTACATATGAAGCGCCTTTCCCATCACAAATTGGCGATATCGCTCTGCTGGACACTGTAATTCACGAAATGAGTGCAAGGCTCAGTCGCCGTGGTCCGGACGGTCACTCTGCCCTCCGATTCGATTATACTGCCGACCAATCTGGTGATATGAGTACTACCGCTCCTTTTGCCTCTGAAAAGCGTCCCTTCATTGAACTTCACGGCTATCTACTGGCCATGCGTGGACTTTTGCCCCAACCTCTTGTTTCCCGCAACCCTTCTGGTGTCGTTGATAGAGCCATCGTTTGGAACGGCGAATCCTTCCGAGCACCTTTCATTCCATCTATTGAATGCCTTGGAGTCACCAACGAGTCTAGTATAGGCGATGAATCTGATACGCTACAGGTTTTCGATCTTCTGTCCCGTAGTTCTGTTATGGATGGCTTGAGTCAGATAGAAGGCCCTTGGGCGACTGTATACTATAGTAAGGTCGATCATCGTATCTATTTTGGTCGTGATCCTCGTGGTAGAAGGTCGTTGATGGTCGGGAAAGTTGGTTCCGACTACTTGCTGATTTCCTCCATTCCTTGGCGCTCGAATGGATTGCTTATTGACTGGATCGAAGTAGACACGAAAGGCATTTACAACGTCGACTTGAAGTCCAGCATCATTGCCTTGGAACCCTGGAAAGCGGAGATCTCTGATTTGGCTCAACGATCTGTTATCGTCCCTCCTGATGGAGTATCTGGTCTGAGCGATGAATTCATCCTTAAAGAGCTCATGGCAGTGTTGCGTCTGTCAGTTCGACGAAGAGTTCACTTCAGAGGTGACCATAAGCGTCTTACAATTTCCGCAACGTCTTCTAGCGCTGGTGATGGCGATATGACTGTCTCGTCCCTCGATACAGTGAGTGCACCTGTGGCGGTGTTGTTTAGTGGAGGTTTGGACTCTACGGTGTTGGCGGCATTGGTGGACAAGGAACTTCCGCTGAAACTTCCCATTGACTTGATCAACGTTGCCTTTGGTTCTGAGTCCCAAACGTCCTCTGCTCCCGACCGCATTACATGTCTACAAAGCTACGAAGACCTTTGCGTGGCATCACCACGTAGGGCTTGGCGAATGATCCTGGTCAACATTTCGAAGGACGAACTAGAACAATGCACGCCGGAAGTAGCTGCGCTGATGTACCCAAACAACACACTCATGGATATATCGATATCAGCACCACTTTGGTTCGCGTCAAGAGCAGTAGGAGTATCAACAGTGAACGCGAGCGACCGATTCATTCT
>Ga0307375_10005538_pt1 | contig 11840 bp, 5 predicted proteins | sample TR1MG_FD_202531 | JGI IMG/M metagenome (GOLD analysis project Ga0307375, IMG submission 202531) | Soil microbial communities from Risofladan, Vaasa, Finland - TR-1 | ecosystem: Environmental > Terrestrial > Soil > Coastal area > Acid sulfate soil | place: Finland: Risofladan, Vaasa | collected... | reverse complement strand
ATTGACCGTCCCTACCGTGTTGCGAACCTGCGCTTGCCAGTGCAAAGCTGCGCTTGGTCAAATCACCCAAAACGGCGGCCATGAGGCCCTCAAAACCGTCGTCTCCATCCGGCTTCAACTTTCGGACATTTTGGCGGAGATCTTCAATTAGATTGGACATGGTTAACTGATTTAATTTATCCACCAATGAGGTGGAAATTATCCTAATGGATATACTTTGCTTGTTCAGAACATAACTCGAACTTCAATCCCCATGTGAACTTTGGATGCAGGTATTTCCTAAAGTCAAACCGGACGCTCGTTGCTATCTTCTTTTCGATTGTTATGCGTTAAGTGGCAATAAAATACAAACATGGTTATATAAGATTATTGTTGCTTCTTCCTGTTTTCAGCCAGAACATAACCTCGGTCCCAGTAGCAACACTACGTTGTAAAAACGCGGTAGAGCGCCGTCGTGTTACACATCCTGGCAACACCGCTCAAATCATCCTCTGTTAAAAGGATTTAGGTTTTCGAGGTGTTCTTTTGTGACTTTGGTTTTACCCAAAAGGTCTTTACGGATGGCGAGGAAAATGAGACTCACTAGCTCACCTTCCTTGTTAAAATCGTGATCATCAATATCAGCATATCTAACCCATGCATCATATGCCTTGATGACATCGTCGCTACCATAAAGTAGCAACTGATCTCTAGCTAACATCCGTTCCCGATCTGCATCCTCTCCTGAGACATCCTTGTTATGCGTGACAGCCACCGCGATCTCAGTAAAATTCATCAGGAAGCTGGTGTATGCCTTGCGTTTTTGATCCGCAATTTTGAGGTTCAATTCCTTGTTCTTCTGAAACAAGTAAGGAAAAACGGCTCCGAACACGACCCCGAAAACGGCGATGAGAGCGACAATGATTTCCTTGTATTCGGTCATGTTCAGAATATGTTAGGTAATAAGTCTCGGTAAAGAATCATAACGATTTCCTATTTAGAATCTTTCCATTTACCCAGTCAATTTCGTATAGTTCGAGTTGATCAGTTAGACCAAATTTATCAAGGTAATGTTTGGTAGTTTCTTTTTGTTTTCTTTGTGCATAAGCTCCGAATAGCACATCAGGGATGAACCAGAATGAAAGAATAAACTGAATGACCAAGCAAACAAGATAGATTGGCAGAGACATCTTGGCAATTAATGAACCAACCGGCAAATTCGGTAGTATGAATTTGTCTATGAGATTAAGGATAATGAAAGCTATCGTAGACACAAGAATTACGTAAATAAAAACGGCTCGCTTGCTCTTTTTTCCCAAAGCCAGCGCTTCGTTAATTATTGTTACTTGTTGGTGTTCTTTAGCATTACGTTCAGCGTCTAGAGCTTGCTGTGTTTCCCTCACTTTTGAGCTTGTTGTCAATGAGTCAGTACGTGCCTGTTGAAGTTCTTCTTGTTGTGCCTTTGCTTGCGCTAATAGCCGCTCTCTTTCTAGATTTTCTTTAAGTGCAACTTCTTCTAATTCTTGTTTGTGTGTTTCTTTAATTAAGGCTATTTCAGAATCTTTTTGTTTTGCTATTTTCTCCCCCGCGATCATCTCGATCTTGCTATATATATCACGGTAATTTTCTTCCGTAATTAGCACTGGATCACCCAGAGTTAGTTGCATAAAATATTGACTAGCGCGTTCAGACGTCATCAATGCAGAGAAGTGCTCAACCTGTTCTGGAGATGAGTGGGCAAGAATTTCGTGCATCTTTGAAATTACATTATCTCCAGCTTGCACCGCACGTGCACAGTTTGCAAGTAAGCGATACTCGGGTAATCCCCCTTTTTCACCGCCAAACATGATCCAAAGCAAACCAGCAAAATATCGATCAGTAATGCATGGCGGTACATCACCTTCATGCAGCTTACTTAGCTCGTGAAGTAGATCCTCTGTAATTTTTACAAGCTTTCCATTTTTTGTTAAGAATATGCTATCGCAAGATTGAAAATTAGAAAAGCTAACTGATTTTCCATTTCTTATTCTCATTACACAAGCAATGGAATGTGCATCACGCTCTCGGGCTTGGATTGAATTGTGAAATGTGATCCTGCCTATTAATTCTTGTTCTTCTTCCACTGGGAAATGTCTATAAAGATTGGCCGATGGATCACCAGCTATTTCTATATCCTTTTGCCTAATTCGATCCTCCAGAACTGGCAATAAAGTTGTCGCGTATAACTTAAAATTTGGATCGGTCAGGCGGATGGCTGTTTCACCCCACGCACGCCCTTCTTTTTTTGCATCCAAAACCGCTTTCATGTTGTCTCTAAACTCATCAATCGAATGCCGGAAAGTGGCTAATTTCGCTCCAACTTGTTTAAGTTGTTGATACAACTTTTCCGCATAAGACGTGCCGAGCTTTGAACCTAAATCAAAAAGGGACATTAGAAAAGGCGTATCAAGGAATATTGTTATACCTTTTAAATCTGTGAGGCTGGTAGGGTGCCTAAAATCAAGAATTACTTCAGCAATCAATGCGCCAGTTGTAATTTTGATTAAGAGTTGGTATAGGGCAGGATCGTTGTCATGTGCATTAAGTAGAAATGACGCAACAAGAATATCTAACCTTGTTTCAAGATGATTCTCATCTTTTGGAGCTGTTTGAGATGGCTTTAATGTCAGTATATCGATTTTTTTATCAGTGCTATTGGGCTTAATTAAAGCACCGAAAAATTCAGCTTTTTTAAGCCGATCTAATAACGCATTTGTAAGTGCTTCGTCGCTTAGTTTGACATTTAAAAAGGCAAGCTGATCTTGAGCAAACTTTATAAAAGGTTTTGAAACATTTTCGACTAAATTGTCTTGCATCTCTGGTAGTACATTGTCTATCTTGTGATAGATATATTCAAACGAATGTGGGCTAACTTCTTTGCGATCTAGCAATCCTTGTTCATACAATCTAGGCGCCAGGTCTTCAATTGCATAAGGGTGTATATCCATGCCATAGTAATCAGCAAGTAATTCACTCAACTTGCCCGCTTCAAAACGCTTACCTGCAAGAGGTGCAATGACTGGTGTGAAAAGTGGTATCAAGCCACTAACAATATCCCCGCCTTGGGAGAGCTTATCTGCTAGAAACGCAAAGGCTATAAATGGACGTATGTTCTGAATCGCTGACATTATTTTCCCCTATATAAGTGGAAGTGCTATTGCAGTCCGTTATTGGTGAAGGCGAAGGGCAACTTTGTCCCAAAGTTTCTTTCTTTCACATTCAAGACAATCTATCTGGTTTATTTGAAACACTCCCTCTTTAGGGTGTATATACGTAAAATTCTCAGTTTGTATTGAGAAAACTCACAACTTGTTTCTGGCTAAATATCCAACTGCGGTAAACCATGCACAATCTTCATTGTCTCCAAGCTCACTGTCACCACGCGCTGAAATAGTTCCAATGGGTAGCGCGGGTTGCCCATCGTTTCCACTGCCCAGTCATTTGCGTCATTGACGATGCCGCTGTCCTTGTCTTTCTTCACACATTGGCGTTCTACTACCCAATCCAGTGCGGGTTTGCCGTTCACGATGTAGTCGTAGGCTTCAAGAGGGATACCGGTCAGGGTAATTTTGTTGTTGTATTGCAGCATGGTGAGGTCTTTGTCCTTACCAGTTTTGCCGTACTTCATTTTCTCCACACGGTAGTCGGCATCGGTCAGCGTCTTGCCTCCGGTATTAACATGGAGAGGATAGGGTTGCACGGTTTCATAGTTCAAGTGCAGGTCAGCCAGCTTGCGTCCAGCCTGAGAGAATGCCCAGAAGTCGGCAGCGGTTTTCACGCGAGGGATGCGTGGCAGTTCCTTGCCCAGGTTGTCTGCGTAGCGTTCGCGGTAGTCCGGCGAATGCAGCAAGCCATAGACGTAATAGAACACGTCTTCCTTACTAATCTGTTCGCTGGGATAGGCGGATTGGAAATGCGCCAGGCCTTCGTCGGTGAGTGCGTCGCGGCGCTGTTTTCCTGCTTTCTTTTCTGGTACAGCAAACAGCTCTGCATTTTGCGATTCTGTATCTTCGAATTCAGATACCGCTTCGCCGTACAGATACAAAGGGAAACATTGCCCATTAAAGTGCATTTGTAAATCAGGCACTGCATTTGTTATTAAGAGAGAAAAACTCTTCGCGCCAATATTGGAAATACTAATCACTCGATTCTCAGCAGTTGCATCTGGAAAGATGCGTGGCATTTGATACACCATAGCATTAAAGCGACGATTGAAATAAAACCATTGTTTAGTGAAAGGGCGGTACTGACTTTGAATCAGACACGACTTATCAAAAGAAAAATGCCTGTCCTTGACCAACTCTTGCTTTAACCCTCGCTCCCAACTAATTTGAGTACGATCTGTGTCGATGAAGTCGTCAACCTTAGCTTCGCGAGCTTTCTTGTCCAATCCGGCAAAGGCTTGATTAAAGCGTTCAGTCTCGCTGTTATAAAATTCAATCATGCGTGACATGTTGTCAGTAACAGTAGCCTTGGATGCGTTGTAACACCAGATGTCACGCGCAGTGGCTACTCCCAACGAGAAGTTATCAAATAACTTGAGCGCATCGCCTTTCTTGTCACCTAGCACGATGTGCTGGCTAAAGCTGCCATCGCGCTGACTAAGCCAGTCGCCATGCATATCCGGCGTAATGGATTGCCAGCCACTAACTGCGGTGATTCCTGCAATGCTGGCAAAGCTGCTAATATTTTCTAATTTCTCTTCGAGACTAAGATAGTCGCCAATGTCATGGAAATATATTTGACCGTATTGTTGAGCAGCGGGGTTCTTCACCAGCAATGAAATGGCAATCGGAGCGCGGCTACCCATACCAAATACATTGTCCTTTTCTTTACGGCGCAACTCTCCTGAGGTGCGCGCATTGCCGCGCAAGTGAAACACATAGATGTTGGAAAACTCCTCCACTAGGCAACGGCGCAAGCCGTCAGAGGAATTCGACTCTATCCATCCGGCATTGGTGACAAAGCCAATCACCCCGCTGTTGCCGATGCGGTCTGTGGCCCAACGAATGGAGCGGATATAGCTATCGTAGAGATTTTTCACCGAAGTCATCATTGATTCGGCAGCATATGTTTCTGCAATCCGTATATCTAGATTCGGATAGGCGACATTCTGGTTATTATCATTGGCACTGCTCTGACCGACTGAATACGGCGGATTTCCCATAATCACCCGAATATCCAGCTTCTTCTGACGCTTGCGGCGCGCACTGTTCTGCACCAGTAACTCATCCACCAAATCTTCTTTTTCGTAGAGTTGGAATGTGTCGGTGAGACAGATACCTTCAAACGGCTGGTAGTTACCGCCGACGATGCTGTGATACACCGCTTCGATGTTGATCGCGGCGATGTAATAGGCCAACAGCACGATTTCGTTAGCGTGGATTTCGTTCTGGTATTTGTAGGGCAGTTGCTCCGGGGTAATCAGCCCGCTTTGAAGCAGGCGGGTGATGAAGGTGCCGGTGCCGGTGAAAGGGTCGAGAATATGTACACCCTTGCTTCCCAGCGTCTGCCCGAATTCGGTTTGCAGGATATGGTTAACGCTGTGGATGATGAAATCCACCACTTCCACCGGCGTATAGACGATGCCCATGCGTTTAGCTATATTGGGGAAGGCATTATTAAAGAACTTGCCATAAAGTTCCTTAATGATCCTTTGCTTGCCAGCGGCGTTGTCTATACCCTCTGCGCGCATCTTCACACTGTCGTAGAACGATTGCAGGGTATCGGCTTCTTTGTTGAGCTGGTGTTCTTGCAGGATGTCCAGCACGGCTTGCATAGCCTGCGACATGGGGTTGTGCTTGGCGAAGCTATAGTCTTCAAACAGCGCATCAAATACAGGCTTGGTGATGAGGTGTTGCGCCAGCATTTCGATGATCTCGCCATCGGTGATACTGTCGTTCAGGTCGTCGCGCAATTCTGCGGCAAAGGCTGCGAAGGCTTCACGCTCTTTGGCGTTGTCCGGGTTTTCCAAAATGGCGGTGATGCGGTCGATGTGGGTGCGGGCGATTTTGGCAATGTCGTTTGCCCAGTCCTCCCAGTGGTGGCGATTGCCGACTTTTTGCACCAGTTTGGCATAAATGGCACGCTCGATTTCGCCGATCTCGAATTGCAGTGCGGCTTGTTCCGGTTTGGGAGGTGTACTCGCAGTGCCGATCGTGAAGCCGCCCTGTCCAGTTTCGCCCTTGGTTTTCCCTTTGGGTACTTTCTCCTGCTTCTTCTGGATTTTGTCAGTGATGGCGATGACTTCCATTTTGCTGGTGTCCTTGCCGATCAAATCCAGCTTGTTCACCATTGCATCAAAGCGGTCATCGTGCGAACGCAAGGCTTGCAGCACTTGCCACACCACGGCGTAGGTTTTGTTGTCGTTCAATGCTTCGTGCGGCTCCACGCCTGCCGGTATCACCACAGGCAGAATCACATAGCCGCGCTTTTTGCCAGGTGAGGTGCGCATGACACGCCCGACGGATTGCACTACGTCCACCTGAGAATTGCGCGGGGTGAGAAACAACACTGCATCCAGCGCGGGAACGTCCACCCCTTCGGATAAACATCGCACATTGCTCAATATGCGGCAGGTGTTTTCAGGAACATCGGCCTTGAGCCAATCCAGTTTGGTTTCTTTTTGACCGGCATTCATGCTTCCGTCCACATGCTCGGCTTCGCAAGTGAGGTTGGCGACTTGCTCGAATTCTTCGCTTTCCTGATAGGCTTCGACTACAGCCTGAAACATGCCTGCAATTTGCTTGGAGCTGACCTTGTGTGTTTTGCCGCCCTTACCGATTTCAATTACCTGGCAGAATGCAACAGCGCGTTGCATGGCGGTATCATCGCCCACCAGATCGTCTGTCATTCCCTGTTTGGAGAGGGCTTTCCAACAGCCAATAATTTTGGCGGCATCGTCCACCTTGAGCTGGTTGTCCGGGTCTTTCAATAAGTTCTGAATGCGGCGGTTGACGTGCGTTTCTTCCACTGCCAGCACGATTACCTTGTAATCCACCAGCAAGCCGCGCTTAACCGCTTCCGAGAAGGTGATGACGAACAGCTCTTTGCCGAACCACTCTTCCTTGTTCATACCGTATAGCTTGGCGTTATCTTTCTCAGCCTGAGCTTCTGCAGCATCACTGTAAATGCGCGGGGTGGCAGTCATGTAAAGCCGTTTGGCTGCGCGGATGTAATCGGCATCGTGAACGCTGACAAAGGCACTTTCATCATCGTCACCAAAGGTAACGCCAGTGGTGCGGTGTGCTTCGTCGCAGATAATCAGGTCGAAATTCTCTAGCCCGTGTTCATGCTGGGCGCGACTGATAACGTCAATGGAATGGTAGGTGCTATAAACAACGCTCATATGCTGGGCGTCGTGGCGCTTGCTCATTTCAGTCGCCAGCCTCGCCGGTTCGGTAGTGGCTGGATAGCGCAACTCATGGGTGAAGGTTTGAACGGTGTCGTCATCCTTCTTGCGCTTCTTGCCCACGTCACTGTCGGAACACACGGCAAAGCTGTGCAGCGGAATTTCGCTTTCCTGTGTCCACTCGGTGAGCGTTTGAGATAGCAGGTTAAGGCTGGGAACTAGGAATAACACACGCTTGCCCGCGCCTGCCAGTTCTTCGGCAATCTTAAGGGCAGTAAGGGTTTTACCTGTGCCGCACGCCATAATGAGCTTGCCACGGTCTGCATCCGACAGTCCGCGCTTGACCGCATCAAGGGCAAACCGTTGGTGGTCGCGCAGTTGCTTCTTGGTCTTTAATATCGGCTTTGATTTTGCATGATAGTGGCTCCAATCGATCTGGCTATTTTCAAGATCGTGCAGGTCTATCTTGCTGACGGGTGGCTGCTGGTTTTGTAGCGCATCCTCGGCGTGTTCACTCCACTTGTCTGTGGTGGCGATGATGATGCGATGCGTGAATGGCTTTTTGCCGGAGGCGGTAAAAAAGCTATCAATGTCACCTTTTTGCAGGCGGTAGTCTTCAGCATAAAGTTTGCACTGGATAGCGTGGTAATAGCCCGTGCCGCTGGTTTTGGCGACAAGATCAATGCCGGTGTCGCGTCCATCCAGCCCTTGCAGCTTTGCCCATTCGTTATATGTCCAAACGTCGCTGTATAGATCGTGATAGGTGGCTTCGTTGCGCAAGTAGCATAGGATTAGTTCTTCAAAGTAGGTGCCTTTTTCGCGCTCTGTTTTTGATGCGTTGCGAAAACTGGTGAGCAATGCTTGTAATGCCGACATCTATTGCTTCCTTTTCAGGGCTGATTGGCTAAGTCTTGTAGCTCGGCATTCTAATCGAATTGCCAACCGCAAATGTCGTGATGCGTAAATGAACAAAAGGCTTACTCAGCGCAGGGTTGGAGGTGTACATGGGTCATCTCTATTTAATTGCTGCAATTGCATCGTTAAGGTGGTGAAATTTGGGGCTTGGTGAGGAACGTGCCCCGGTGGCATCACTACGGTCAGAGAGAGATTTCCATAACAAAGTTAACAGCCCCACCGGGCTTGTCCAACAAACGGTTCAGATCGTGGCTTCGCTCGCACGATCTAACCTTATTCGTTAGGTGCCTCTTTGTTTAACTCGTCTCTTTGCATTTTCCTGCTTTAGTTTCCAGTCCGAATACCATGTAAGAAGCCTCCCGAGGAAATGGTACTTAAGTGGTCCATAATATTTCGCATCAAATGTTTTTCCAGTGTAAAACTCTGCGGTACGCGCTTTCCATCCTTCGAGGTCGTGGACGAGAAATTTCTTACAAACAAGCGTCCCGGTCTTCATCTGCTCTTCGAGATACGCGGTCAGTGAAGATCGGCTTTCCAGTGATTCTTGAGTGAGATTGAAATTTCGGAACATCTTGAGCCGACAGTCCTCTGGATGAATGGGGATCACCTCCGAACTATCATTCTCTCCGATGAACTCAATAACATACTTTATGTTTTCTCCGATGTATTTCTCTTTGTAAGTTGTATGAACGGGATGAACTACAGCAGTGAGATGGTTTCGGAAGAAGTCTCCCACCGGGTTCCACATGCGAATGCTTGAAGGAACCACATACTTTCCGTCCGCTGTGGAAAGTACGAGGCACTTCTTTACTTTGTGATCGTTCAAAAGGTTGTTTAGGTTTATACGATTGGTGTTGATACCGTAGAACTGAATAGGTCCATAGTCCTGTTGGTGGGTTTCGTAGGACTTGAGTATCAGAGGTTTGGCTTCAAAGTTTTCCACTTCAACATAATAGTTATGCCCGACTCGGAGGTAGATAGCGAAAACAGTGACAGCGCGATCCTTTAGATTCTCAAGGGTGATGCTTGAAATGTATTTGTCGTTGCAATCACGACTTGATGACACCGAGAATGCTCCCCGAACGAAAACCCCCGACTTACGGCGATAGTTTTTCGTTGCAACAAACAGTGCAAAACCAGAGATAAATAGCGCGGCAATAGCGTACCAAGTTGTCATAATTATTGTTTCTGGCACCTAACGTAATGGAATGGACGCGCACCTCCTAATACGGCATTGAAGTGCCAAAGTAGTGGTGGCATTACTATCACTAGACATAGAAAGGGGCATCCAAAATTGAAGATTACGACAATTGGCATGGATTTGGCAAAAATAGTTTTTCAAATTCACGGGGTGGATGTGTGCGGCAAGGTGGTCGTGCGCAAGCAACTGAAGCGTGCCGATTCGAGCATAATCTATTCTGCTACGAGGCTGTAGAAAAGCCAATTTTCGAGAAAGGTTACCGTGCTTAGCGGCACATTCCAATTGAGATTCGAGTCTGAAGGTGTGTGCTTTTAAGGATTTCAGGCAGATTGCCCTAGAACCCTAATACCCAGCGCCTTCCTGGTTATTTTAACAATTTCATCGATACTCTTCCCGCCAAGCTTGGCCTGAAAAAGGACCTCGTTCCATTTTTCGACTTCAGATGGTGTCGGCGCAAGTCTTTTCATTATCTCTTCTTGGTTTTCCTCAACAAGGTTCTGTCCCTCTAGATCTTCCATTTGTCCATAATATTCTAACGGAGGAAGAGGATAGGGGAATCGTTCAATCAGCTTAGTTATCTGCGTGTCAAATGACACGTGTTCAAGCACGGCAGGGGGCAGCCAAGATTCCCAGGTTTCTGTATCGATGATGATTTCACCCCGATCAAATCCACATCGCAGCGATTCTGCCGTTATCGGTTGGGGTGGCTCGGCCATCATCGGGCGGTACATCATCACCCATATCGATCCTGCGGGTTTAAGCACTTTTAGAACGATACAACCCGGATACCGGGTGTTATGAATGTACCAGCATTCCGCATGGACACGTTCCTCGTCGTCAAGCACCTCACCCAGCACCCGTGCTGCCTCCCCGACCTCTCGTACGCACCATCGGTGCACCCCATCGGGACGTAATCTTCCGTAACTCACGCCCAATACGTCGAAAAGTTTCAACTGCTTTTCCATGGATAACGCATTGTCTCGCCCAGAGAACCAGTTTGATACGTTCGGGCGGAGCACGCCGGCAAGGTCTGCTGCCTTCCCCTGGTTGATGTTGTTCAACCTGATCAGAGCGGCCATTAATTCTCGCGAAGTCATCTTTATGTTCTTCATCCCCACAAAGCCCTTGACATGTAATTAAAGAATTGATAGTATAACTCATTACATTCACAAACATAATGAAACAACGAAAAGATAAACATCTGACAATTAATCGATGAATTCGGCCCCGCCGGCATTTTGAACAATGCCGGCGGGGCTTTTTGTTTTGTGTCATTGCAAGTGGACGAGAATTTAAAGGAGATCCAAATGAATAAACTATTAAACAAGAAGCAGTGGGGGGTGAAATACAAAGATTTTTGCAAGCGGCATGCATGGCTAAATTTCCAAAAGGATTTGTCCAGCGCACCTGGCTGGCTGGACCTTGTAGACGCCTGCCTAAATGACCTTGAAGAGGTGTTTCAAGTGATTGGCCAAGAAAAGTTGACCTTCTTTGGCCTGGTTTTCCTAAAAGGCAAAGATCGGGAAATCAACATTTACGCCGATTTTAATCCTGACATTGGTGCGGCCAGGATTACCTTGTGCAAAGAAATTATCAAACAAGCCATGAACCAATCTTCAGGAACCTGCTTCAAGTGTGGCGCATTGCACGAAGGAACGGAAGACCAGTTCGGGCACAGGCCGAACCGTGCCTGCGAGGCTCATGCTGAGTTCGACGGTGTGTTTTTCGAAGAATATCAGGAGTGGGAAGTCGCCAGGATTAACGAGCTTTGCAATCAGGCAAGAAAAGAACCAGAAGAGGATGCGTACCCCAGCGCAACTACAGCCAAGGAGCAGCAAGAAGATGAGGTAGTCATGACAGCAGATGACAAGCTTGTCATCGCACGTCCGAGCGCCAAGCTATATGACCTGGAAGAAATCCAGCTGATGCTGACCGATCAAAGCAATGACCGTAACATCAATCAGAGGCGCAAGGACTTGGCGAAGAAAATGGTGAAACTCGGCGAGCAGCGCGATTTCTGTCCCGTGCCTCAGGCCAGTGTCATGGCGCAGTCACTCAGGGCGGCATTCCCGAACTTTTCGAAAGTGGTGGATTTTATTGAAAGCTATGTCGCCTTGGCATTCATGACCGGCAAATTGTATCTCCCGCCGATCTTGATCGAAGGCATTCCCGGTATAGGTAAAACAAAGTTTACCAGTGAGCTGGCCACGTGGCTGAACACTACCTACATCGAGTTGCATATGGAAAACGAGCAATCGAATTCGACCCTGGCTGGTTCCTCGGAATTCTGGGGAAACAGCCAGACCGGTGTTCTGTTTGACAAGCTTGTGTTTGGCAAGACCTGCAACCCGCTGG
>Ga0307375_10005537_pt1 | contig 11840 bp, 15 predicted proteins | sample TR1MG_FD_202531 | JGI IMG/M metagenome (GOLD analysis project Ga0307375, IMG submission 202531) | Soil microbial communities from Risofladan, Vaasa, Finland - TR-1 | ecosystem: Environmental > Terrestrial > Soil > Coastal area > Acid sulfate soil | place: Finland: Risofladan, Vaasa | collected... | reverse complement strand
GCAGCACGTTTGGTCCAAACGAACCTACAACCGTACACATTTCTCCATTGCCACAGCGGCCGGTCGCTAGGCATCCCAAGTCATGCGCACATTTGGTTGTTTCTTGTCTAATTCCATCTGAAATTTCGATGGTCATGCCTCCCCCGCTGGGGTTCGCCCTTGGTGTTCGTTCTGGTTCGTCAGATAGCCGTTCGACGACATCGTTTGCCGGCGCGGCCTATCTGTCAATAGACCAAACGGATGACCCCGTATTGAATGCAGGCGCTGCGCCTGCGCCGCTATCCGAGCGACATTCGAGAGACTGGCGGCGGCACTGGGACCATAGCGAGCCGGTGGCGGCGCGGTATTGAGCCCGGGGGGGCGCTATGGCAGGTATCGGCTGTATTGCTGGCGTGTGTCGATGCTGCGCTCGTCGGGCGGTATAGCACGCATTGCAGACGCTAGCGCTAGCCGAGGAACGATGTCCGCTTAGTCGCCCAAAGCGGGGACTATTTCTCTGTCTTTCCGTGCATGACCATAATGGTCTGCTGCATGAGAGCGCAAAGAGTTTCCTTGCCACCGTTGAAAGCAAACACGTCTGTCCTGGTCACAATCAGCGTCCTACCTGGCCGGACAACTTGTCCTCGGGCAATGAGCTTCTCGCCGTCCGCAGGTGCAACAAGGTTCATCTTGTATTCGACGGTCAATACCGAAGCGCTAGCAGGCACCATAGTCATTGCCGCGTAACCACCGGCCGAATCAGCAATCATCCCCACCACCCCGCCATGGACGAAGCCATGCTGCTGCTCTATGCAGTTCCAGTGCGGCACATGGATTTCGGTACGTCCGTGTTCGACGACAGGCAACGTGGCCCGAATAAGATGCATCGCCGTTTGTTTGTCGAAACTGGCAGTGACACATTCGGCGAAATTGGGATTAGCAATGCGGGTCATGACAGTTCTGGGTTACTTATCCATTATCCGATTCGCTAAGCGCTCGCAAAAGACGTCTTGCTTCTTCGGTAATAACCTCGCCAAGCATGGTTTGCGCGATGCGCAATTGCTCCTTATCCGATGGTCCTAACCTAGGTGACCGTCCGTGAATTAGCTTCGAGCGCACGTCATACATATTCTTGAACCTCTTCCTAATCAATGTCCTGTCAGTGTGACTCTTGCCCAACAGATACGCACAGCGGTCGGCAAGACGTGTGGTGAGTGGCTCCTCTTGGTCATCATCGCCAAGCAATGCCTCCAGGCCTACGCATGCTTGAATAAATGCGAGTGTCTGATTTTCATTCAGCTCTGAATCAAAGGCCCATTCAAGAGAAGTCCGAATGCGTTCTGCATCGGGCCACTTAGCTGGGCAATCCATTAGTTTGGTAATCCAATCAATCTTGGTCACAAGCGCGGCCGCCCTTTCATCCCGCGTTTTTGCTTTTCTAGCAGTTCCAATAATCCCTAGCCCTTCATAGTGCTGCAGCTTTTCCCCATCAATAGTTACGCCAACCAGAAATGAGCAAAGACCCTCCGGAAGCTCCACAGCAATTCTCTCCTTTGGCAATTCATGGTCAAGCAGCACAGCCATTATTTTCTGACCCGGAAACGCCTGCGACGATGTTGGGCCATTCTGTTTAAAGGCATCTACGCGGCGAAAGAGCTGAAAGAATTGCTTCATGTGCGATACTGCGTCGACAACCGCAGATGCGGTCATTCGCCCGGCACCGAAACCTGTCGCTCTTACCCTGAGATACACGCCGGTTATTGAGTCTGCGGAAGGTGAGACACCCCTATTGGCCAGTTCCGCCATGGCGTTACGGATTCTTGGGACATCCTCGACAAGCGATACGCGCTCGGATATTTTAATCTCGCCTTCGCCCCATTCTGGCATTGAAGGTAGCTCAACGCAAAACTCATACTCCCTCGGCAAAGACGACAAATAGTCGCGAATTGCAGTGCGGAGCGCGTCAAAGTCCTGCTTCGATAACAACTCGCTAGCGCGTACCACTGTCTGTGGTTTCGCTGCAATTCCGAGTCTCTTAATCTCGTGTCCAATAATACCGAAGACGTCGAATGGGCCCAAGTGGTATAGCCACGGTTCGTGCTTTACGAGTTTTGCTCCAAATTCATAAACGGAATCGAAAACGGTATAGGATGGCCATTGGTCCACGATTGCAAGCGCTGACATCATCGTATCTAACGCGCTATCGAGTACTGTGACTGATTTCTTTCCCAAGGTCGGCACGAGCGATTCCCCTTAAGCAGAGCATTACACCTGGCCGCTGTCCGTTGCTATTGAGTGTGATTGCCCTTCGGACGTTTGCAAATCTGTAGTTCCTGGCGACAACGACACATCGGGAATTCGCCAGACCTTCCGCGCAAGTTTACGGAGTTCCTCTTGACGAATGGCCAGTTTATTCGCGTTCCACTCTGCATAGGCGTTGAGGTTGGCAACCGCTTTATTCACCTTCGTCGCGGCGCCCACACTGGGTCGATGTGCCAGCAACTGCGTTAGTAACAAGTTGGATTTGATATATTCGCCCTTCTTAAGGGAATAAGGCCCGTTCCTGATGGAGCTGTTCGCAGATTTTTCCAGCAGGGTGAGATTGCCCAGTTGGTGTATGAGTTTAGGCAAATCGCCCTCCCCAAATTCACGTTTTGCCGTCTCATTGGCATGCGTCGCTAGAATGTGTTCAATTTCGTAGCCGCCGTTGACGTAGTTCCTTAACCATCGCGTTATTTCCGTTTCTCCATACGCATCGAGTTCAACGCTCTGAACCAACTTCGCGAGGACGTACATCAGTCGGTAATTTTGAATGCTTTCGTCGGTCAACTCCTGCATCGCTAAGTCGAACCGTGCCGAGAGCGTTAGCTTCTCCTTACGAAATGCGAATTCGAAGAGGCGGTTCAGGGTGTCACTATCGGTTGATTTGCGAATCTCGTTTGCCCAGCGGGCAAAATTGCGCTCAAAATTCCGTGTGGGCTCTCGAGTAATCACGTAGCTGAAGAACAAGCACTCCACCTCTGCGCAAAGTCTGTCGAACATTGCAGGTTCTAACTGTCGCCCCGCGAGAAGCAGAATAAGATGCTGCTTCGCTGATTTCCCACCGAGAAGCGAGATATTTGCTAAAAACCGATTGTCCGAGCCGTCAGCTGCCTTACCCTTAAGGAAGTGCGCGTACGCTGTGGCAGCTTCGACCAAACCTTCTGCGAACGCACGGGGGTTTGAAGCGTATCCCGCGGACGCCGCGTTCTTGACTAACCATGCGTAAATCTCATCTTCCCGCAGCTCGTCGATGTCATAGCTCGCGAAGATGAAATAGCGCAAAAATCGAAGAGGTTTCTCGCCCGCTACGTAAAGAACATCCTGGAGTTTCTTCCAGGTATAACTGAGTTCGGCAAATTCAGTTGGCTGCGCCTTCATGAACAAAAGATTTTTCAGAAGGTCCATGGCATCCAGTCCTTTGCCACGGTCATTTATAGTCTCAAAAATCTTCAGCGCTTTCGCGACATTCTCAGTTTGGACGCGGATAAGCTTCACGCGGTTAATTAGATAACCAAAGAATTCCCTCAGCCGCATGGCATCTTCGCCATAAGTTTGTACAAGAAAAGATAGTGCTGTGGAGTAGGCGCCACAGATATTGACGACCGACCGCGTTGATTGTGACGTAATCGCAATTGGTTTTCGCTCCGCGATTTGAACCAAAACGTCACCACTGTCCTTGTATTGCAAGTCAAGGCGGTATCGGTACTTTGTCTCTCCACGAACGTCAACATCAGTTGCCGCAATTAAAGCGCGGTGTGCTTCAGATGGAGGCTGATTGAGGGCCGCTAGGCGGTCCCGAATTGCGCATACAATAGTAAACAACGTCGTCATACGCTGTTGTCCGTCGATGAGCTCAAGCGTTCCATCAGCCCGCGGGCACACGACGATGCTCCCAATGAAGTATTCGGCCGCGTCTTCGGGGTTGGTGCTACCCAATTCTGCCGAGACGTCAGTCAGAAGCTGTTCGACCTGTTCGCTTTCCCAGACATAGTCCCGCTGGTAGTCGGGAACCACGTAGAACGCCGCGAACGCATTCTTAATTGTGAAGTCATCACTCTGGACGGACGGTGCGCTCATTTGAGTCCTCGATTGTTTTGCAACATGTGGCCATTTCGTCAATTGCACGCTTGTTCAAGAAGTTCTTGCCATTGGTAGCAAGCGTTGCGATAGCGTCCCCTGCTGCCTGCCCGAAAGATTATGCTTGATGGCTACACGCACAGGCTATCAAACTTCCGAATAAAGGCCTCTTGCAGCGCCTTGTCTGACTGGACGCCTGTTCCATAGGAAGCGATGTACTCCAAAAGCGCCTGCTGGAAGTTATTACGGAAGACAATTCGCTCCTTTACATCAGCTACGGTGCCGTTTGGGCCATCAGCCCAGATTTTCCAGCCGCCCTTTGTTCTTGCCTCGTGCAACAACCCACACCTCACGTTGGCATAAAAATCGAGTGCAGCATTGGCGTCAAAGGTGCGAGAGAACGGGTGGCGCTTCGTAAGGAACGCGACAAAGATGTCTTTGCTCGAGGAATATTCGTATTGTCCAGGCTCCCGTCCACTGGGCAACCACCGATAAGTCGTGCCCTCAACGGTCGACTCAAGAAACTCGATGAGACTGCATTGGATTGCGACGATAGAGAAACCTTCTCCCCGGTAAGTACCGTGCTCTTGAAGGACTTTGATAGGCGCAAGGTAGCGCAACTCTAGGCGCTCCATGAAGTAGTCATCGAAAGCAGTTTTCCACACCTTTTCACCACCGTTGACTAGACTTGGCTTCGTTGCGCGCCAATCGTCTGCGGTCTTTGAACCAGCAACGACAATATCAGCCGGTACGCTCATGACACATTACACTTGAGATGAGCGGCACCCGGCGGCTTGCCAGTGACTGACCATTTGATGGAATGGCTAATGTCGTACTGCCCCGCGGGCCAGTAACGCAGCCAATTGCAGGACGGTGCTACGGGCGTGTCCGCACGAGCACCAGACTAGAGGTCGCCTGGCTATCGCGTTTGAGAGCGCGGCTCTACACGAGTAAGGCATCTCTCGCCCCGGCGTGCCCCACGAGAAGCGATGTTCCTTTCTTGGATGGTGCCGCACAAGGCACGCCGCCCTTTGCGCGAATGAGTCCTTCGGCAAAGGCAAATGATTCCGGAGAGAAGTACAGAGAGTAGTCTTCCGCCGGGTGAGCACGCGCTCCTTTTCGTACCATAGGCAGCTTGCGTGGAAACCCAGGCCTTCCTGCTCCGAGACGAATACCCTAAAAGGCCTGGTATCGACTGTAACCTCATAGGTCTTCGTCCACTTGATATCGCTCACCATGTTCTCCTTGTCATAAATCGCTAGTCCACGCCAGGTTGACGAGAGAGACAGCAGTAGCAAGACGTGCTACTACGATTGCTGTGTAGCCTTTGAGGGCAGCGAAGAAATGGTCCATGGGCTCAACGTACAATGTGAAGCGTGTGCAGCGAGCGCGCGCACCCCGCTTGCGGTGCGTCCCTCTTCCCCGCTCTGTTAGGCAGTCGGAATTTCTGATTCAACGGTCGCACTATTGGTCCTCAAATTTCTCGGGCGGCACTTGGCACCTCTCGAAGTCGCCGCCACACTTCAGCTTATTCGCGCCACCCATTTCCCTCGCAGACGGAACTGGCGAATGTTTATGAGTACACCAGGTTATGCGATGAATCTGTATATTCGACGCCTGATGATGCGAAAGTACCTCGTGACTCGGAAAAGTGCGGCGTTCCTTGTGAAAATACGGACACAAACCCATAGGCACCTCGATTCTTTGTTTCTCTAACGAGAAGCCCCCCCGCCAATGGAATTGGCTAAGTCCGCAATTGCGGGGGCTGGCACGGTCAGGGTACGCTCAAGCCACGGTTTCCTCAACCAGAGTGAGCGCGATACCCTAGACGAACAAGCCCCCGCGATGTGCGTGGGCTTATGGAATCAACAATCAAATAGCCAGCCGTCAGTTCTCTGGCGGGCAGGTCTGCGCGTTAATGGCCATGACGCCGGACTTTCACGACTGTTCAGGGATGCATCGCATTATGCGTTGGAACAGTGAGCAGAGTGAAATCGACGTTCTGGTGTCGGTGTCGTCCTCGTTTTGCACGCATGGAGCCGGCAAAACAGCTGCGCAGTTTGAGGATAAGGCACCCGAGCGGCGCCTTTTTCTTTGGCGCTATACGTATCAGGCCCATCAACAAGGAGATGCCTGTGCGTATCGAATTTCCGCGCCCAATCGAATCCGACATTCCTCGTGAATGTCAGCAACTAGGCGGCCCCAGTCGAATTATCAAGTTTCAGCATCCCCATATGCGACATGGGGAGCAGTGGTTCACGGGCGGTATGACGACCAAAGACTTGCCGTTCGATATCATGCTGCAATTTCTCCCTGATGCTACAGACGGGGACTTACCGTGCACCGACCGACGCTGAAACGTGTCAATTGACGGGAGAAAAAAAAGCCCCGCGTTCCCGCGGGGCTTGCCTAAATTGAAACTGGCATCAGCACTACCTGCGACGCGCGCTCCTCTGCCTTTTGTATGCCCAGTGCCAACCTGCAGGCGGTCGTTCACTGCATCACCAGTCGTTGGTGACAAAACGCCGCAACCCTGCCAAAGGCAATCCGAAACTAGCGGAGATGAATCTGAGGAATTGGGAGCATAGTGAGGTGGTGGTGGCGAGGTATTGAGCGGTGTTCCCGTTGGCCGTTGCTGATTGCAAAGCGGACAAGGTCTCTACGTTTTTTCTTTTGGCCGGACCCGACCCTGAGCGGCCTGTCGAGGTCAAATGCCTCACGGACTGCAATGCAGCGGGACCGGACATTCCGGCCTAACCGATGTTCGGCACGTCCGGGCTAAGACCAGACATTGGCGCAGCGCGCATTGCTACTTCGCCAGCGACCCCGAAACCGACGAAGAGAAGGGAACTCCAAGTCGGCGTGTCTTTCATGGCGAATGTTGGGCAGGGTTCACATTGAGCGCAAATCGCGCTGCCACTGGGGGTCACCAACGATTACATCTAACGCGAATTCCATTTCGGTGTGTGTCAATCCGAACCGGAGAGGACTGAAACCGCGCACTACATATATTTTCATCATGATGAGATTGAGAATAAATGCGCCAATCAAGGCTGCGCCAAGTACGGCAAGCCCGTGTAGGAGCCCACGTTGATAAAAGTCGTAGGCACTAATTGCAATGGCTATTGTGAGCATTACTCCAAAAGCTATTCTGCATACCCTATCTCTTTTCGCATAATTTGATAGGAACGCGAAGAAGGAAGCTTGAGTGTCAAGTACGGGCACGTCGGGAACTGTTTCCGGTGGCATTTGTAACGGGTCCATTGACTTTATGAGGACCAACATCGCTCGCGCCGGGCTCATGCGCATTTCCGGTTCATTGGATAAAACGCTAACTGCCAAGAAGAACCTTTTTATTCGGTCACGTTGGTATTCCGTGAACTGCATAGCTCCACCCTAAGGCAGTCGAAGGCTATAAACGCCATCGAAGGGAAACTTGGCTGCACCACGTTATATTATATCGTTCAACAATCCAGAACAAATGTCCGCCAAATCAGCCATCGCGGTCGAGCCTGCTGCTGCTGATTACTCCTGAGCCCTGAATACCGAATTGCAGTGTGCACGGTACGAGGGCGATTCTTATCCAGTGGATGAAAGCCCCACCCGGTAAAAAGCCCCATCAGCACGACACACATTTACGGTGACAGCATCCTTGTCGATGCACTGATGACGGGGCTGGGTACTTCGGCCACCGTGGACACATAGGATGCTATACCCTGCAGCGCGGTGCTGGGTGAATAGCGCTGGTGGGCGAGAAGGTAGTCATTGGCCCCTTGCCATGCGGCTACCGGGAACTGCTTGGGTTCAGGCTTAGGGATGGCGGCAATCGGTGGAATATCCTGCTGCACACCGTGTGGAGCCACGAAGCCGACGAATGCAGCGATGACTACTGCCGCGGCGGTCGCCACGGCTGGCAGGGCATGCCGGCGCCGCTTTGCCGCCATCTTGCGCCACCGCGGCGCTAGCGCCGTCGGCTCGGAATCGAGCCGGTCGCTCACCTTGGCGCACAAGTCCGGCCCCCAGATGCCACGCAGGGCGTCCCCAATAAGGTGGTAGCAATCCCATTTGGCGCGCAAATCGGTATCGCGTTTGAGTTGCAGCGGAAGATGCAGGGACTGGGCAGACTGTAGCTCTCCATCCATCCAGACAGATAATTCTTCGGTCATGGCTTTACGACCTCCTCGTCTCCACGCAGCGTTGCCGCCGGTCCCATTTACTCAGGCAGCCGGTCCATCTTTTAGTTCACTATTTGCGCGACTGACGACCGCGCCAGCAGGGTTTTCCGCACGGTAGGGGCATGGCCGGGTACACCTTGGCGCGTCGTCAGGCTCGCAGGTGGCCGGTTTCGGCGCGCATGGGCAAGCGCCGCAGACTGCCGAAAACCGCCCTAGCCAGTTACATTTGATTCCAGTGGCGACCACTAATTTAACTTCCGGTCAAAACCCGTCCGACTGCCGTTCTTTGTTAAAGCGAGCATACTGGTCGCCTTCCCGTCGCGCGCCGGCGCCCGGTCAATGTGAGCGTTAAATGGCCATTTTGTCTACCGCTGACCTTGGCGCCGCTATCGCGGACGATTTCACGAAGGCCGCTGCCTTAGCGAACGTTCACATACCGCGTTCGGACATTGAAGTTGCGTTCTTACCCTCACCACACCGCCCTCCGTCGTCGCTACCCACCGGAAAGCTGGCCGTCTACGTGTTCATGTTTGGCACGACATGTCTGAAGGTTGGGAAGGCTGGTCCGAACAGTGTTGCCCGGTACTGTACCCAGCACTATGGCTTCAACGCTCCAAGTACCGTGGCGAAGTCATTGCTAAAACGTCAAGGCGAACTGGGTGTTTCTGGTATTACTGAGCAGAGCGCCAAAGATTGGATTTGTCGGTACACCGCGCGCCTCGATTTCTTGGTGCCCGCACGCTATGGTGTCTTCGCACTATCATTGCTGGAGGCGTTCGTGCAGTGTCGGCTGTCACCAATGTTCGAGGGTTTCGCTAGCCAACGCTTGCCATCTATCCCCACGCCCCACACTGAAGCGCGCGATATCGCCGCGTCTGTAGGTGCGTTGGGAGTGCGCGCCGTTGGGCGTGAACGTAATGTATCTAAGAGCAATAAATAAGTCTAATGGACATTATGGTCTATGTTCGTTCAGTTTACGCCCGAGTTCATGAAGCGCGAGTATTGAAGAGGGTCATAATTGATGCGGGTGATTGGAAGGCTCAGGAGAATACGTGCCATCACAACGCATCAGCACTGCATGTACACGATGAGCGGTATGTGCCAGTAAGGGGCTGGTTGTACTTTGACTTGCCAGGGCTTGGGTACGTCAAGTTCGTTTCGCATTCGGCGGTGCGGACAATCGCACACTCGTTTCTATCCCCATGCTATCGACAAGAAGCGGCCACAATACCTAGACGGTGCTGAACAACTACTTTTGGTAATATGCATTCACAGTTGCGGCATTCGTCACCCAAAGTCAGTCGTCCTAGCATCTAGTTAGAGTTGTAATTCTAATTGTGACGCGTTACCGATAAAGCACTCGATAGTCGACGTTCGCCAACTCGGCTCATACTAACTGCAGGTATTGCACTTTTTTCACACTATGTCGCGCTCCCTCTATCGCTTCCGCTCCACCGATGCCTTGCTTCGAACGTATAAAGAACTCGAGAATCAGGAGATATTTTTCGCGAGTCCCCATGAACTGAACGACCCCATGGAAGCCTATCGGGACATTCAGTGGCGCGGAGATGACATTCTTTGGTCGAACCTTCTACGTCACTATGTCCGCAATCTCACTGTCCTGTCCTTTGGTGTAAATCTTGCCCGCCAAGGCATTTTCCTGACGCGGGAGCAACTCCAGCTCTTCGACTTCGAGTATCGAGCGGGCTTGCACCGGACGCTTCTCCCTCGAGCGGAAAAGGCCCTGCTCGCGTTCTTTGCAGACGAAAACGTCTTGGCGGCGGTGACGGCTTTAGGACAATTGCAGGTGCCGCTTGGGAGGGAGGCGCTGTGGCTTATTCTTACGCCGATACACGCGTTCGCCCAGTTCCTGGTCGAGAAGGCGCTTGGTCCTGACTACGGGATGTTCGAGCCGCCCGATGACCGGGGAGAAAGATGGACGAAAATTGCGAAGTTGCTGAAGGGCTTGCCAAGTGTCATAGCGGCTATAGCCGATGCTGCTGGGCGGCTCGGGTCAACTTCTGAAGTCGGAGATTTCTTTGGGGCGCTTAGCAACATTTCGCTGCAGCAGGAATTAGCACTGAGGGTTCGCCTTGGACAGGAATTTCCGGGTGGATGGATTCAGGAAACATACCTAAAGAGATATCCAGAAGAGTTCCTGCGGGCGCTCGAACACTTGACATTTCCTCGCCGGTACCTCGCATCGTTCTCTGAGAATTGCACCGACTCGTTCATGTGGTCGCACTATAGCGATTACCACCGCGGGGTATGCCTGAAGTTTAGGTTCGATGATGAAAATGGAAAGCTGTCACTTCCGCTCTCGGCTCCCGTTGGTTTGGGCGAGGATGGCAAACCACTTATTCAGACCGTCTCGATGGAATGCGTCCCCGTTAATTACTCTGAGACGTTTCCGACAGTCGATTTCTTTCGGTCATTGGGTATGATTCCGCGCGATGTCTTGATGAAACAGTGGTATCGAGCGCCGGACGGCCGGGCAAGCGACCGGGTAACCGACGTAATCCTAGAGGACCCGACGTGGCGGGACCAATACTGGTCCGTCTATGGAAAGCACCTAACGCATAAGCTTCTAGACTGGCAACATGAGCGGGAATATCGACTACTACTCAACAGCATGGATTTGCAGTTGCGTCAGAGCGCACAGCGAAAATGTGTCTACCTGTTCGAACGGTTAGAAGGTATCGTTTTCGGTATGCAAACTTCCATAGCGGACAAGCTCGCCATCCTTAAGCTCATCGAGCAAAAGTGCGCTAAGAGTGGGCGTACCGACTTTCAGTTCTTTGAGGCGAATTACTCGGCTCGCCTACGCTCCATCGAGGCGAAGCCCATGTCCCTCTTGAAGCTCGCAAAGGGAAGCTAGCTGAAACGTTCTCCTAATTGCCGGGCATCCCCGAGTGGCTATATGACCGCCATTCTGAATGGGCTGGTCGAGCGGCTGGAGGTTCCCATCGCGCCATGCACTGACTCGGTGGACCGAAGTCAGGCCGCCACCTTGGCACCTGAGGAACGTCCGCAATGCGTCGCATGCACGCGTAGCCAAGTCCATGGCCGCCAGGCTCTTGTCGGTCAAGACCTGACCATCGCGGGTTGCAGAAGCACCCGCCCGCTGTGAAATCACATCCGCGCCAGAGTCGATTACGCAGGGCGTTCAAGCGCCGATGCCAATGCCAGTCTTGCAGTTGGCGATGGTGTTATTCGAGAACTGGTTGGTGCCAATCCAGAGCACGGAGGTGTCGCCGTGAATGTTAAATCCAATAGGCCTTAAGTCGAGCATGCGCACAACGGCGGATTCTGTGCTCAACGACTCTACTTCTAGCAGCTTAATATGACCAGCAAACACTTCAAGTGTTCCGTCAGTCCTTTTCTGAACACTAACATTTGGGATTTGCGGTTTGTTGTCTGTAACGATTGACACCCAGTGCTTGCGGTCCCTACTGGTAGGGGCAGATAGCCAGACGCGAGGCGCGGTGCCCGAGCCGATTAGGAGTGGCGCATTGCCTCCAATCTCTAAGGCGATAGGGGTGTTAACAAAGTGATTACTGCAGAACT
>Ga0307375_10005536_pt1 | contig 11842 bp, 9 predicted proteins | sample TR1MG_FD_202531 | JGI IMG/M metagenome (GOLD analysis project Ga0307375, IMG submission 202531) | Soil microbial communities from Risofladan, Vaasa, Finland - TR-1 | ecosystem: Environmental > Terrestrial > Soil > Coastal area > Acid sulfate soil | place: Finland: Risofladan, Vaasa | collected... | reverse complement strand
CAATGAAAACGCGCACGGGACCCGAAGAAGCGCTGCGCTGCTCGTTCTGCCACAAATCGCAGGACGCGGTGGCCAAACTGATCTCGTCGCCCAGCGACTATCCTCGCGCCTACATTTGCGATGAATGCGTGGCGGTCTGTAACTCGATTCTCGAGGACGACCGCGGCGAGGCGCATCCGGCCGCGGCCGCCGGCCATCTGCCCAAACCGCAGGAAGTGAAAAGCTTCCTCGACGACTTTGTCATCGGGCAGGACCAGACCAAGAAGAAGCTCGCCGTCGCCGTTTACAACCACTACAAGCGCATCCAGATGAACCGCATGCGCAACAACGAAGTGGAGCTGAGCAAGTCCAACATCCTGCTCATCGGCCCCACCGGCTCCGGCAAAACGCTGCTGGCGCACACCCTGGCCAAGACACTCGACGTGCCCTTCGCAATTGTGGATGCCACCACGCTCACTGAGGCCGGTTACGTTGGCGAAGATGTCGAGAACATCATCCTCAAGCTGCTGCAGGCCGCCGACGGGGACGTGACCCGCGCCCAGCAGGGCATCATTTACATCGACGAGATTGACAAGATCGGCCGCAAGGACGAGAACCCCTCCATCACCCGCGACGTGAGCGGCGAAGGCGTACAGCAGGCCCTGCTCAAGATTCTCGAGGGCACCGTGGCCAACGTTCCGCCGCAGGGCGGGCGCAAGCATCCGCACCAGGAGTTCACCGCGGTCGACACCACCAATATTCTGTTCATCTGCGGCGGCGCCTTTGTCGGCCTGGAGCGCGTTGTGGGCCGCCGCATCGGCAAGAAAGCACTCGGCTTCAAGACCTCGGAGACGGAGGCCGAGGCGGCAACCCCGCGCTCGCATCGCGACACGGAGCTGCTGCGCAAGACCGAACCGCAGGACCTCATCAAGTACGGACTCATTCCTGAGTTCGTCGGTCGCCTGCCGGTGATGGGCGTGCTCGACGAGTTGGACGAGGCCGCGCTGATCGAGATCCTCACCAAGCCGCGCAACGCCATCCTCAAGCAGTACCAGCGCCTGCTGGAGTATGAAAATGTACGTCTGCACTTTACGCAGGATGCCACCGCTGCCGTGGCGCGTGAAGCGCTTGCCCGCAAGGTGGGCGCGCGCGGCCTGCGCATGATCCTGGAAGAACTGATGCTCGACCTGATGTATCACCTGCCGTCCAGCAAGCGCGTGCGAGATCTGGAGATCACGCGCGAAATGGTGGAGCGCCGCGACCTGTCGCTCTGCCTGCTGGAAAAAGCCGGCTAGTCCAAACCCCTTTTGCGGGCGGGTGCGCTGCCCATGCCTTCGTTCCCTGGCATGGGCGTGCTGCACTTCTTCTCCACCCGATCGCTTTTTGCGCTGTACAATCCCAGCATGAGCCGCTGAACCGCTCGGCGTTGAAGCCGGAGCGGTGCTGGCGCGTCTAATAGTTTAAGGTACCCCCCAATGACCGCTTCCCGTGAAAAGTCCGAGTCTCGCAAGCTTCCCATGATGCCCATCCGGGACATGGTGATCTTTCCGTACATGATGACGCCCTTTGTGGTGGGGCGGCTTTCCAGCGTGCGCGCGCTGGAAGAGGCGCTCAACGGCGACCGCAAGATTTTTCTGGCTTCGCAGCATGACGCCTCCATTGACGAGCCGCGTGCCCGGGACATCTACCAGGTCGGTTGCATCTGCAGCATCGTGCAGAGCGTCAAAATGCCCGACGGCAACATCAAGGTGCTGGTGGAAGGCGTGGAGCGCGCAAAGTCCACTGAGGTGAATGACCGCGACGGCTTCTTTGTGGCCACGGTTCGCACCGGCAAAGCGGATTTTGAGATGACGCCGGCTGTTGACCAGCTGATGCAGCGCGTCACCACCCTATTTGAGCAATACGTCAAGCTGCAGCAGTCGCTCAATTACGAGACCATCATCGCCTCGGCGCGCATGGATGAGCCGGCCAAGTTGTCGGACACCATTGCCGCCAACCTGCAGATTGGCATTGAAGAAAAGCAGGAGCTGCTGGCTATCTTCGATCCGCCCACGCGTCTGGCCCGCATCGCGGACGTGCTCGACATCGAAATTGAGAAGCTCGACCTCGACCGCAACATCCAGTCCCGCGTGAAGCGGCAGATGGAGCGCGCGCAAAAGGAGTACTACCTCAACGAGAAGATCAAGGCCATCCAAAAGGAACTGGGCCGTGGCGAGAAGGGCGAGTTCGACGAGCTGCGCAAGAAGATCGAGTCCGCCGGCATGCCCAAGGACGTGCTCGAAAAGGCCATTCAGGAGCTGAAGAAACTGGAGGCCATGCCGCCCATGTCGGCCGAGTCCACCGTCAGCCGCAATTACATTGACTGGCTGCTGGCCGTGCCTTGGAAAAAGCGCTCCAAGGAAACCCGCTCCATCGATTTCGCAGAGAAAGTGCTGAACGAGGACCACTACGGCTTGGAGAAAATCAAGGAGCGCATCCTCGAGTTCCTCGCCGTTCGCCAGCTGGTCAAGAACCCCAAGGGTTCCATCCTCTGCTTTGTTGGACCGCCGGGAGTGGGCAAAACGTCACTGGGCATGTCCATCGCCAAGGCCACCGGCCGCAAGTTCGTGCGTCTCTCCCTGGGCGGCGTGCGCGACGAAGCGGAGATTCGCGGCCATCGCCGCACGTACATCGGCGCCATGCCCGGCCAGATCATCCAGCACATGAAGCGCGCCGGCACCAAGAATCCCGTCTTCCTGCTGGACGAAGTGGACAAGATGGCGTCGGACTTCCGCGGTGATCCCGCCTCCGCGCTGCTGGAGGTACTGGACCCGGAGCAGAACACGACCTTCCAGGATCACTACCTCGACGTGGACTACGACCTCTCGCAGGTACTCTTCGTCGCCACGGCCAACGTGTTGCACACCATCCCCGCCGCGCTGCAGGACCGCATGGAAGTGCTGCGGCTGCAGGGATACACCGAGCACGAAAAGCTCGAAATCGCGCGCCAGTACCTGGTGAAGAAGCAGCGCGAACAGACCGGGCTGAGCGAGAAGAACATCCTCTTCCGCGACGATGCCATTCTCGAAATCATTCGCAACTACACGCGCGAGGCCGGCGTCCGCAATCTGGAACGCGAAATCGGCAACGTGTGCCGCAAGGTGGCGCGCCGCGTGGTGAAGAAAGGCGCCAAGCACAAGGAAGAGCTCACCGCGGCCAACATCAGCGAGTTCCTCGGCGTGGCCCGTTTCCGCGAGTCGGAAGTGCACGAGAAGAGCGAAGTAGGACTGGTCACCGGCCTTGCGTGGACTGAAGTCGGCGGCAGCATCCTCACCACAGAAGTGCAGGTGCTCGACGGCAAAGGCAAACTCACCATAACCGGCCAGCTTGGCGATGTGATGCAGGAGTCGGCACAGGCGGCGCTCAGTTATATCCGCGGCCGCGCTCAGGCGCTCGGCCTCAGCCGCGAGTTCTATCGCAACGTGGACCTGCATCTGCACGTGCCGGAAGGCGCCATCCCCAAGGACGGCCCCTCGGCCGGCATAACCATGGCCACGGCCCTGGCCAGTGCACTGGCAAAAATTCCCGTCCGGCGCGACATTGCCATGACCGGCGAAATCACGCTGCGGGGCAAGGTGCTGGCCATAGGCGGCCTGAAGGAGAAGCTGCTGGCCGCTTTGCGCGCCGGCATTTTTGAGACGATTCTGCCCCGCGCCAATGAGAAGGATGTGGCCGAATTGCCAGACAATATCAAAAACTCCATGAAGCTCCACTTTGTGGACACCATGGATGACGTGCTGGCGCTGGCTCTGGAAAGCCCGCTCCCTGCACCCGTTCCCGGCGATCCGGAAGTGATGGGCACGGTGCCTCCCGGCGAGGTGGCAAGCGGACAGGTGGCCCGGCAGTAGCGCCGCATGCGCCTGCCGACTTCTTATGCAATACTCCACTCAATTCCTTCTTTCGGCCCTGGATGCGGCACAGTTCCCTGTCCCTGACGTCCCAGAGATTGCCTTCCTCGGCCGCTCCAACGTGGGCAAATCCAGCCTGCTGAATTCGCTCGTGGGAGACAAGGCGGCGAAGGTCTCGCAGACGCCCGGCCGCACGCGCGCCATCAACTTTTTCGCCCTGCTTGACCAGCGCCAGAAGCGCCGGCTCGTCTTCGCGGATCTGCCCGGTTACGGCTACGCCAAAATCTCCAAATCCATCTCTGCCGGCTGGCCAGCCTTCATTGAGCCGTATCTTGCCGAGCGCGAAACCCTGAGCCTCTGCATCTGCCTGGTGGACTCGAACATTCCGCCGCAGCCGAGCGACCGCCAACTCATCGACTGGATGCGTCACGCCGGCCGCAGCTTCGCCGTCGTCGCCACCAAGGTGGATCGCCTCAGCGGCAACGAGCGCACCCGGAATCTGGCCGCGCTCAAAAAGGGACTGGAACTTGAGGATGTGTTGGCAGTCTCCGCAAAAACCGGCTACGGCGCGAAGGATCTGTGGGCTCGGATTGAAGCTGCGGGCGGCGGACAACAGTAGTTTTCAGCCCGCGTTCTCCGGAACCGCGAGAGGCTTCCACTCTATTGCGAAAAGCTCGCCACCCAGGCGCAGACTCGTCCACACAGGAGCACCAAGCTCGCCCCGGCTCACCGCCTCACGCACCCGCTCCACAAATGCCTGCGCGGCCTGCGGCCGGCAGCGAAGTACACGCACCCCGCGGGCCAGTCTGCTCCCATAGCGCGGCGCATGTCGCAGCCAGCGCCGGGCCGTCTGCTCCTGCTCACTCAGGCAAACCAGCGCCATTGCATCCAGCTTCGGCATCCACAGCGCGGTCATCTCCGTCACGCTCCAGGCAAGCCACGCCTCTTCGGGCATCACCGGCGCCGCTGCAATCTTCCTCGCGTCCGGCGACACAAGCGCAGCGCCGCGAAGCTCACCGTCCACTTCCGCCAGAAGATCCGGCTGCACGCCGCGCGCCACCATCTCGCGCTCCACCGCTGCCGCAGACGCGCCCACGCACACCGCCACCGGCTCGCACTTGCGAATTTCGTTCTTCAGAATTCGCAGGGCCTCATCCAGCGACGTCACCAGAAAATCCACCACGCCATCGCGAATCGCCTGCTTCTGCGCAGTCGCATCGGCAGTCGCTGTCAGTGTTGCCGTTCCGGCCACGTTGCCCGCCAGCACCAGCGCGCGGCCAAGCGCATCCAGTTCGCCTGCATACACAAGTCGGCCGCCAAGTCCCAGCTCTGCGCCGCCCGGCGCACTCGTCGCGGCGGAGGCGTGCTGCATCAGGCTGCAATAGAATCCCTCCGCCCGAGCCAACAAATCCAGCACGCCGCTGCGTGCCGCTTCCTGTGTGCTGTCTTGTTGGCTTCCGCGCCTGGTTCCGCTGCCTGGCATGGCTTTCCTTCAGTCCCCTGCTGGATCTCCGTGCTTGCGTTCACGGACAAAAAATATCAGCACGCCCGGCTTGGCGACGGGCTTCCAAGCATCCGCTTTCTCCGGCTTGGCGCATCCGTCCGTCGCGGCCACCCCGGAGGCAAGAATCTTTGCCACCGAATACCATAGGCGCTCGCCCGGATAGTCCTCCGGAGCCACATCGCAGTGCATGTAGATCTCCATCGACTCGTCGTAGGCGGCCTCCACTGAGACCCACTTGGCCGAAGCCGGCAGCGTCACCAACGCGGTTGCGTCCTCATTCTGGCGAACCCAGTCGGCGTGAATCGGAGGCTGCTTGTCCACGCGTACCATCAGGTTTGAGGGCGCCAGAATTTTCCCCGTCTTTCCGTCCAGCACGCGCACTGTGAACGTTCGCGTAGCTTGCGCATGCAGCACTCCGCCAAGCATCAACAGGCAAATCCCGGTCACCAGCGCAATTTGTTTCCTTCTCATTCCGATTGTCCTCTGTCTTCACCAGGTCGAGTAGGGCTGGCCGTCTGTACCGTTATCCTGTGAGCCTGAGTGCACATCGTCGATGCCTGGTTCGGTCTGGTCGAGGGAATACATGGCATCGCTCGTGTCGGTCACCCAGGTATCGCGGCTGTGGGTCATGGGGTCTTCCGGAATCGCCCGCAGATATCCGCTCTGCACCAGGTCGTCCAGCGTCTGCGGCGCCTTCTGCTTGTCCATGGTGTAGGAGTCAATCGCCGCGCGCATCACGTGCAGGTCTTCCTTCAGCACTGCTTCTCTGGCCGAGCGGATGGCGGAGACAAAGCGCGGCACGGCCAGCGTCGCCAGAATTCCGATGATGGTCATCACCACGATCAGTTCCAGCAGCGTAAAGCCCGCGTCCTGTCTGCGAATCTTCGCCATTGTCATCCTTACCACGTTGAATACTTGGTGCCGTCCAGGGCCGTTCCCTGCGACTTGGAATACACGTCAAACACGCTCTGTCCGCCATAGCTGTCTGAATCGGGATCATCCTCCATCGAGCGCAAACCCCACTCCGTGTTGCCGGTCATCGGGTCCACCGGAATCCGCCGCAGAAACTTCAGCTTCTTTCCCTGCACATCCACGCCGTTCACCAGCGTGTCCAGGTCCGGCGGATAGTTCTGGCTGTCCACCTTGGTTTGGAACGCGCCCCTGTCCGCCGCGTCCTTGTAGTGGTCGATTGCATCCCGCATCTGCCACAGTTCCCGGCGCAGCTCGCGCTCTTTTTGCCGCTTCACCTGGAAGCGCGCCACCGGAACCGCCGCCGATGCGAGAATCGCCAGAATGGCGATCGTCACAATCAGCTCCATCAGCGTAAGGCCGCGTTCCGACCGGCGTCTCGTGGGCCGCTCCCTCCTAATCTGCACTCTTACTTCACCACAACAGTGGCCTGCGCGGCCTGGGCCTGCACCGGTTGCTGCGCGGTGTTCAGGGCCGCAGGGTGCAGAATCGTGATGGCGCTATCCCCGGCAGCCTTGGCCTGGAAGCTCAACATGCACACCACGCCCGCACCGCTTACGCCCGCCGCGCCCGGAGGACGCGAGGCGTTCAGCACAATCGTGCCCGGGCCATCATCGCGATGCACCAGCGCAACCGCCTGCCCGTCCCGGCCCAGAAAATCCCCGTTGCTCACGTTCACCAGCGAAAGCTTTGCCGGGTCGTACTGAATCTGCAACGGAACCGAAGCAATGTCTCGCGCGCCAGAGATGACCACCGGCACTTGAAACGTGGTGCCCGGAGCAATGTTGCGCGGCATCACCATGTTCAGGCGCAGCGCTTCGGCGCCCTGCCCGGCTGGCCCCGCGACAGGTTGCCCGGCAGGCTGCGCAGCCGGCGGCGGCCCGCCCATATTGCCTTCCGCAGCCGAGCGCAATTGCGTCAGCGCCTCGGCCCCTGCCGCCTGCACACCCTGCCCCGGCAGCGGCGCCACCGTGGACGAAGGCTCGACCTGCCTCATCCTCGCCGACGCGGCGCTGGTGCCGTTGCCTGGCGCAGCACTGGAAACTTGCCGCAACTCAATCGTCTGGCCCGGGCCCGTATCAATGGGACGCAGATTCACCGGCGTCAAATCCGGCGAGCGCACAATGTGCGGAATCATCAGGAAGACAATCTCGTCGTCCTGCGTCGTGTGGTCCTTGGCTCCGAATAAATACTTCAGAATCGGAATTGAGCTGAGCCCTGGAATCCCGGTCCAACTCTCCTGGTCCTGCTGGTTCAGGATGCCGCTGATAATGTTGGCTTCGCCCTCGTGCAGCCGCACCACCTGCTCGCTCGTTTTCTGCGCGATAATCGGCTCAGTCACGCCGCTGATCGTGGACGATCCGCTCTGCGAGGTAACCCCGATCTTGATCTTCAGCGTGATGTCGTCGTCAAAGTGCACCGTCGGCGTCACTTCAATGTTCACGCCCACGTCCAGGTACTGGAACTGCGTGTTCACCAGCGAGCTCACCAGCGCCGTGGCCGCGCCGGTCTGGTAGGAACCCGTCGCTATCGGAATGCGCGATCCGATTTTCATCGTCGCCTTCTGGTCATCCGTGGCGCGGATGCGGGGGTTCTGCAGAATCTTCGTGCTCGAGTTGGTCAGCAGAAAGTTGGCCGTGGCCGCACTCACCGTCACCGCAAAGTCGGACGCTTTCAGATGAGCAAGGTCATAGATGCTGGGCGTGGTACTTGTGCTGCCGGTCGTGCCCGTCGTGGTCGAGCCCGAGGTGGAACTGCTGGTCGACGAAGTCTGCAGCGCCACGCTGGCGCTGTTGGGCCACGCAATGCCCAGGTTGCGCTCCCAGTTTTTGCTCACCTCCAGCACGGCAATGTCCACCACCACCTCCGGCCGCGCCTTGTCCAGGTCGTTGATCAGTTTCTGTGCCAGCAGCAGCTCATCCGGCGTAGCCCGCATCACAATCGCGTTCTGGCTCTGCACGCCGTACACCTTGGCGCTCGGCATCACGTTGCGCAGGGCCGTCTGCACGTCGTTCAGGTCATTCTGCTGCCAGGCATTTGTCAGATAAAAAGTCTGCACCGCCTGCTCTTCCAGCTCATTGCGCTTGCCGCGTGTGTTGGCCGCCACAAAAATCGTATTGTTCGTCACCGGCCGCCAGAAGGTGTTGGACATGGTGCCCACAATCCGCAACGCATCCAGCAGAGACACATTGGCCAGGTCCACCTGAATCCGCCGGCCCACAAACTCCGGGTCAAACAGCACGTTAACGCCCGCAGCCTTGCCGATTGCCTGGTACACAACCTTGGTGTCCTCCACCATGTGCAGCGTCAGCGGCTCGTTGGAGAGCGGCTTGAGCTGCGGCGGTGCGGCCATCGAGTCAATCGCCGTCTGCTCACCGGGAGTTTCCGGCAGGCCCGATTCGCTCATCGGCATCATCTTTCCGTCGCGGTTCCGGATGATGGCGATCTCCTGCTGCGCGGCCTCGTTGCCGGGGTCAATCTCGGCAGCCCGCAGCAGTTCCACCAGCGCGGCCTGCTCCTGGCCGGCGCGCAGTAGCTGGCGGCCCTTGGTCACGTGCATGGCCGCAGCCGTCTCCCGCACGCGATACAGCGCCGTGCGGAAGCTCAGGTCCCGCGGGTCCATGGAATACGCTTTTTGATAATTCTGATAGGCGGCGTCGTAGTTCTGGCTCGCCTCAGCGGCCTGTCCGGCCTTGAAGTAGGACTTGGCCGACTCCGCATGCAGCGGGGCGCAGGCCGGGCCGCAAACGGCCAACAGTGCGAAAAGGGCGATCCAGACCGTAAGCCTGGAAGCAACTGGAGCAGTAGCGCGGCCGGTCATCGAACTCCCATGCGTCCGGGCCGGATCGTCATTGCCGATCGTCCCCTGCGGGCCGCCTTGGCCACCCTTGACGCAAATCTTCATCCTGGCAATTGCCATCCAAGAATGCCTCATTTTAGCAAAGCCTTGCCAACAAAGGGGCGAAATGCCCGGAGACTGCCTTGCGCCTCATCAACGCATCCTCCGCGACCTTCGGCCTCTGTTTCTGCCCCAATGCTACGATGAGATTCTGAGGTTAGTTTCCCATGGCCCGCCAGACCAGCCACGTCATCGTCCCAAAGGACCCTTCCGGGCCGCAAAAGCCCGCGCGTCCCCGCGACGCTGTGGCCTCCGGCGAGCGCGACGCAGCCCACAATCGCGCCGCCAGCCATAACTACTTTCTGCTGGAGAAGGTTGAAGCCGGCATCGCCCTGCGTGGAACTGAGGTTAAGTCCATCCGCGAAGGCAAAGCCAACCTGAGAGACTCCTACGGCCTCATCAAAGACGGCGAAGCGTTTCTGCTCAACGTGCATATCGGACCCTACTCCCACGGCAACCTGGCCAACCACGACGAAACCCGCACCCGCAAGCTCCTGCTCCATCGCGAGGAAGTTCGCAAGCTACAGTCGAAGACGCAGATCAAGGGGCATACGCTCATCCCCATCCGGCTCTACTTCCGCAACGGCCGCGTAAAGTGCGAACTGGCCGTGGCCAAAGGCAAGCAGGACTGGGACAAGCGCGAAACCGAGCGCCGCCGCGAGGCCGACCGCGAAGCCCGCGCCGCCGTCAACGCCAGCAAACATCGCACGGGCCGCTGACCCTCCCGCAGCCCACAAAATAGCATTGAGGACACCATGAACGCTCATTTGTCGTTTGCTTCGCTTGCCGAAATCGAGACTGAACTGCTTGCCATTCCAGCCGCGGACTCCCAGACCGCCAAGGGCCCGGACGCGCGGCCCATGCCCGTGCTGCTCACCGGCGACCCCGCCGTGCAGGCTGCTGCCGCAGCCGTCCTGGCCAGCGGCGAGTTCCAGGCCGCAGCCAATGAAACGCTGCTGCTCCACGCCCCGGCAGGACTCAAAGCCCGCCGCCTCCTCCTCGTCGGCCTCGGCAAGCAGGCCAAGGCCACCGTGCACAGCGTGCGCAACGCCGCCGGAACCGCCGTCCGCGCCGCCAAGCCGCGCAGCGTGCGGAATCTCGTCTTCGCCCTGCCGGATGCCGCCGCCCTTCCCGCCGCTGCCTGCGCCCGCGCCGCCGCGGAAGGCGCCTTCGTAGGCGACTACGACCCCGACACCTACCGCACCGACCGCAAAGACCTGAGCATCGACTCCTTTACCGTGGCCGCGCCCGCCTCCGCCGGCAAGCCCGTCGTCGAGGCCGCTTTTGCCGAGGGCGTCATCGTGGGCGAAAGCCAAAACTTCACCCGCACCCTGGTCAACGAGCCGGGAAACAAGCTCACCCCCACCATCCTGGGCCAGCGCGCCGCTGCCATGGCGGCGGAGGTCGGTCTGCACTGCGAGGTCTGGTCCACGGAAAAACTCCACGAGCTCAAAATGGGCGCATTCTGGAGTGTCTCTCAGGGCTCCGAGGAGCCGCCGGCACTCATCGTCCTGCGCTATGAGCCGGAGGGCGTCTCCGAAGGCCCCGTCCTCGGCCTCGTCGGCAAAGGCATCACGTTTGACACCGGCGGCATCTCCATCAAGCCAGCCGACAAAATGGAATTGATGAAGTACGACATGGCCGGCGGCGCCGCCATGCTCGGCGCCATGCGCGCCATTGCCCTGCTCAAGCCCCGCGTGCGCGTGCTCGGCATTGTGTGCGCGGCAGAGAACATGCCCGACGGCAAGGCGCAGAAGCCCGGCGACGTGCAAACCGCCATGTCCGGCACCACCATCGAAATCATCAATACCGACGCTGAGGGCCGCCTCGTCCTGGCCGACGGCCTTCATTACGCCAAGCAGCTCGGCGCAACCCATCTCATCGACGCGGCCACCCTCACCGGCGCCTGCGTCGTCGCCCTCGGCACGGTCAATGCCGGCGTCTTCTCCAATGACGAGGACAGCTTTACCCACTTCCAGCAAGCCCTGGAAACCAGCGGCGAAAAGTTCTGGCGCCTGCCCGTCGGCGACGAGTACGCCGCGCTCATCAAGTCCGACATTGGCGACATCAAGAACACCGGAGGCCGCCACGGCGGCGCCATCACCGCAGCCGAGTTCCTCCGCGTCTTTGCAGGCGAAGCACCTTGGATCCACCTCGACATCGCCGGCATGGCCTGGATCGAGGATGCCCGCCCTTACATCGCAAAGGGCCCCAGCGGCGTCGCCGTCCGCTCCATCCTGGAGTGGGCACGCAGCTACTAGGGCCTGTTCACTCGAACCGCGGCGATGGGCCCGCCGTCCGCACTTACACGCCCGTGATGCTCCCCTCGTCGTCCACGTCGATGGACAACGCCCGCGGCGCGCGCGGCAATCCCGGCATCAGCATCATGTTGCCCGCTATCGCCACCACAAATCCTGCCCCGGCCGACAGAGAGGCATCTGTCACCTGCAGCGTCCAGCCGCTCGGCGCGCCCATCACCTTGGGATTGTCGGTCAGCGAGTATTGCGTCTTGGCAACGCACACCGGCAGCCGCCCAAAGCCCCACTCCGCGTAGCGCGCCAGCTTCTCACGCGCCGAGTCGCTCACCGCCACATCCGCCGCGCC
>Ga0307375_10005534_pt1 | contig 11843 bp, 6 predicted proteins | sample TR1MG_FD_202531 | JGI IMG/M metagenome (GOLD analysis project Ga0307375, IMG submission 202531) | Soil microbial communities from Risofladan, Vaasa, Finland - TR-1 | ecosystem: Environmental > Terrestrial > Soil > Coastal area > Acid sulfate soil | place: Finland: Risofladan, Vaasa | collected... | reverse complement strand
CCTCAACGTGGCGGAACGGGACCTGCTCACCATCGTGCAGCTCAGCGTGCGACGTGGCACGAACCTGGTCATCCGACTCCCTGGCGGGGTGCACCGTGTTCCGCTGCTGGCAGCCGCGATGATCGCCGCGGAGTCACTCGATGTGCCTCAGTCCGAGCTGAGCCGGCTCTCGGGCACCGATCCTCCGCCAGGGCCGGTGGCCCTGGTAACTACGCGGATTGTCCGCCGCAGCGAACTTGATCTGCTCGACGCTTCATCGGTGCCCGTCGCTCCGGCGCTGCATCCGCACCGCCTGCGCGGCGACGGTCTCGCATCGCCCGTGCGAGGTGGTCGGCCACGGCTGGTCACCGGCGCCACCCGGCTGTTGTTCGTCGCACCAACAACCGGCTTCCCGGTCGTCCTCGGGGTAGCGCCTCGGGTTGTGATTATCGATGCAGCATCCGAGCCCGGATGCGACTGGCTGCCCGCCGCCAGGAGCTGGGCGTCAGCGTGCGGCAGCGTCGTCATCACCGTTGCCGATCTGCATGAGGAGATCGAGCCTTCCGCTCTCGTTGGCGCTGCCCGGCCGGAGCTCGTCCCGGCAACCGGGGCCGCCGGGCTGGCTACAACGCCGACGCTGGCCGCCGAAGGCGAGAATCTCTGGATCGTCGACTGGCCATGGCTAGCCCGGACTGGCTGCTCCCTCGCAACGGAGCCATCGCCATGCCCCAACGATGCCGAACAGCGGATCCCGGCCGACGCCAGGGGACGAGTACATCTGCTCGCGGTCGAGGACGCGAGCCTCGCAAGCCTGGCCGAGGTTCGGGAGCGTCTCGGCCGACTCCGGGACCCGCGTGGACGGCCTGCGCCGTGGCCGGTATGCCGGGCGGCCCGGCTGACCCGCCTGCTGACGGAACTTCCTACCCGCGCCGGCGACTACGATCGTGCGGCGCCGCGCTACGGTGGCCGTACGCTGCGGCGGCTTCTCGATGACGTCCTCGATGCCGATGCGCGCAATGACTTTCCTGCATCGTGGCGCACGCGCGTCGCGGCCGATTGGGGCGCGGTCCGGGCGATCCTTACTGCAGTGCATGAGGCTCTGACGGTTCGCAACCCGCTCACGGAAGCGATTGCGGACCTAGTGGAGGACGCTTACCGTCGCGGCCAGCAGCTGGACATCGCATGCGGCTCACGCAGCGCCCGGGATGCCCTGACTGGCCGGCTGGTCAGCAGCGGAACGCTGCGCATTGAGGATCCGCCGCTGGTGACCATCCGGAGCATGAGCCCGGTCGAGGTTGCTGGATCACACCTGGCAACGTTGCTGATCGGGCCTCCTGCCGCGCGCTGGCGACAGCGGCTCACGGCGGCTGATCTTGGTCAGCTCACAGTCCTCGGAACATCCGCCGACAGCGCGCAGATCTACCGTGCGCTGCGCGGCGCCTACAGTGCGCCAGGCCGCGAAGAAGCCCGGGACGCGCGCTGCGCGACGCTGGCGGCACTGACGAGCGCCCCAGCCGACGAAAACGAGCTCGACGGCGACGAGTTGCGGGTAGGCATTACAACCCAGACCGCCGACCGCAGCCCAGCTGCCCAAGTCAGGCTGCCAGATCCGAACGCGCTGGTCCTCGCCGCGCTGGCGGAGCCGCTAGGTGATTCCGGCCCGGACCTGGCCGACCTCGAAGCCGAGCCGGACGATATGCAGGACGTTCTCCAGCCCGGCGTGCCCCGGCGCGGTCGCCGCGTGCTGGCAATACCTGTCGTGGTCCGCTCCACGGCCCTGGAAGAGGCCAGCCCGCCCGCCGCGTTTCTCCTTGCGATGGCGGCCAGAGTGCAGCGGCTGCGCGATGACGAGATACGGCTGCTACCCGTCACGGACATAACGGCGGGGATGACGCTCATCGGCGTCTCGGAACCAGAGCGCCGCACCCTGTTCGACCGCATCAGGCCGCTCCTGGCCGAGCAGCGACCGCAAGTCGCCAGTTTGCTCCTGCAGATGTGGCGCGTAGCACTTGACGACGCACGCGCCGTATGCGGGTCCGCTGTGGACCTGACAGGCCGCCTCGGCGAGCTAGGCGCCGACATCACATCGTCGGCCGTCGCGCAGTGGAGCGACCCGAGGCGTATCGGACCGGTTGATCAAGCCAACGTGGCACGGATCGGCCGGATTGCCGACAGCGGCGTGGTCGCCGGTGAAGCCGCCCGCATCGCGGCGGTGATGCGAGCGGCCCGGGCACATCATGCCGCAGTCGGCTCGGCTCTTGTCAGGCTGGCCGGGTGGCACGCGAGCGGTGATGCCGCCGCACTGGATCGCGCCGCTGACAACCTAGGCGCAGAGGTTACCGATCTCGCGGCGGACCTGACTGCCTGGCGGGTAGTCGCGATGGGAGCCCCGGTACTCGCGCCTGCCTCTGCGCTGCGCCGGCCTATGCGCATTGATGAGGCAATGCGCATATCCGAGCCGGCATCCGACCTAGCGGGCGCATCATCGGAAGTATCGGATGATGCGGAAACCGCCGACATTGCTTTTCCATTCAGCGAGCCTCTTCTTGATCAGGAAGAGAAGCCATGATCGCGCTGGGTCCGGCGGACTCCGGCCCCCAGCCGCAGGCGGATCGTAGCTGCTGGAAGCGGGTGATGGCCTGCGGCTCCTGGGCTCGCGCTTTCGCCGATGGACGTGCCATCGTCCCTTTCCTCGGGGGCGCCATCCGGTGTCCGAACGCAACGCTGAAGTAGTGGAGCCTGCACCTGTGACCACCAAGCCCGGATCCAGCCAGTCAGACACCCGCCCAGACGCCAGGTCGGCGGCACCGGAAACCGACTCGTCGGATGATCTCGCCGTCACTGCGGCTCATGCCTCGCTCACGCCGGTCAGCGCCGAGGCGACCAAGCATGCCCACCGAGTTGCCGCGGCCGCCGACCAGGAGCGACTCGCGAGGCGCTTCATCGACGTATCGCATGAGCGACTAGCTGGACGCGATCCGGGTGCGCGCCGCCTGCTCGGCCGTCAGCCGAGGGAGCGGGTTGTCCTTGGCGTTCTGCCGGCGCAAGACCCGCCACAGCCGGATGCGCCCATCGTCGCCCAAGACCTGCCGGCGGAACCCGGGATTCCTGTCGACCGGCTGCCTGCCAGCGAGTTCGGCCTGACTTGCCTGGTCGAGCCCCAGGAAGAGCATCTCAGGGTCGACGCAAGCGTCCGCTTCGCCTTGTACCTGCAGCACTACCCGACTTACGAGGAGCAGGTGCAGCACGCCGCCCTTGTCACCAGCCAGGAAGGCGGACCGGGTGACGACGCAAAGCCCCCGCCGGCCGTCTCGGGCGACCACGCCAAGGAGCAGCAGGCTGACGAGCCTGGCAGTCAGCTGGCTGACGGAAGCAGGCATGAGGACGGGGCTGTACAGAGCGCTCACGCAACCGAAGGCGAGCAAGTCGCCGAGCAGGCGAGTGCCGTGCCGTCTGGAGAAAAGGCCGGGCGTTCGACGGCAAGACGGGGGAAGCGGGCCGCTAGCGACCCGACCCGACTGGTCTACCAGCGCTACGACGTCACGGCCACCGTTCAGGTGGACATTCCGGTACCACACAGCAGCATTCCCGTGACCAGAGACGACCAGGGCTCCCTGCGGTCGGCTATGGCCGCTGCTCTGGATTCCCGGGCCGCCTCGGGTGGCCCGATATCGGAGGCAAGGGCCTCCGGCGGGCGGTATCGCCTGCTCACGAGCACCTCTCAACGCATTCCGCGTGCGGCAATGACCGACCCGGATACCTACGATGCCTGGCTTGCTGCCCATGCCCACCCGGACTGGGCGGCGCCCACCGCCGAACCGCAGTTCACGGCGACGGCCCACCGCGATCCAGCTGGGCGGGTGCGCCTGGCACTGACCCTTTCTAACGCCGCTGTCCGCGCCCCCAGAGATCGCGGGTTCCTGCCCGAGGTTTCCATCTATGACGCCGGGTTCGATGCCACAGTCTCTGGCGGCAGCCTCGTCAACATGGGCTATCGGATCGTCGACACTGACTACCGCATCGCACCGGAGGTCTACGCGCACGGACGGTTCTGCTGTCTAGACGAGGATGCCTCCGACCCGGCCGCCGGGCGCCTTGTAACGACCCCATTCCCGGTTTTCCGCCAGGCCGTGTACGAGTCGCGTCCCGAACTGGAGCCGGCCTTCACCGACCTCGCCCGAGATCCTGCGCCGGTCCTTCGCCGTATCGCCCGCCACATGCAGGACTTCCTCGGCCAGTGGGACGCCTACCTTGAGGGCCCGCCGCCTCTCTCTGAGGAGGCCCTCGCACGGTGCCGTGCGGACCGCGACATATTCGCCGACGAGCACGAGCGCTTCAGCGCGGGCATCGACCTCATTGAGGCGGACCTGAGCAGCCGGAACCCCGGCGGCATCGGACTCGCGTTCTCCTGGATGAACCAGGCGATGCGCCGCATGGACGCCCCCGGTGGCGTCTACACCCCGACCGGCCCGCCAAAAGTACGCGGATGGCGCCTGTTCCAGATCGTTTTCATCGTCGTGCACCTGGCCGCCCTCGCCGCCCGCGAGTCATCGGGCGAGCACCTGCGGGACGAGCTGAGCTACGCGGACGTCCTGTGGTTCCCCACCGGCGGCGGCAAGAGCGCCGCCTTGTACGGCATCACCGCGGTGGCCATGTTCTACGACCGGCTACGGGGCAAGAGCTTCGGCACCACCAGCATCATCCGCTTCCCCCTGCGCATGCTCTCCGTCCAGCAACTGGACCGGATCCTGCGGCTGGTCGTGTGCTGTGAGCTCGTACGCTCCGCCCACCACGGACAACCGCGCAACGGCAGCGGCCCCGCATGGGACCTTGGGGAGCCGTTCGAGCTGGGTTACTTCGTCGGGCGCAACAACACACCCAACCGGCTGACCGACCCGGCCGATACGAAGTGGCAGGACATCGCTGCCATGGCCAGGCAGGGCAATTCGTGGCGGCGCGACAATGTGGTCCTTCCGACCTGCCCGTACTGCGGAGGCGAGCAGGTCACCCTTCATCCCGACACCGACAGCGTACGGCTGCGGCACCGCTGCCCCGGCTGCCAGCGAGAGCTGCCCGTATCCATCACGGATGACGAGGTCTACCGTTACCTCCCCGCGATCCTCGTCGCCACGGTCGACAAGCTCGCGACAGTCGCCTTCAACCCGCACTTCTCCCACCTGAGCCACGGCCCCGCACACCGGTGCCCCGACCACGGGTTCGTCACCTTCCGGCAAGGCAGCCCCAGCGAGCCCCGCTGCCTGGCCCGCCAGTACTGTGGTCGCGCTCCTCGCGAATGGACCGAGATCCGCGCGTACGACCCAGCGCCGGCCCTGGCCATCCAGGACGAACTGCACCTGCTTGCCGAGGAGCTGGGCACCTTCGCAGCTCACTACGAAACCCTATGGCAGCACCTCTGCCGCACGGGATCCGGCCTGCCGAGCAAGGTCCTGGCCGCGACTGCGACGATCAGTGACTACGCCAACCAGGTCCGCCAGCTGTACGCGCTGCGGCCCCGCCGGTTCCCCAGCGAAGGATGGCTCGACGGGCAGTCTTTCTATGCTCAGCGCCACGAAGACCTGACGCGGCGCCTGTTCGTCGGGGCACTGCCATCGCTCATGGATACCGCCGCCTTCTCCCTGGCCTGCGGCGACGCGATCCGGCGTGAACTGGAACGGCTCCGCGGCCTTGACCCGGCCGACGTCATCGCCGAGCTCGGTCTCACCACGGTCAGGCCCGACGAGGTGGAGGAATGGCTGTTCGGCTACGAGCTGCAGCTCTACTACGTCAACCGCAAGACCGACGCCGACCGTGTCCTCACCCACGCATCTCGGGTCGGCAAGAGCGGCAACCCGGCACCGTTCCTGGCTCAGCGGCTTACCGGAGCCAACCGGCTGGCAGAGATCAGCGACGTCATCCGCCGTGTTGAACGGGAAACAATCAACGTGCCGGCAGGCCGTCGGCTGGCTGTGATCGCAGGAACCAGCCTCGTCAGCCACGGCGTCGACCTCGCACGCCTCAATATCCAGTTCGTCCTGGGAATGCCGTCGACGCTCGCCTACTACGTACAGGCCACCTCTCGCGCAGGGCGGTCGGACGTCGGGCTCATCTTTACCGCCCTTAACCGCAACCACCTGCGCGACCGCAGCGTGTTCCACTTCTTCGACGTTTCCCACCGGCATGTCAACGCTCTCGTCGAGCCTGTCGCGCTCAACCGGTTCAGTCTTCACGGCCCAGGCAAGACCGCAAGCGGCCTCCTCGCCGCAGTCCTGCTCAACGAGGTTGCCCGCGACACAGCGGCCCTGGGATCCAGCGGACCCGCGCCAGTCGACTTCGGCAAGGCCGCGAGAGCCGAGGCATGGCTCGCAGACGTGGGCGAGCTCGGGGAGCAGCGGCTGCGCGAGTCGGTCTACATCGCATTCGGCCTGCATAGTCCAGTACTCGATCCCGTCGTTGCCGGGAACTTCCGTCAGCGCGTTGACCACGAGCTCGACTCGCTGCTGCCGTCGCTGTCGGGTGCCGATCCACAGTTGCAGCGACGACTGCGTCCACGTCCGGCAACCAGTTTCCGAGATATCGACGCCCCCGTTGATTTCAGCGCGTACGGGGCGATCGCCGCGCGAATGTTCGCAATGCTCAGCGGCGATGAGAACTCCGACAGTGACCTGCCAGAGATGGCGGACGAGGACGGGAACACCTGATTCCCGGAACCCCGCATGGTTCGTATCGCGATGACCGCAAGCCCTCTGGAGATTTCCAATGCAACGTAACCGCGTCACTGTCGAATATGGACACCTGCCCGGCCAAGTGTTCGAGCACGAGGTAGACGGCGTCTACTGCGTCGTGCGGGATATCAATGGCACGCCCCCCGGTATCCCGCTCGAACAGGTGCTGGAAGCCCTTGACCTGCGGTTGAACCAGTGGAGGGAAGGCGGTGGCGATGCCCCTGGCTTTCCCAAGAACCTACTGGAGCATGCAGATACATTCCGCCTAGTCCGGCCCGAGTGGGTCAGGTGGGACGTCTGGCCGAACCGGTTGTTCTGCGGAGACTGCGGGCACGTCCTCGTCCTCCGCATGACGCGCCAGGCCGAGACCCAGATCCCTCAAACCCGCCGCTGCCGGCTATGTGGTACCGGCGTCTACCGCCAGCTTCCCTACTATCAGGTCCACACCTGCGGCAAGAGATTGCAACTTCAGCTTGAACAGTGTCCCGATCACCCGAACGCTGACCGCCTGTTCGAGGACAGCGGCTCCTTCGTCACAGCAGGCTTCCGTTGCTGCCTGCCTGCCTGCCTGCGCTGGCTGGGCATGAAGTTCGTAACTTGCACCGACTGCGCGTTTGCTGCGGCCGATCCGGCGACCCGGAGCCGCAATCTCACTCCCGTCCGCGCGCGCGACACTCGCGCCTATTACGGACACCGGCTCACTCTGGTCAACGTGGACGCCCAACTCCGTAACGCACGGAACAACGACCGGGCCGCGGTCTACGCCCTGGGCCACTACCTCGGAACAGTGGGCGACCTCTCCGGAATGCTGGCCGCAGGCCGCGGGGCGGCAGGCGCCAGTCCCAGCTCGCAGGCCACGAGCCTGCTCAACATGCTCAAAGAGCGTTACCCGGCCGACGTCGAGGCTATCGCGCAGGCGCAGGCCATCGTCGACGCGACCCGCGGTGACGAGCCAGCCCTCGAACGAACCAGGGCAATGCTTACCCCCCATACCATCGCCGCAGCTGCTTCCACCGACCGGCGCATCTTCGAACGAGCCTTTCTGCACGCCCGGCGCTCGGTCGACCACCTCGCAGATGTCGCGGCCGCGCTGTCGTCGGCCGGCAGCAGTGAATTGGCAAGCAGGATTCACACAGGGCTTGCGACCGCGCACCGCCTCGGCCTGAGCCGCATCGCTCTCGTGCGTGATTTCCCGATCGCACTAGTCGGATACGGCTATACGCGTGTATACCCCGACCCGCGTGCCCGGCTATCACCCTTTGACGCGACCAGGGACACCGAGCAGCTGCCCCTGGTCGCCGTCGATGCCAACACCGAGGGATTGCTGGCTGAATGCGATCCCATCGTCTTGTGGAACTTCTGCCGCGCCAACGACTGGACTCCAGCGTGGCCAACCGCCGACGGCCCTACCCCCGAGCAGGCCAGGGCATGGGTACTCGACACAACCTACGCAGCCGCACCTACCGCGGCCGCCGACGCGATACGACGGGTGACCCACGTATGGTCACACCTGCTCATGCACGCGCTGGCGTACCATTCCAGCTTCTCGGCCAACTCGGTTGGCGAGTACCTGCTCGAACGAGCTGCCAGCACGCTGATATTCGTCGCCAAGTTCAACGCGTTCAACCTCGGGGCGCTCGGCGCGCTCGCAGAACAGCACCTGCACCTCTGGCTGACCGACGCCGCGGACTCTGCCGCCAGTTGCGTGCACGACCCAGTTTGCCTGGCCGAGCGCGGCGGCTGCCACAAATGCCTGGCGGTAGCGTTCGGCTGCGAGCACTTCAACCGCGGACTCGACCGGGGCTACCTGGTCGGTGGCGGGCGCCTCGCCATCGAGGAAGGCTTCCTGCATACGGCCGCGCGCCTGGCAGGCATATGAGGCATCCATAACCGGCTACTGCCGACTGCGCCGACGCGAAGAGGGCGGCTTGCGCATGACCAGGACCGTCTCGCGGCCTGATGATCTGGCTATGCGCCGCTGCTGCGACGCGACGCCCTTGAGACGCACAACCCATAGCGCCTGAACCTCAAGTCCGACGCTGCGTCCGACCTCCGCTAGTAGCAGATCGGTCGGCAGATGCTGACCAAGGTAGGTCTGCGTGCTTACCACCAGGCCCACGGAACCGCCTGGCCGCAGGGCCTCGGCAACCCGCAGGAGGACGTCAGTCATGTCCTCGAAGAAACCTGCCACCATCCGCAAGACCCGACCTGACTGATCCCCCTTTACGCGGCTGGCGTTGACTGCGGCCAGGAACTCACGCAGCGCTGGCAGCTCAACGCGGTACTCGTCTCTTGGCGGCGCTTCAAGATGTGACCGCAGCAGTTCCTTGCGCAAGCGCCGCAGCTCGGCGGCACCGGAGACGAAATCCCCAAGAGCGAGTTCCAGCTGGTAGATGGCCGAGTAGTCATACCTGTTCGGGTAAGGCGGGCTGAAGACAACGACGCCGCAGGACTCGCGGGCTGGCCCCCACTCGCGAGCATCCGCCTGCACGACAGCCAGCTGCGCGGCGCGCGGCAGACCGGTCCGCGCTGAAGCGGACACCGGAAGCGCCATGCCCTTCTCGGACAAGTCCCTTGCGCCGGCCGGCCCTCGCCCTGATACCGAGCGGGCCTGCTCAAGGTCCTCGACTACGGCACCGACCCGCTGCCGTACGCCGGCAATCACATCGGCAGCGTCCATCGCCTTGCGCTGCTGCCCTGGACGGCCAGGCCGGGCCGGGCCGTCCGGCAGGCGGCGCCTAACAGAAATGCCGTCCTTTACCGTGTAACTGACCTGCTCGACGGCCGACAGTATCGCCAGCCGCACCAGGTCGCGATTCACCCCTGCGGCCGCGCGATCAACCACGTTGAGCAGCTGCGTGAGGGTCGTGGCCACTGCGGGCGCGAAGGCCCATCTGGCTGCGGGCACGTCCAGCCGCTCCCGGCCAGGCATGGCGTCATACCCGGACAGCGCACTGTCGGCGACCTGCTGTACGAGGGCCGGATCTGCTTGCCTCCAGCGGATCATGACCGATGTTATGAACGTGGCGTAGGGCATCAGATCGGCACCAAGCGCTGGCATACCTCGCTCAGCGGCTACCAGAAGCGAGGTACCCGAACCGGCCATCGGGTCATAAAGAACAGGGCTGTCGTGGCCCTGGCGGCCGGACAGCTTGGGCACCAACTCGTCCAGGATCTCCCGCACCAGATGAGGGGAGTACGCCTCCTTGTAGCGAACCCACCGGTATACGGGCTCACGCGTACGAGGCAGAGCACCTGCGTGACGGCCAAGATCAAGCCGCTCCTTCATCAGCGGCACGTACTCCTGGAGCAAGCAAGTTCGCGCGGAGTCGGCAACTGTCACCGGCAACGCCTGCCTGTACTCCCGCCACGCCTCGTCACTCATCGGGAAGATCCTGCCCTAGGCCAAAGATCAATCTGTAGCCAACCCGCCCAGGATCACCGATCAAGTTGCGGCGGGACAAAATCTCCCAAGCACCCCCGGATGTCGCAGGACCCTGTGGACGATGACTTTCAGGTGATCAGGATGGCTTTCGCGGTGAGCCTCACTAGCGTCACCCTAGTTAAAGGGGCACCCTTGCACGAGCCAGACGATAGGCGACGGGAGGCCACGAACTTGGCCAGCGACGACGAGCGGCAGAACCTCGCCGCGCTGTACCTGCGGAATCGGGAGGTGATGCTGCGCGCCGCACGTGCCATTCTGCGCAACCAGCACGACGCCGAGGACGCGGTCTCCGCCGCCGTGGTCAGGGTCGCAGCCCGCCTCGCCGCCGGTCACCTGATAAACGACCCAGGTGCCTATCTCGTCCAGTCCGTCCGCAATGCCGCTCTTGATCAAGTACGTGCGTCTGCCCGTCGGCGGGCACAGCAGGCCGACAACCTCACTGGCAGCCGGGTTCAGCCGTCGGCGGGAAGCTCCCAGGCGTCGGCGGATGCCGCGGAGACTACCCCGGATATCGCCGAGCAGATCATCGAGCGGCAACGGAGCGCGGACATCCGAGCCGCTGTACGGCGAACCATCGAAGGGCTGGCCGAGCGCGAAGCGGCCATGCTCTCTCTGCTGCTAGCAGGCCATACCCGAGTTGAAATCGGCGCCCGTTTCAACCTCACCGGTCAGCGGGTAGGGCAGCTGCTCAAGAAGCCTGTCGCTGACCTCCTCCGCGAAATCGGCGTCGACCCTACAACCGGACGTCCCCAGCGGATGACAGGAGAGAGACGATGAACACGGACCGGCGAGGTCTGCCGATGTCGCCCGCACGATGCACCGACGCATCCCAGCACTACCCGATAAGGCTCGGGGGCTTGGCATCATGACGAGCGATGACCATCTGCCAGGCGAAAGGAGCCTGGACGTGTCCGACGGAACCAACGCAATCGCGCCGCAAGAGAGCGGCCTACAAGACGGAGATCAGATAGCCCAGCTCACGCTTGACTACCTGGACGTCTTGAACGGAAGCCGCGACGTCCTGCCCTCGCTCGATGATCTCAGAGCTGACCTACGGCAACGAGTACTCGAAGCATGGAGCAGCGTCGACCGTCTCGTCACCGACGAACCGCTGCCACGGCTCAGCGCCGATCCAACCGCCATCGCACTCGGCGCCGTTCCCAGTACGTCTCTTGACCCCGCAGCCATAACCCGGGCACGGAAAGCCCGCAACCTGCGCCCCTCCGACATCGCCGGCTCTCTGCAACAACGGGGCTGGCCAACAAGCACCGCCGACGTATTCGCATGGGAACGTCGCCCCGCGCGCGTTGCCCCGGCGCTCCTCACCGACCTCGCGGCCATGCTTGGCGTTTCCAGTGACGTGCTCACCGGCCCGGAATCCGGCACAGCGACAGTGGATGCCGAAGCGAGCACGATTGATGACCCCCTGAACACATTCCTGCAGGTCCTCTACAGCGACGACCTCAACGAAGTCGTCGGGCAGTGGGCGCATCTCCTGGGGCTTGACCCGGTCGCAGCACGTGAAGATATAAAGCAGCGCCTGAGCACTGCCGCGCACCGCGGTGCCCGCACCCTCACAACTCGCCAGTGGAAGGCCATCCTGGTCGTACTACTTGCAAGCGAACGCGCGCGCCGCGGACAGCCAAACGACCCACGCCCCAGCGCCTGACTCAGGAATGACGCTCAAGCTCCACGCG
>Ga0307375_10005533_pt1 | contig 11843 bp, 10 predicted proteins | sample TR1MG_FD_202531 | JGI IMG/M metagenome (GOLD analysis project Ga0307375, IMG submission 202531) | Soil microbial communities from Risofladan, Vaasa, Finland - TR-1 | ecosystem: Environmental > Terrestrial > Soil > Coastal area > Acid sulfate soil | place: Finland: Risofladan, Vaasa | collected... | reverse complement strand
GAACGGTTGTTCATCGGCTGAGGTCGGCCTTACGACAGGTCATTTTTCGGGAGGTCAATTCCGGTAAGCCTAATGCCACGCAAGGGCGGTCGGCGTCGATAAGCGCGAGCGTATCACCATCAGGCACGCTCAAACCCAAGCGATCGTAGACCCACGCTGCCAGGAGCTTGGTTGGCGAGCGCAACTAGAACGGATGCATGCCCAGCTTCGCGAGCAGGGTGCGATCCTTCTCCGTTTCCGGGTTGCCGGTGGTAAGGAGCTTTTCTCCATAAAAAATCGAATTTGCTCCGGCGAAAAAGCACAGCGCCTGCACCGCTTCTGGCATCTGCTGGCGCCCGGCGGAAAGCCGCACCATAGCCTTCGGCATGCTGATTCGCGCCACGGCGATGGTGCGCACGAATTCGAGGGGATCGAGTGCTTCGGTCCCGTGCAACGGCGTGCCCTCAACTTGCACCAGATTGTTGATGGGCACCGATTCGGGGTAGGGGTCGAGGTTTGCAAGCTGCGCCACCAGACCCGCGCGCAGCCGGCGCGATTCGCCCATGCCGACGATGCCGCCGCAGCAGACGTGCAGCCCCGCATCGCGCACCCTCTCCAGCGTTTCCAGCCGGTCTTGGTAATCGCGTGTGGTGACGATTTCGCCGTAGAACTCGGGCGCGGTATCCAGGTTGTGGTTGTAATAGTCGAGCCCGGCCTGCTTCAACTGCTCAGCCTGCCCCTCCTTCAGCATGCCGAGGGTGGCACAGGTCTCCAGTCCCAGCGCGCGCACCGCCGTGACCATCTCGGCAACCGTGTCCAAGTCCTTTTGCTTGGGGCCGCGCCAGGCCGCGCCCATGCAGAAACGGCTCGCGCCCTGTTCTTTGGCCGCGCGGGCCGCGTTCATTACTTCTTCCAGCGTCAGTAGGTCTTGTTTTGCAACGCCGGCGTCGTGGCGCGCCGATTGCGGGCAGTAACCACAATCCTCGGAACAGCCGCCGGTCTTGATCGAGAGCAGGGTCGAGAGCTGCACCGCATTGGGGTCGTGGTAATGCCGGTGCACCTGGTGTGCGCGGTGCAGGAGGTCATTGAATGGCAGATCAAACAAGGATTCCAACTCGGGCACCGTCCATTGTTTTGTCTGTGCCTTATCAACGTCGGCGACTGGCTTTACGGCAGGGGGTTGATCGTGCTCCGCAACAGTGACGGGATTCATTGATGTCCTTCCATTTTGTCGTGGTTCGGTAATTAATTGGCGGCCGCCTTCGCGGCATCCGATTCATGATTCGATACATGCGGGGCGCGGAATCGCAAACCGCAATGGCGTGCACGCACGAGGACGTCGCGGCCGCGAGAGCGGTGGCTTTCCATGGTTTCCCGTTATTTCCGCATTGTGCGCCCGCGCGTTCCGAGCTGCTCCGGGAGCGTTCGCCAAGCGTCCTCAATCCAGTTGCATAGCACGCGGCGCGTGTCGCGCGGATCGATGATATCCGGGACGCGAAACTTCTCTGCCGTCAGGAATGGCGAGCCGAGTCGCTCGTAGTGCGCCTCGAGCTGGGCAAGGCGTGCGCTGCGTTCAGCCTCTGGCATCGCGTCCAGTTCGCGTCGGTAGGCCGCAGCGATGCCGCCTTCGAACGGAATCGAGCCCCAGCGGGCAGAAGGCCAGGCGAAATGCAGGTTGATACCCTGTAGACGAGCGTATGCCGAACCGGCAAGGCCGTAGAGGCGTCGAACGATGATCGCGCACCAAGGGACTTTGCTCTGCTCGATGGCCGATACAACGCGCACGGAGCCGCGTACATTGCCCATCTTCTCGCCTTCGATACCGACGACCGTCCCTGGTTGATCGACGAAATTGATGATTGGCAGATGGAAGGTATCGCACAGATCGATGAAGGACTCCATCTTTTCTGCCGCGGGACGATTCAAGCCCCCGCCGAGGTGATAAGGGTCATTGGCGATAACGCCTACCGGGTAACCGTCTAAGCGTGCGAGGCAGGTGATAACCGATCGTCCGTAAAAGGGCGCGATCTCAAACAGGGAATTCTTGTCCAGCACGAGTTCGAGAATGCGGCGCGCCTTGTAGACTTTGCGGCGCTCGCGCGGGATAAGGCGGAGCAGTTCCTCCTCGCGCCGGTTGGGATCGTCCATGGACGCCGTGCGCGGCGGCAACTCGAATACGCTGCTTGGCATGTAGGACAAGTACGATCGTACGAGATCGAAGGCATGGTCTTCGTTTTCCGCCTCGTTATCGACAACGCCGGAGTGTCGTGTATGCATCTCGGAGCCGCCGAGCTGCTCCTTGTTCAACTCGTTGCCCATTCCGGCGCGACCGACGACCGGCGGGCCACCGGAGAATACTTGGCTCGTCCCTTTCACCATGATGGAAAAATGGGCGCAGCATGCCTTCATGGCGCCTAGGCCCGCACAGGGGCCGAGCGCCACACCCACCACGGGAACGTACCCAAGCAGACCAGTCATTTGCCAATTGGCGTAGCCGGGAATCTTCGTTCCGCCTTGTTGCTCCACCAGGCGCACGCTGCCGCCGGCGCTCTCCACCAATCTCACCAGCGGGATGCGATACTCGAGCGCGTAATTTTCGGCAAAGATCCACTTTTCGGAAATAGTGGCCTCGGAGGAACCGCCGCGGATGGTGTAGTCGTCGACATCGAGCGAAATCTTTCGCCCGCTGATCCGCGCAGTGCCGATGATTGCATTGGAGGGGTGGACATCGAGAAGATTGCCGTCCTTGTCGTATTTGCCCTTGCCCGCGAGCGCGCCGATCTCGAACCACGAGCCCGGATCGACGAGCCTGTCAATCCGCTCTCGGGCGCTCAGGCGGCCGCTCTCGTGTTGGCGTCGCAACGCCGCTTCGCCGCCCATCCGGTAAGCAAACTGCTTCCTGCGCTCGATCTCATCTGTTTCTGGTTTCCAGGTCATGGAAAAAATTTAACTCCTATCTAGCTTTGTTTTGTCTCAGGAGCGGGCCTGCTTCTGCACACCGCCACTGGTGCGGCTTGACAGTCTCCGGCGCCCTTGTCTAGAATGCAAGCAGTACGATTGTTAACAATAGCATTGAAAGCCATAAAAGGGGAAGTCCTTGGCTCTGGTACGTTCTGAAGTAGCGGGCAACATCTGGAAAATCGAGGCGACGGTCGGCGCCACCGTCGCGGAAGGCGATGTCGTTGTCATCGTCGAGTCGATGAAGATGGAAATCCCGATCGAGGCGCCCTCGGGCGGCACTATTCGTGAAATCTATGTCGCCGAAGGCGAATTGGTCGCCGAGGGCGACGCGGTGATGGTGATCGAGTGATCACCGCGCCATGAAACCGGTGGAATCGCCAGCTGACCACCTTGCGCGCGGGGATGGTGCGGTCGCGTTTCGGCTATTCGCCGACCAGGACACGCCGACGCTTACCGTTCCGGAGCAGATCGCGGCGGCCATCGGCGACCGTATCGTCGCTGGTTACCTTGCGCCGGGCAGCCGCATCGTCGAACAGGATCTGGCTGCAGAATTCGCGGTAAGCCGCGGGCCTATTCGCGAGGCCCTGCGCATTCTGGAGCGCGAAGGGCTGGCGACCATCCTCGCACGTCGCGGCACGGTCGTCACCGAACTCACAACCGACGAGGTGCGCGAAATTTTCGAGGTGCGCGCGGCGCTCATCGAAACAGCCGCACGCAAGATCGCAGAGTCCAATAGTCGCGACTACCTGTCTATCCTGGATACGGGCGTGGAACGTTTGGCGGAATTGGCGCAACTCGAGGACGACCACGGACAGTACGCCGAAACCGTATATCGGCTTTCCATCGTAACTGCCCGCATGTCTGGCAACAAACGCCTTGCGCGCATGATTACGGCGCTGTCGCTTCAGACGCTGCGGTATTCGAAACTGGCGCTTGCTTCGAGGGCGCGGCGCCAGCGCTCGGTGCGTCTTTGGAAGGCGGCGCACGCCGCGCTCAAGCGTGGCGATAGCGCCACCTTCATGGCACTGGCGCGTCAGCGCGTCGAGGAGTCGGGCGCCGAGGCCATCCGACATCTTAAATTGGTGCAGGAAGCCGGCGCATGACCGCGCCCCAGGGCCCGCTGGCCGGCCTGACCGTCATCGAGATATGCTCGACTATCGCTGGTCCCGCGTGTGCCCGTCTGCTGGGCGATTTCGGCGCCAAGGTGATCAAGATCGAGCCGCTTGAAGGCGACAATGTGCGCCAGATGGGCAGGCATGTCGGAGAGGTTTCTCTCTATGCGGCGTCGCTGCTGCGCAATAAGCGCTCCATTGCACTCGACTTGAAGAGCGACGAGGGTCGCGACATCGCGCGAGCGCTGATCGCGCGTGCCGATATCCTGGTCGAAAACAACCGTCCTGGCGTGCTCGAACGCTTGGGGCTGGGATACGAGCCCCTGGCCGCGGAAAACCCCGGCCTGGTGATGGTGCGCATAAGCGGTTACGGTCAGTCCGGCCCATACGCGCCGCGTCCGGGCTACGGCGCCATCTGCGAGGCCGTCGGCGGCGTGCGCCACATGACCGGCGACCCGGACCGCCCGCCCGCGCGCGTCGCGCTGGCCACGACGGACTACCTGACTGCTGTCTACGCGGCCTTCGGCGCAATGTCGGCCATCTACGAGCGCGCTCGCAGCGGCCGCGGGCAGGTGGTGGATGCTGCACTCTACGAAGCGGCCTTCTCGCAGATGGAGCCGATGGTGCCGGCATTCGAGAAGCTTGGAATCGTGCCACAGCGCGAAGGACCCAACCTGCCGTCGATGGCGCCCAATAGCCTCTACCCGTCGAAGGACGGCGGGTGGGTGCTGATCGCCGCCAACAGCAACGCTACCTTCGAGCGGCTTTTGCGGCTGATGAACCGCATCGACCTGCTTGACGATCCGCGCTTTGCCTCGATCCGATCGCGAGGCGAAAAACCCAATATGCGTGCGCTCGATGACATCATCGCCGAATGGACCCGGCAGTTCGATACGGCGACGCTCGAAGAATTGGTGCGCGGCGCCGAGGTTCCCGCCTCCCGGGTGTACACCATCGCCGACATCTATCAGGATCCTCATTACCGCGCGCGCGACATGCTGATCGAAGTGCCGCACAGCGCGCTTGGCCATACGACGCAGGTCGGAATCATGCCGCGCTTATCTCGCACGCCGGGAGCCGTGCGCTGGAGCGGACCCGAGATCGGCGCGGATGGGCGTGCCATCCTGACGGGGGATCTAGCGCTATCGAAGAAGCGCATCGACGAACTGGAACGCGCCGGCGTGCTGTGTCCGTCGAAGATTCCAAGCGAGAACAACGCATGAGCGTGCCAACAGACCGGATTCGGGCCGATCGAGTCACTGCGTCGATATTCGAACGGTCGGCGAGGGTCGAGAACCCAGACACTACACCGATGGTCTAAGTTCATGTCTAGCCAATCCAACTCAAGAAGCATTCCGCGTGACCACGAAGCGGGTGGTCAGGCTCGGGGAGTCAGAAATATGAGCGAACAAGTCAGCTCACCACCGGAGTTCGAACCTTCCGGCGAGTGGGTTGAGGAACTCGAAGTACTCAAGCGCCGTCGTGCCGACGCGAAGGCCATGGGCGGGGCCGAGGCGCTGGCAAAATTCAAGGCCACCGGCAGGTTGAATGCGCGCGAACGTATCGACGCGCTGCTCGACGCTGGCAGTTTCCGCGAACACGGCCGTATCGCCGGTCGCGGGCAATACGACGAGGCAGGGCGCTTCGTGTCGATGGCACCAGTCAACGCGATCATCGGCACCGGGCGCATCGACGGAAAAAAGCTGGTCGTTTCTGCCGACGACTTCACTTTGCGCGGCGGATCGTCGGAATTGACGATCTCGGACAAGTGGGTCTACGCCGAGCGCATGGCGATGGAATTGCGCATGCCCATTGTGCGCCTCGTCGACACCGCGGGCGGCAGCGTCAAGCTGTTGGAAAAGATGGGGCATAGCAAGATCCCCGGTTATGCGACCTGGCCCGCGGTGCCGCTGCTGCGTACCGCGCCGGTCGTGGGCGTGGCCTTGGGCGCCTGCGCGGGGTTAGGCGCGATCAAGGTGTTGCTGTCCCACTTCTCAGTCATGGTGCGCGACCAAGCGCAGGTGTTTGCCGCCGGGCCGCCGGTCGTCAAGCAGGCCTACGGCGTCGACATCGACAAGAATGCTCTTGGCGGCTACGAGGTTCACCGGCGCAGCGCACTCGTGCACAACGAGGCCACCGACGAGCGCGACGCGTTTGCGCAGGTGCGGCGCTTTCTTTCCTATCTGCCGCGCAATACGTCGCACCTACCATCGCGCGCGGAGCCGACGGATGATCCCAACCGTGCCGAAGACATGCTCAAGAACGCGATCCCGCGCAACCGCCGCAAAGTCTACGACCCGCGCAAGATCCTGGCTGCAGTCTTCGACCGCGAGTCCGTATTCGAAATCGGGCGCCATCAGGGCGGCGCGATCATTACCGCGCTGGCACGCCTGGACGGTTGGCCGGTCGGGGTGCTTTGCAGCGACCCGCGCATTTCCGGAGGCGCGACGACCCTAACCGCGGCGTGGAAGATGGAGCGCCACGTCAAGTTGTGCGACACCTTCGGATTGCCCGTCGTCAATCTCGTCGACCAGCCCGGCAACGCAACCGGACCGGAAGCCGAGCTTTCCGGAACTTTGCTCGGTGCGGTGCGAGTGCTGTTGACCATCGAAGAAGCGCGCATCCCCTGGATTTCCATCATTATGCGGCGCGCGTTCGGTATGGCCGGCGGCATGCATGCGCCCAAGCACTTCCCGCAGTTGAACCATCGTTTCGCCTGGCCGTCGGCCCGCTGGGGATCGATCCCGGTCGAAGGCGGTGTCGCCGCGGCCTATAGGCGCGATATCGAGGCGGCGCCGGACCCGGCAAAACGGCGCGCGGAACTGGAGGAGTATTACAACAATATCGGATCGCCTTTCCGCACTGCGGAGCATTTCGCCATTCTCGACATTATCGATCCGCGCGAAACGCGCGGAATACTCTGCGACTGGATCGAAGACGCCTACGAGGTTCTGACGGCCGATCGCAGCCCGCGGAGGCGCAAATGAGCCAGCCGAATGCCACCGGCGGTGAGGTGACGCTGCCCGCGCGGCAGCCGTTACCGCCTTGAGCGCGGGCAGCGGATTAACAATTACGCCGCAACAATAGGATTACAACAGTGTTCTGAGCTGACTGTCACATATCAGGTTGCACCATGAGCAAGATTCGATCAGCAGGCAACATAAGGAGGAAGACGATGTCATCGATACAACGGTTGTTTGGAAATCTTTTCGGGGCGGTTGCCCTTTCACTCGTTGCGGTTTCCGTCCAGGCCGCGCCGATCGTGCTGAAGGTCGCCAGTCCGTGGCCCGCAAAGCATCCGGCGAACGTCAACGGACCGGAATTCTTCATGAAGGAGGTCACCGCCGCGACCCACGGTGCGGTCCAATTTCAGTTCTATCCAGCCGGTCAGCTTGGCAAGCCCGAAACCGCCCTCCAACTGGTCCGAAGCGGCGGCATAGACCTGCTTTTGGCCGCGGCTCCGTATACGCCGGACAAGCTCCCGCTCAGCGAAGTAGGCGGGCTTCCCGGCATGGGACAAACTGCTTGCCAGGTCTCCAAATCGGTGGGGAAACTGTTCGGACCGGAAGGCATTCTGACCAAAGTCGAATACGCACCGCTCGGTTTGCACCCACTTTATGACGGCAGCACTCCGCCTTACGAAGTGATGACGAGCAAAAAGCGTGTCACGAGTCTAGCGGATATGAAAGGTTTGCGCCTGAAGGCGGCGGGCGGACCGGAGGCCGACGCGCTGCGCGCGCTCGGCGCCGTACCTGTCCAGATGAATTCGGTGGACGTTTATCAGTCGGTGGAGCGTGGCGTCCTCGACGGCCGCATCGGGCCGTACGCAAGCGTTCCCGCGCTGCACGAAGAGAAGATCTTTCATTACGGTACGGTCGGTGCGGCCGTCGGTAATTTCGTCGCGGTGTTCGTCATCAACGAGAACAGGTGGAAATCTCTCCCCAAGGAAGTTCAGGTAGCGATGGAACATGCGGCGCGATCTACAGAACAGAAGTCTTGCAACTTCTGGGACGAGACGGGGAAGACGTCCATTCAACAATTGCAGAAAAAGGACGGCTGGAAGTTCTATCATTTGAGCGCGAAGCAGGAGCGGCACTGGGCCGAGCTTCTCAAACCGGTGCAGAAGAAGTGGGCAGACGGCATGGACCAAGCCGGCAAACCTGGCACCAAAGTACTTGAAGCCATGAAGGCCGCACTGCTACAGACGCACTAAAGCGCGATCACAGCAATCTCCGGTAGCCTTTACCCTCGTTTGCTTGGGCGTCACACCGCCCGAGCAGACGCCGGAGGTGTGCACCACGGCAAGAGTAGCAGGCGCCCAGGCCGAATAAGCAAAGCCAACAGTCCCTATCTCGAAATCGAAGATCGATGCCCACCAAAAGTGCCGGGTATAGGATGAACAGACGTCAGCGCGTGCTTCGCCGCCTCCATAGCAGTCTTGCCACTATCGAGGACCTGGCACTGCTGTCGGGTTGCGCGTCGTTGTTTCTGATCATGGTCATTAAAGCCGTCGACGTGACGCTGCGGTATTGCTTCAATTTTCCGCTGCAGTGGTCGTACGGCCTTATTTCTCATTACCTACTTGTGGCCGCGTTCTTCCTCGCGATGCCGTACACATATCGCGTCGGGGGCCACGTCAACGTCGATGTCGTCGTGCGCAGCGTTGCACGTCCACTGCAAGCCGCGTTCGGCATGCTTACCGTTTTCCTATCGCTGCTCTTATTCGGCGTCATCTTTTACGAGGGTTTGATATCGACAGCACATGCATGGCGTGGCGCTGAGATCATGCCGGACTTCTACAACTGGTCGAGCTGGACGTCCAACGTTTTTGCACCCATCGGTATCTTTTTGGTCGAGTTCCGTATCGCGCTCAACTTGGCAGCGCGACTGCTGAACATCGCGGACGAGCAGGACGAGCCGCAGGATTCGCCGTTTTTTCTGCCTAGAAAATAGATATGATTGCCGCCTTGGTAATCGGGCTGTTGTTCGTGCTTCTCGCAATTGGGATGCCGGTGGGCTTTGCGACCGCGTTCGCAGGAGCGATTGGTTTATTGTGGGTGAGCGGCTGGGGTTCCGTCTTAGCAATCCTCAAAGATGTACCGCTTTCGGTGAGTTCGGAGAATGTTCTCGCGACGATCCCGATGTTCATTCTGATGGCCGAGTTCATGCTGCGTAGCGGTATCGTCGACGATATCTTTGAAACCCTTGATGCCTGGATCGGGGGAGTCAGGGGTGGCCTGGGTGTCGTCACGATCCTCACTGGCGCCGGATTTGCCGCCGTATCGGGATCGAGCACTGCCGCCGCCGCCGCCATGGCTCCCACCACCATTCCGCAAATGGTGAAGCGCGGCTATCGAGAGAGCATGGCTGCCGGTCTGTGCGCGGTGGTCGGCACGCTTGCCATCATGATCCCGCCGAGCAACGGACTGATCCTCTACGCGGTAATCGCCGATGTAAGCATTGGAAAGATGCTGGTTGCCGGAATAATCCCTGGGCTGATCGCCACTGCCGTTCTCGTTGTTTGCCTTTATGCGGTGCTGCTGCGTCATCCGGACTGGGGCCCGGCGAACAGGCAGAATGTTTCGTGGCGGCAACGCCTTGTGCTGTTGCGCAAAGTCGGCCCCATGCTCGCTCTTATCGCCTTATCCATCGGACTAATTTACCTCGGCATTGCAACCGCCACGGAGGCAGGAGCCCTCGGCGCATTCGGCGCATTCGTCATTCTGATCCTGAAGCGACGCCTGACCATGCGGACCCTGCTCGAAGCGCTTGTTTCCACCGCGCGCACGAGCACCATGATCACGATGTTCATCATCGGGGCGACGGTTACCGGATATTTCCTCACTATGAGCCAGGTCTCCCAAGACCTCGTCGCATATCTTGCGGCCGCGCATATTTCGCGCTACGCAGTTCTGGCGGCGGCACTCGGCCTGCATTTGATACTCGGGGTTTTCATGGAGCAGATCTCGATCCTGGTGCTGATCATCCCGCTCACGCTGCCGATCATTACCGCACTCGGATTCGATCCGATTTGGTACGGAATCCTGAATACACTTCTCGCCGAAATAGGTCTGGTCACGCCGCCGATCGGCCTCAACCTTTTCGTCGTCTCGCGGTATTCGAAGCAAAGTCTTGCTGCCATTTTCGCTGGCGTCATACCGTTCATGATAGGCCTCGTAGTGCTGGTGTTTCTGCTTGTCGCCTATCCCAGCCTATCGCTCTGGCTGCCGAATCGTATGTGATCAGAGCGTTCGACGGCTAGCGCGTTGCTAGGGGTATTGTGCGGTCATCGGTTCCCGCATCCAGCGACAGACGGCTGGCCTGTGCTGCCACGAGGCATGGTCCCGGATCAGCGCCGTGGCGTCTTTGACTCTTGTTTGCGCAATGTGGATTGACCAGACCGCGCGACTGGATTGACCATGGAGAGGCAACTACAAACGGTTGGCGAGAAAGAGAAATAAATGAAGATTGGGTGGTCAGCGCAATTCTCGCGCGTTGGTCAATTCTGTGCGCACAGCAACAGGCCCATGTCTTCGCCGAGCAGGTCCTTGGAGTCAGTGCGGTCGATCGTTTCTTTTCGACCTCCAAGCTGTTCTTCGCCTATCCCCTGGCCAATTCTCTATTCGCAGGCCTGCGCCTCGGCGCCTCGGTAATCCTCGACCCGGAATGGCCGAATCCGGAGCGGGTGGCAAAGCTGGTCGCACAATACAAACCCACGGTATTGTTTAGTGTTCCCACCCTCTACCAGAGGTTGTTCGAATCCGGCCTGGCCTTTGCGTCGATCCGTCGCTGCGTGTCTGCCGGCGAGGCGTGTCCTCCCGCGCTGGTCAGCGCTTGGGAGCGCCGAACGGGACTGGCGATTGTGAACGGTTACGGCAGCACCGAGACGCTGTCGCTGGTTCTCTACCGACTGCCGAAAATGCCGGGCTTCATTGCGACACCGCTTACCATGGCGCGCGAGGAATGCTCCGATCCCCACGATCCGGAAGCGAGCCTGCGCCTCTGGTTCTCGCATCCTGCTCTTGCTCTGGGCTACACTCGTACCGTCTCCCACGACAGCGCGCGATTCGCCGGCACGGAGTTCTCGCCGGGGGACGTATTCCACCGTGTAGTTGGCGATGCCGGCGCAGCCTGGATTTTCGCCGGGCGCTCCGATCAGTTGCTAAAAGTGTACGGTCGCTGGGTGGACACGGTGGCACTGGAACAGTGGCTGTTCGAGAAATTGCAGGGGCGGGTACGCGAACTCTCCATCATTCCCCACGTGGCCGACGGAGGTCCGGTCAGCCTGCACCTGTTCGTATCTCCGCTGTCCGATGACGTAGTGACTTTGGGCGCTCGAGTGCAAACGGTGTGCGCCGAGTTGCCGACCTTCAAGAGGCCAGCGCAGACGCACATCCTCGCCGAGTTGCCACGAACGGAAACAGGGAAGGTACGGCGCGGCACGCTCAACGCCATGTGCTGAACCGATCGGCGTCGCCCTAAGAACCTGTTGCAAGAAAACTCACGGGTTATGTGATCCGACGCCTACACGAATCGGGACTCGGTACGCGGTTTCCGCACTAGCTAAGCACCCTCCGGGGAACCGCGCCGATACTGGGGGTGTATTTCGAAATTGCGCTTAGAATGGATCGTGTAAGATACTGATTTCCTGACATGTACACCGCGCATGGGGTGCAGGTGGTCGGAGGTTCAAATCCTCTCGCCCCGACCAAAACAATTAAAGGGTTACAGCAATGTAGCCCTTTTTTTATTTCACCTGCTGTAGCCCAATTGTAGCTATTTCACTCGGCG
>Ga0307375_10005532_pt1 | contig 11844 bp, 2 predicted proteins | sample TR1MG_FD_202531 | JGI IMG/M metagenome (GOLD analysis project Ga0307375, IMG submission 202531) | Soil microbial communities from Risofladan, Vaasa, Finland - TR-1 | ecosystem: Environmental > Terrestrial > Soil > Coastal area > Acid sulfate soil | place: Finland: Risofladan, Vaasa | collected... | reverse complement strand
TCGTCGTCATCGTGCAAGCCTGCAAAGTAGTTGGCAGAGCCAGCGTGTGCCTGGGTGCCAGTGACTTTGGTGATGCCAAGCCTCGCGCGCCTTGCCTCGGCCAGTTGTTCGGCGACAGATTTTGATGAGAGACCATCACCGGATGTAATTTCAGATGAAGAGACACCAATGGTAGGTTCAGACACAGTCGGAGAAGCAGTGTGTTGGTGAGCCGCGGAGGAGGAGCTTTGAGTGGACGTGTTGTATGATGCTGAAGAAGATGATGAGGTGGTCGTGGTCGGTGAAGCTGCAGAAGTACTAGTTGAAGAAGACGCAGCAGCAGTAGCAGCTCGCAGAGCTGCCTTGCGCTCCTTGTCCTCTTTAAGTTGCGCGCGCAGCTCCGCCAATCGCCTTTGATTCGCCTCCTGTTCCAACTTCCAGGCCTCCTTTTGCTTCTCCTTTTGCTTTTCATCGTATGCCGCCTTCTTCTCTGCCGCAGTCAGGACAGGCGTGTCAGCAGCCGCACCGAATTTACGGGCTCGCTCCTCCTCGATCTCCTTCTTGATACGATCGCGTTCCAAAGCATCAGCAGCCTTCTTCTTGCGCTCCTCTTCTGCCTCCTTTTGTCTCTTTCTCTCTTCAAATGCACGAATCTCGGCAGCGTGGACATCAGCGTCGATGTGCACCGGTTTGTCGACCGCCATGTGAGCTCCAGGGTGGGAGGATTGAGGATGCGACTGAGTCGAAGAGGAGGTAGAGGTATCAGATGGGTCCACATGACCGGTGGGAGGATGAGTGCTGCCAGCGCGTAGCTCCTTTTCAGCGAGAACTTCAGCCCGAACGCGTGCCGCCTCTTCCTGTTGTCGTATCTTCTCCAAACGGGCATTCTCTATCTCCTTCAATCTTTTCCTCTCTCGGTATGCATCTTTCGAGTTGGAGCTGTAACGAGAAGCGACCTCAGGAGCAGGAGAGTCGGTGGCATTCAGGGTGGCGATCGCAACTCCATCCGGTGCTGCCTTGTGTACGGGCACAGCGTGATCAACTTCCATCGGCGTCCCAAGAGACCTATCATTTCCAGCTCGAATTGTCATCGATTCGTGCATGGAGGGGTCACTGCTGTACTGTTGATAGCCGGGCTGAGATTCCAACAAACTGTGGTTCAAAATTTCGGCAGGCACCTCCCAATCGGCATGAGTATCCAACCTGGGGACAAAAGAAGGTCAGTCTCTTCTGATAAGTTGGACAAGGGCAGCTATTGAAGGGAGTACGTACCAATCCAACGCTTCTGCGATTCGGTTACGCGATTCTATCAAGGCCTGACGTGCTCTTTCGATAGGAAACCCCATATCTACTAGTTGACTGTAATCCAAAGAGGAAAATCAGAAGAGGAAGGGGGGGGGGTGAAGTGTGGGTGAGAGTGTTAGAGCTCGTAGGGGGTGAATGTCGAATCACAAGCAGCAATGGCCACAGAAGGGGCAAACGTACGTTAGAAGACCCATATCAGGGGCTACTGCGGCCAAAGAAGGACCAACACGAACCGGACCAGCGCCTCCTAGGCGCAAAACGGGAGGAATCGACATCGTCTTCGCCTTGTGAGAAAGCACGTGGATTCGACCTTGCTGCGATGTTACGGGCAGCGTCTTTGGGAACAATGAGAATAATAAGGGATGTTTCGGTCAAAAATCCCAAACACGCGCCGATACGAGTCGACCAAGGTTGGAGAGGGGAGTGGCTTGGATGACTTTCAACGCCTGTCAGCAACTTCCGTCATTGTTGCATCTGGACATTGCCACAATGCCTCAGTGCCGATATATGTTCTCACCGTGCACAGTTTGCATTTACTCGATTGAGCACAAAGTGAGACCTCATGAACCGCTTTTGTTGGCGAACAGTTGAACGGAATTCGGGGGCAGCATGAAAAACGATGGACCAACAGAACACCATAAATTGAGTTGATTGGGCAATTCTACAATTACAAAGGTACCGAATGCTGAGATTGGGTGTTGTACAGGGTGGAGGGGAGTGAGGGAAGGGTGGATTCAGTACAGTTCGACGGGTTCGATTTCCAGCACTTGAACACCATCTAACTTGGCCAGCTCCATCACGCCTGATGTGATCTTGAATGAAGCAACGAAAGATGAAGCAGATGCGGCAAATGACTCCGTAGTGGCAGAAGGATCTTGCTTGACGACGAGCCGCGCTACTTGGAGAACAGCCATCACTTGGGAGCAGAGAGCCTTGATAGAGTCACGTAGAAGGATGAGTTTCTCATTGATTGTGGGGTTGATGGCCTTGAAGCCCGCAGGAGTGGAGGCGATATCGCGGAACGTCTTCATGAATTTGATGGTGTCCAGAACCGCTGTTTGGAATGCTGCCGAGTCTTGACTTCGAAGCGAACCAGCCATTGCCACGACGAACTTGAGCATGCCCTTAAGGCTTTCATTGAGTTCTGCCATGCGCAGCTTGGCATCAGCCTCTGAGATGAGTTTTGGTGCGGTGCTGGTAAGGGACGAAGAAGATGCAGCGACGACGGAAGGAGGGGCTTGGATGCTTGATGCGGCAGAAGAAGATGGAGAAGAAGCGATGGGCGCCATACCAATAGGAGGGTTGACCTGTGGAGTTGTGACTGAGGTTGAGGCTCTGTAATCCAAAGATTCACTCACGTCAGCCAGCGATTGCAAGTTTGACAAAAGACCAGTGATGCTACCATTCAGTGCCGTATTAATAGACACAGGACGGCCCAATTCGCGAGAGTGGAACTTGGCTATAGCAGCGGGGGGCTGTTGTAGCAAGGAGGAGGGCGCGCTGGCGGTAGGATTCGCTGCAGTACTTGATCCAAAGGCTGATGTCGGAGCAGATGCAAACGCATTGGGGCTCAATGTCGCTGGCTGAGGGGAAATGAGTGGAGAGGAGTTCGGAGTTCGGGATGGTGAAGTATCCACAGTAGGAAGTCCATCAGAGCGGATGCAGGATGCTGCAGTTGGCGGTGGCGATGCGACATGAGGTGCAGGGTTCGCAGTAGTAACTTGGATGTGGGACGAGGGAAGTTTGTTGGGGGAAGATCCCTTGGCTGCGTTTGAAGCACCGAGCAGCATGTTCAGTCGAGCCATGGAGCTCACTGCGGGCTTTGATGCACTCTCTGTCGGAGTCTTTGATGGCAACGTAATAACGGGAGTAGTCAACGGCAATGAAGGCGCAGTAGTTGAAGAGGACGCAGGAGAAGGGCTTGTTGCAGTCAATGGTGAGGAGGGAGGAGAACTGACGGATTCTGTCCGCCTGACGGCCGATTCGGGAACATCATGCTTGGCTGCCAATGAGGCGTCGAGTTCCGAGGTAGGCTTTTGCTGCGCGGCGATGATGTCGGCACGAGATGGGCCCTTGCGTGCTCCGATGTTTTGGTTGGCTCTGACTTTGACGGTGGGCGTGACAGCTTCCTCTTCCTTCACCTCCACTTCTACTTCTTCGATCTCTGGCTCCAGAATAGCAGCGTCAGCAGCAGCAACTGTATTGGGAGTAGCACTGAATTCCGAGGACGAGAGAGACGAAGAGCTTGTTGAATGGTCCGAATTGATACTGGTGGATCGATCTCTGAACTCTGCAGGCTTTGCAATGCCCGCTCTGCGCCCTCTTTGTGCGCCAGGAAGCGACATTTCCGAGGAAGGACCAACTTTGGTGGCGCCATTCTTGAATGCGACGATGAGCTGTTCCAGAAGATCGATTACGTTGTCGAAGGGAGGGCGCCTCAATGGGTCATTGTCCCAACATGCGCGAATGAGCTTCTCGTATTCCGGGAGCGTATCGTTTTCGATCACCGGTCGTTCACCAGCCATGACACGACGTTCGAGTTCAGAGTTGAACACAATCTCCTCGAAGAAGCCTCGACGTTCCAGCATCTCCCAAAGCATCACTCCAAACGCATACACGTCCGCCTTTGAGTCATATGTCTGTCCACGCATGATTTCAGGGGCAATCCAGACAGGGTTGTCGACAAGTCGAGTGTACATCTTGCTCATTCGCATGGAGAGACCGAAGTCGGATATCTTGGCCACTACTGGTGCCTCCGGATCCAAAGACGATAGCAAAACGTTTGGAGACTTGAGATCGTTGTGGATGATGGGTGGGCGTAGAGAATGCATGAAGTTCATACCCTTTGCCATGTCGAGAGCGATGCGAAGACGAAGTGGCCAGGAAATCTCTTTGAGCGGTCGCTTGTGACATAATGAGTACAAATCTCCGCAGGGCACAAACTCTGTCACCAAACAGAACGGTTTGAAGCAGACTCCCTTCATTCGAACACAGTGCTCATCCACGATGTCGGTAAGCATGAACGCCTCTTTTCGGAACTCGTTGAACGCCTTCGTGTAGTCCTCTGTTGAAACGGAGTCCATGTCAGTTGATTTCTTAGAGAGATCGGGGACGGATTCGGGACCTTCGGGTGAAACAGACTCTTCGGGATCTTGATCTTGGCCAACATGAAGCTGCTTGATCGCAATCGTCTCGCCATGATAGGTGCCCTTGTATACGACTGCAAAGCCTCCAACTCCAATCTGCTTTTCAATAGTCAACTCCGAGTACTTCAATTGCTGTCCTTTGATGTATACGAGTCGGAAATCTGGCGTTATCTTCTCCAACGGGATCTTGAACTCCTGAATCTTCTCTCCATCATCGCCAGCAAACATGATAGCGCAAGTCATGAAGTCCAAGTCGTCGCGGACAGCATCCAACATGAGTTCCAGAGGGAAGTACGTCGGCGGATCGATACCGGCGGCAAGGCAATGTGGGCACACGATCTCCTGGTTGATTCTCAATCTTGACCATTCTCGGAATAGGATACCATTTGCCTCCAAAGCAGCAGAGAACACGCGCCCGACGGACAGGAAGTCGGTTCCTCGCACGTGCAGGCGCAGTACCTTCGACTCGTTTCGAGGTTGGACGAAGTGCGCGAATATCGTACAATCGGGTCGAACAAGCAAGATTCCTTCTTTCCACATGATGAACTCCTTAGTTTGATCCAAAAAGCGTTGAAGGAGTCGAACAGTGAGGCGAGAGATGAGTCCCTCAGGCACGAAATCGAACAGGTAGTCGCGAGTCACTTCAACCTCTCCAGGGGGCGTCAGAGCAGGGAACATGTTGCTAGATTCGAAATGAGGAGGGGGCTGAGCTGGAAGAAGGCTTGGGATAAGAGATGCGCCTTCCAGATCGAAAGAACCAACGACGTCGCCACGTTCAAGGATTCTCTGCACGTTTGGGGAGTACTTCGCCATTTCGGAGTTGTCGTTGAACACATAAGGATCCAATTGAACAGATACAATTCGTTTCAGATGAGGACTGGGCATGCTGTTGCGAAGGTTGGTATCAGAAGTTGACGAGGCGAGCAGCTGCAAGTTGGCCACGGTGAATCGGTTTCCAGGGGCCATCATATGGAATCCATGTCTACGCATTGGAGAATTGCCAATGACCACGTCGGGATGTCGTTTGAGCATTGGAATGAGGGCGTCGAGCCATTCACGTTGTTGTAGGATCATCGGGCGAGGAGCAGAGCCTTTGGACTTCTTCGGTGCCAGCTGCTTCCTCTTTGCCTGTTCCGGTTCGAGGCGCTCCTGCAGAGAAATGAGCTGCAAAGCGGTGGGGGTAGTCAAGCTGGCAGGGTCGATGAAGCCAGTGAGGTTGTAGGTGACTTCGAACTTCTCCAGCAGGCCAAGCAGGAACCCATACATCGCCAATGGAAACTCCCTCCAAATCTGCCCAAGAACACGATGCGATATAACGCCTGCAGTAACGAACGAGTGTTTGGTGGTGATGAGGGTCGACATGAGTTTGGCAAGCCATTGAGGATCCAAGATGACGTAGCGAGAGAGTACAAGGTCTTGTTCGAAGTAGATCAGGGTGCCAAGGTTGTGAAGCAAGTTGCTCGCTCTGAAGAGCTCCTTTTCTCCAGATATGTTACACATTGAGGACATCTCGAGAAGCTTGTGCTTGCTAACGATGGGGAGGGCCGCGTGAGTGATTCTCGCCTCCATCACCATTCGCTCCAATAGCAGGTAACTTGTGGGTAGTACTTCTCCCATATGCTTGGAAGTTACGATCTTCTTCTCCAAAGCATCTTTCAGGTCATTCATGCCTTCTCCAGTACGAGCACTGGCGGAATACGCAATGATGTCGAGGGACGGGAAGAGCATCCTCAGACGCAGCTTTGTCTGCTTGAACAAGTCTGGCAACGCATCTCGAGCGGTTCCTTTCAAGCTATCTAAGTGAGTACCGACAAGCACTACAGTAGCAGTACTGATCTTGCTCTGAATCGAGTTGAGCCAGAACTCCACACGGGACTCCTCAATCGGCTTTTCCAAGTTCCAGACCACAACGAAGATAGAACGTCCAGAGAGGAAGAACTGATGCGTCGTGTAGTAGAGCTCTTGTCCGGCAAAGTCCCACCACGAGATGTTCACGTCGAATTCGTCGGCCAAGCGAGCGATCTTCTTCTCGCCCTCATTCTTCCAGCGGAAGGAACATGTGGAAATAGAAATACCATCAGTTGACAAAGTAGAAACGGGCTCATAGAATCCATCTGAAGACGCAGCTTTCCAGCGCCGAGTGAGTTGATCGACCAGGGTAGTCTTTCCAACGTTCTCTTCTCCAACGATCATGAGCTTCATGCGGTAAATGGGCTTCGATCCAGACAGAGAGTCATACAAGAAGTCGAGGACGGCTTTGGAACCGCCTTTCAAGATGTCCAGGGGGGGAGTGACCAGCTCATTGCCTGAGAAGTCGAACTGCTGCAATGTGTCTCGAAGAGAACCCAAGTGTGGTGGCAGGACGGTCATGGCGTTACTAGCGATTTTGAGGATGTTTAGAGACTTGAGGCGACCGAAGCACACGGAGAGGCTGGGAAGCTTGTTGTACGAGAGGTCGAGGTATTTCAGACTTGTCATTCCAACCACGGAGTCTGGCATCAGCACGATCGAGTTTCCACTTAGATCAAAGTAGGTGAGTTTGGACATGTAGCCAACACTTGCAGGAAGCTGAGTGATGTTGTTGCAACTGAGGTCCAGGACATCCAATAACTTGTATTGCATGAAGAAGCGCTGAGGCAGATCAGGCAGCTTGTTTCGGGCCAAAGATAGTGATCGCAGAGAGGGAAGAGCGCCGAGATGGTCAGGGAAGGATGTCAGACCGTTTCCAGATAGGTTGAGAATGGAGAGCGAGTCCATCCTGAAGCCACCCTGTGGCGGGACGATCATTGGCATCACATTGTCCGCAAAGTTGAGGATGTTCAATCGGGTGAAGCATTCCAGCTGAAGGGGGATGTTGGCGAAGCGATTGCCAGAGAGATCGACCGAGGTAACGTGTACGAGGTTCACGAGGCGTGGTGGCACAGCGAAGAGGCCGTTCGAAGGCAGTTCCAACGTTTCCAGACGGGCGTCCAATGGCCAAGGAGGAATGGTAGCGGAGATTTCCAGTGGTCGATCAGGATGAAGGCGCTCAACGGAACCCATGCGCAGAGTTTGTAGCGTGGGAATGTGTTTGTGGATCGAAAGGATGATGAAGCCAATGCTCGTCTTCTCCAAGTCCAACACCTTTAGAGACTTCAAGTGTTTGCCAACGAAGATCACCCACGCTTCGGGAATGTGACGGATGGGGTTGCCAGCAACGGAGAATTCCTCGAGGGTGGGGGCATGCACTATCTCTAGGGGCATCGAAGTCAGTGCAGCGTTCTTGAAATGTAGAATCGTCAGACGAGGGAGGGAGATGACGCTGTAGGGGATCCGGAGCAGAGTTCTGAGGGCAGGGGAGAGGGAGTAGATGGAGTTTCCGATGCCAGGTTTGGCGAGCGACGCGGCTTTGACGAGCTCTGAGCGGATGGTGAAGTCGTATTGCAGAAACCTCTCCCTCCAAATCATCGGAAGAGGGGCAAGAGAGTCGACAGGGAGCATGTGGGGACACTGTCCGATGGTGGTGGCGCCTGTGGTGGCGGGAGTGGACAAGGAAGCCGGTCGCACGTCAGAGGGCCAGTACTCTGCAGGAATGGTCGATTGGTCGAATGCCAATGATCGGAAGTCCCGCGCATGTGTTTGGATGTATGCCCATACGGAAGTAGCGTTGGGGGTGGAGCCATCGGCGCCTTGGAGGACGGGAAGTCGAAGTCGGTCCCAATCTCGCCTTGCCGAGATGCAGAACGTTACGAAGCGGCAGCTGAAGAGATGATCCAAGAGAAAGGCCAAGACCCTCTCATCGTATTCAAATTTCGTAGGATGTGCCTGAATGAGCATCCAGAGGATGTGGAGAGTCAATTCGAAGACAGGAATGGAGCCCTTGGCAGATGCGGTGTGTTCGCGGAAGGGGAATGTCGTTTGAATCCAGTCCTTCTCCAATAGAATACAAAGTCCAGCGAGAGTGCGATATGAGGGATCGCATACGACTTGTAGGATGGTGATGAGTACGAGGTGGCCCATGTTCTTTCTGGTGCCTTGGATGAGGACGGAGAAGCTAGAGTCTACGAGTTTGGAGATGGCAGCGATCTGTTCCATGTATCGTGAGAGAATGCCAGACCAGGTGCTGTTGTGTGACCCAATGATGTTGATGTCTTTGCCTGAGTGGAGGTTCTCGACCACTTCGTTGAAAACGTGTTCGATGTGTGCTTGACTTGGAAGCTCGAGGCACTCCGGAAGGAATTGAGAGTATTGTCGACTGTACGAATATGTGCGTTTAGGACCGACTTCATAGATGCGAAGGAGCCTGTTGGGAGCCTTGAGCATCATAATGCGAACGATTACCAAGTCCTCGTCGGGAGATTGAGCCGCGAGTTGAGCCATAGCACGAATGAGAAGCATACCGCCCGTGATGCTTCGCCAAGTGACGACGGGGAATTGACCGCCTTCGCGTGTGTTGGCCATGTCTTCGATTTGCAAGTCCGCGGCTGAGTTGGGAACCGGAAGCGATGGAGGGTAATGCGCACACAGCTTGTATTTGGAATTCAGCTCAAATAGTCGAAAGTCGTTGATAGCGAAGATACCTTTGCGTTCCAGCTCCGCAATGGGCAGACCACCGACCCAGGACGGTTCGCAGACGTTGTTGAACGGTTCCCAGTTCTCTAAACTGCCAGACGCGAAGCATTGGCCATTTGCAGCCAAAGCACTGCTCAACTTCTCGATCGCTCCTAAGGTACGGTTGTTACCGCCACTGTTGAGGGGGAAGCAGAGGTGGTAGACTTGGAAGTCCAGCGAAGCAACTTTCAAGATGGATTGAGTCTTAGCAGAGGTGTTTTCGGATGGCTTGAACTTGCGCGCATATTTGATCGATCCCACGGTGATTTCAAAGTCTCGTATAAGCGGGTCGAGCTACAGATCGAAGATCGAGGAGGAGTGTGTCAGTGTGTGTCAAGGAGAAACGGACGGCGACGATCCAGCTGGAGCTCTCATCAAGTCATCTATTGGATCCAAATGGTATGTAAACGTACCTCAGGATCTATGGACCGAAACATCAGTCGGTAATTGGTGAGCCAGAGGGAGCCATAGACCTTGGAATCGTTGGGAAGGAGGCGTGTCACTTGATCCTGTCTCGCTATCTCCTCTTTCTCGCCAGGCAACCACTCAGGCTAAAGCACAAGAACAATGGGCATTAGTATAGGGTCAAGCAAGGGATACGTGCTCACAGAAGACGAGATTTCACGTACCGTTGAAACCGTTGGCAGAGACGTCATATTGGGGGTTACTCGGGAGGGCGAAGGACAAGTACGTCGCAGGATCGCTCGTATGATCTATTTCGGATGAGATTTGTGCGGATGCACCAGCAATATCCAGAGCGCAATTTGCGAACGAGAGTCGGCTTGAAGATGTGCAAGATGGCTCAGCTCTAGTGCGTCTTAATCAGATATCATCCCTGAAGATCATAAGAAAGGTGTGTTAGAGTGGAGAAATAGAGAAAAAAGGGACAAGGTAGGCTTTTGCTCGGAAGAAGGCGCATTATAAATCCAAGGGATCAAAACTGCGAATTGGAGGTGTGTGTGGACATCAATGATCGTACAAAGGAGGGAAGCAATATGAAAATCAACACGAGAGGATAATAAGGTGAGATGCACCCTTGTGTGAGGAACCCAGTGCCGACCAGACTGCGCGAAAGAGCGGCGTCTTCCTTCGGGATCCCGCAGTCTCTTCTGCGGATCTCATTGGCTCGATCTTCTGATATCCACGCCCTATAATGGAAAACAAGCACAAGTCGCGCTTGCATGTCGAAACTGCAGATATTCCTCTCATCGTGGGTCCCAAGGGTAAGACCATTCTCAACCTCGCGACACTTCACGGCGTCAGGATCGAACTTCCGGATGGAGATGAAAAGGAGTTGACTATTCATGGAAGGAATCATCTCAAGGCATTGGAGGCGGTTCAGGAGCTGTTGAATGGACCAAAGACAGCCGACAAGACGACCCCGTCGCATGAGCATTCATCGAGTAAGATGACCTCCAAGCAGCAATCAACACATATCACTTTCATCAAACCAGCATATACTTTCCTCAATTACAGGTTGTACGTTCCCTTTATTGCCGCCATTAGCAAGAATCGGCTCTGACTTCAAGTTCCCCTGCAGTCTCTCTGCTGTGTCGAAGTTGGACGAAAGGACGGTCTCAATATGGATACAGGATCTGCTAGAGTCATTTGCTGGCACGGTAGGCGGCGGAGCTGTTGACGTTGATGTGTTGGTGGTGAATGTGGCTGAATCCAGCTTCTTGCTCCGTGTGCCTTCCAGCTGCCTCATCGCAGTACAATCTGTTCTAGTTCTTGCTCAAGAGTTCAATGGAAAGGCATGCGCAGTGGAGATGGTCGGCTGCTCGACTTGCTTGGCCGCCATGGCGAATGCGAAGAGAGACATGTCGATGTCTGACTTCTCGAGGGATGCCATGGAGTAGTGAATTCGATGCCGCATTCGAGGGTACGTGCAACTTATAGTTATGCGCCTAGCTTAACCCTCGATTTGTGCTTGGGTGCGTGGGTGATGTGCGTGGAGGTGTCGAAGGCTTGGTATGAATGGTATCCGATCGAAGTCCAACACAGTGCTGGAGACGGATATTTTCCTCTGTATGTCCGCGTTGCGATGGCATATCTCATGGGCTTTCAATTTCATCAATTAGGAGTCTCCTCAACACATAGAAACCCCTCTCTAGCGCATGGATCCCGGAGCCAATTTTGAGCGACGAAGTCTCGATCATTTCAGGCACAGTTTGGGAGTCGACAATGGAATAGAGGTGTATATTGCATAATACAAGTGTTTCTATCTACAAGGGAGTCATAGTGGTACATCCAAGGGAGTTGGAGGGTGGAATTCGAGCAGGATCAACAGGGGAAGTGAGGGGGCGCTATCGAGAACCGAGTGAGAGGCGTATGGAACGTCGGGGAGCAGCAGATGCAGTGTCTGTTGTTGTTGTTGTGTCGTGGTTGTTGGCATGCTCGTGATTGCGTTGATTGGAAACGTGGGTTGAAGCGGGAGGTTGATGTGACTTGGCGCGGTTGCGACGCGAGGGGAGGATTGGCTCTCTCTCTTCGGCGATGTGGAGGCTCGGCTCAAACAGGGCACTCAGATCTCGCTGTCCGCGCACCTGTGTGTTCATACTGGCTTGAGAATCAGATACCGGGAGTTCAGCTTCCACTAATCCGGTTAGCGATCGCGTGGAGGCGGTCGGTGAGCCGCGAACGGTTGGCGTGGATTGCGTTAGGGTCATGCGACTCTGCGTAGGCTCCGTCAGGGTTTCAAAATCATTGTTGCTTGCGATGGGTTGTTCTTCGAAGAAGGTGGCGCTGTTTGGAAGCGGATCAGATGCGATTGCTTGCGATAGAGAGTCCTCCATCGTCGATTGCGCACTATACGCTCCTGTGG
>Ga0307375_10005531_pt1 | contig 11844 bp, 12 predicted proteins | sample TR1MG_FD_202531 | JGI IMG/M metagenome (GOLD analysis project Ga0307375, IMG submission 202531) | Soil microbial communities from Risofladan, Vaasa, Finland - TR-1 | ecosystem: Environmental > Terrestrial > Soil > Coastal area > Acid sulfate soil | place: Finland: Risofladan, Vaasa | collected... | reverse complement strand
TATAGAAAATAGGCATATGGTACATACGTATGCGCCTACCCTGTACCAACAGGACGGAATTCCGTGGTCCAGTCCATTGTGGTGCTGTTTCACCCGCAATCCGTCTCCCGGCGCACCCGTATTCACCCCATTATTCGACCCGTTGTGCACGTTGACGCGTCGTCATCGCATGACGTTTAAACGCACACGTTGACGCGTCGTCATCCGTTGACGCGTCGTCATCGTCACGTTGACGCGTCGTCATCGCATGACGTTTAAACGCGCCCGTTGACGCGTCGTCATCCGTTGACGCGTCGTCATCGTCACCCGCACCCGCTGTTTAAACTTTCTATATATGCACGCGTTTAAACGCTATACAGAGTCGCGAGGGGGGCACCCAGAGTATCGGGGCGGTGCGGTTCGCGTTTCTGGACCTTCCCACCAATTCTGGTCTCAAATCCAAAAAGTTCCAAAAATCCAAAAACTCCAAAACTCGGACCTCAAACCCCAAAATTCGAGTCTCAAATCCAAAAGTTGCAAAAACAGGTACTAAAGTGCATTATCCGTCTATGCACCCAATGGTAATCAACCAGCTGACGGACGACGAATACGAGCGCGCTCTCTTTCTGGAGGACGTCATAGAGGAAATTGAGCCTGACGATCCCTACTTTCAGGAAGATATGCGAATCAGCTGTGAATTAGCCGCTATCCGCAAACGAATGGGCAGCAAAAGCCAGCAAGTCCCCTATCTCTACCTTCAAGGCTACACACGACAGCAGATCGCCGAGCAAACAGACACTTCATACGCCACCGTTTGCAAGCATCTCAACTCCAAAGACTCCGTAAGAGCGATGGTGCTTCATCAACGCCAGTCCAGCCTCCAGAACGGCCCTTCAATGGAGGCAAGAACCGCAATGCTCTGGCGAATCGCCTACAGAAACGAAGATACCAAGCCAACGGTCAGCATGCAGGCGCTGGACATCCTCAACAAGCAGCAGGGCATCTACAAACCCGACCAAGTGACCACCACCCCCACTCAGGTGGTTATCGCGCAGTACACCGTGAACAATTACAACGACCCGCAAACAGATCTCCCACAGCAGGAGTTCATCGAGGGCGACTTCCACCCAATAGAGGTAAGCACTCCATGACCACCACCAACATTGCCGAACAGCGCAATAAAGAACACGCCGACAGAGTCACCAACGCGACCCAGTGCGCTCATCTGCTTTCCACCCTGATGCTGGGGGAGGTGCTCAACACCGGCCCCCAGAGCCACGTCCTCGCGGTGCCCGGCGGCTGGATCTTCGTTGACCACTACAAAGCCGGGACCACCTCCACCTTCGTGCCGCAACCACCAAGCCGCGCCCCATCACTCGCTGACAAGATCATCGTCCCGTAATGTCGACAATCCAGATACCCAACCAATGGCGGCCCATGCAGCATCAGATGCCAGTCTGGACCAAGATGCAGGCCGGGCTAAAACGCGCCGCCTTATGCTGGCATCGGAGAGCGGGGAAAGATTCCTTTGCGATCAACTATCTTGCGACCTGTGCCATGCAGAAGGTGGGTGTATACTGGCACATGCTACCCAGCGCGACCCAAGCCCGTAAGGTCATCTGGAACGGCATCGACCGCAACGGCAGGAAAGTCATCGACCAAGCCATTCCCGAGCAGATACGCAAGAAGACGCACGATCAGGAGATGTACATTGAGCTTATCAACGGGTCCGTTATCCAGATGGTTGGATCAGATAACTTCGACTCCCTTGTTGGGGCCAATCCTATTGGCGTGGTATTCTCAGAGTTCGCCATCGCCAACCCGGCAGCGTGGTCCTACATTCGTCCCATGCTCGCCGAGAATAATGGTTGGGCAATATTCATCTCCACCCCCCGGGGACACAACCACTTTCATCGCATGTTTAAACTCAACCAAGATGCGCCCAACTGGTTCTGTGAGATGCGCGACATTACCCAGACCTTCAGGGAAGATGGATCACCTATTATCACACAGGAGATACTGGAAGAAGAACGCCGCGAGGGGATGGAGGAGTCCCTGCTCCAGCAGGAGTATTACGTCTCATGGGAAGGCGGGCTACAGGGGGCGTACTTTACCGAGGAAGTAAGCGACATCAGGAACAACCGACTCAACACATTCGCCATAGATCCCCGCAAGTTCGCCATGTCAGCGTGGGACATAGGGGTTCGGGACAAGACCGCGATCGGCATCTTCATGGCACACCCACTCACCGGGCACCCTGTCTTGATGGACGCGTACGAGGACAGGAACAAGGGGCTACCGCACTACGTCCGCCACGTACGCAACTGGCAGAAAGACTACACGTTCCACTACCACTTCGGTCCTCACGACCTGCACAAGACAGAGTTCACCAACAACACCCGGGTAGTGGACACCGCCTACGATATGGGGATATGCTTTGACGTACTGCCAAAAAGTGACTTGGCCGACGGCATTGATAACTTGAGAGCGTTTCTCAAGGTGTTGCATGTGAACGAGAACGAGAATACCCTGCATGTTCTGGACATGCTCGGGGGATATCGCCGTGAGTACGACGAGAAAAACCAGATCTTCAAGGACAAACCTGTCCACGACTTCACCAGTGACTCCACTGATATGATGCGCTATGCCTCTCAGAGTTGGGACCCATCCCTGCTTCAGGCGCAGACCGCGAGACACCGTCTGGGGACTCACGCCAAGAGGGCAGTAGGCTAATGGACGCAACCATTATCAGAAAGAAATTCGAGGCATTGTGGTCAGAACGCAAAACCGTGGAGGCACAGTGGCAGGTAATCGAGCGATACGTTGCACCGTACCGTGGAAGGTTCTTCCGCGAAGGTGGGGGTGAGTCCGGGGTTGAGTGGACAAGGAGAGACATCTACGACTCGACGGCGGTACAGGCCCATATACAGCTCGCGTCCAGTATCCACGGGGCTTTAACCAACCCGGCCATAGTCTGGTTCGAGATGCAGTGGCGGGACACCAAGCTCAGAAAGAACCACGGAGCACAGGTATGGATAGAGAACGCCTCAAAGCGTGTCTTCGACGAGTTGCAGGACTCGAACTTCAATCTGGAGGCGAACAACACCTACCGATCGCTTACCTCCTTCGCTACCGGCGCGATTATGCAAGAGCCTATGGCCGATGTTACGGAAACGTGGAAAGGCATAACGTTTACCTCAATACCATTGAAGCAGGTGTACTTCGAGCCGGACGAGAAAGGTCAGTGTCTGGACTTCTATCGCCTACTCAGGTGGCGCGCTTCTCGAATCGTCAGCAAGTTTGGCCTCGAAAATGTGCCAGACACGGTAAAGAAGAGCTATGAAAGGGCGGGAGATGAGGAGCATGATGTTATCTTCTGCTGCTATACCCGTCACGACAAACTGAACCAAACCAGTTCGGTACTGACGCCTGAGAATCGCCCCTACGGGTGGAAGTACATCATGCGCAAAGACGGTGAGGTCCTCAAGTCCGGGGGCTACTACGAGATGCCCGCGTACATTCCACGTTGGGAGATCACAGACGAGTCCAAGTGGGGCAACGGCCCTGCACACTACGCCATTGCTGACATCCTGACCCTGAACAAACTCGTTGAGCTGGACATAAAGTCCCGCGAGAAGGTCATAGATCCGGCGCTCCTCGTGCAGGAGCGCGCCGTTATCAACCAGCTGGACCTGTCCCCGGGCGCACAGAACGTGGTCAGGGACGTGGAAAAGATAAAGGCGTTCGAGTCAGCCGCGCGGTTCGACGCGGTGGAGTCTTCAATCGTCCGGCTCCAGATAGCTATACAGAAGTATTTCTACATCGACCAGCTGGAGATGAAAGAGTCCCCCGCCATGACTGCCACAGAGGTACAGGTCCGGTACGAGCTGATGCAGAGGCTCCTCAGCAGCACCATGGCGCGCCTGAAGGAAGACTTCCTCGACCCCTTGGTGCAACGCACCTTTAACCTGCTGTACCGTGCAGGGGAGCTGGGGGCGCCTCCAGAGGGGGTAGCGCTGACAGACTACGACATCGAGTACATTGGTCCTCTGAGCAGATCCATGAAGTTTGACCAGTCAGCCTCGGTCGAGCGGTGGATCACACAGATGCAACTAATTGCACAGATGGGGGGAGAAGCAGAGAAGGTGTTGTTAGTCCCGGACTACGACGCCATCGCCCGTCAAGCTGCCAATAACCTGAACCTGCCAACCGAACTGACCCGACCTAAAGAGGAAGTGGACGCCGACTTCGCGCAACGTAAGGAAGAGGCGCAACGCGCGGCCTCTGCTGACGCTGCTGCCAACGAAGCCGCAGCTGCCAAAGACCTTGGTCAGGCCCAGACACTTGCACAAGGAGATCCAAACATTGCCACAGGAAGCCCTTCCGTCCAATAGGAGCAAGACGCTGGCGCAGATAGCGCACTTGCTGAAGACCCCAGATGGCGCGACGCTGCTGCAAGAGCTGTCGCTGGCATGGGAACCGACCAGTTTGCTGGGGGACAACCCAGAGCACACCGCGTACAAGGTCGGCCAGAGAGACGCATACCACTACCTGCTCTGGCTGAGGGACAAAACCGATGGCTAGAGATATAGATGGCGATCCGGTACGGGTGTTCTACGGCAAGAATGCCGTTCGCGCTGTGGAATCTGAGATCGGACGGGAGTTGACGCTCGGTGAACGCAGGGTTGTCGAGGAAGAGGGGTACGTAGCTGATGAATACCTCGACACCAAAGGGGTACGAACAAAAGGTGTGGGGCAGACAGGCGACTGGATAGAGAAAGGTTTCGAGGCCGCATACAACAGTCACGTCGCCCGGGCGGAACGTAAGATCCCGGGGTTCAACACGCTGCCTGAGTATGTCCAGAACGAGCTGATACAGAGCGAGTACCGGGGGGACCTTGGCGGCTCGCCAACGGCGATAAAGCACTTCAACGCTGGTCGGTACGAGGCGGCAGCGGACGAGTTCCTCAACCACAGAGAGTTCATGGACCCGGCGACTTCGACCGGCATCAAAGCACGTATTCAAGCAACGTCCGACGCGATGCGTCGGTACGGACACGAAACCACACAACAGGTCACTCAGGTGCCTGACGAGTTCCCCCAACAGATAGCATAGGAAACAACCATGGACCCAAGATGGCAAGATAGCCTACCAGAGATACTGCGCGATGCGCCATACATTGGAAAGGCTGAGAGCGCTGAAGACGCGGTCTCCAAGCTGGCGCACGCTGCAAAGTTAGTAGGCACTAGCATTCGTATACCGGAAGCCGACGCCAAGCCAGAGGAGATGGCGGCGTTCTTTGCTAAAGTCTCCGCTATAGATGGCGTTGCACAGTTGCCCACCAGCGAAGACAAAGACGGTTTAAACGCGCTAATGACCAAGCTCGGCAAGCCCGAGGACGTGTCCGGGTACAAGTTACCCGAGCTGGACGGCTTTGCGTGGAACGAAGCTACTGCTGACAATCTGCGTAGGTACGCACTGGACGCGGGTATGACTGCAAACCAGTTCACAGCGTTCGCTAATAACGTGGCAAAGCAGGAGCAGGAGACCGGCATCTCCGCGCAGACGGCGTCAGAAGACGCCAGAAAGGCGCTGAGGATGGAATGGGGTGAGACACTGGAAGATCGCGAGGCGCTTATACGCGGCTATCTGGAGCATTCACAGGCACCGGAGTCGGTCAAGCAGGGGTTAAACGACAAGAAACTACCCCTTGAGACCATGAACTGGCTGCACGAGATTGCCAAACAGTTCAAGGGCGACGTCAAACCTATCAGTAACGATGGCCCGTCGCCAACGCCGGACATCAGTCCACAGGAAGCGCTCGAAGCAATCCCACGCCTTATCGGCGATCTGATGGGGATGAAAGAAACAGACCCACGATACGCGGGTATCCAGCAGAAACTGGTGAGTATGCACAGACTTGCAAAACCTGAACAAGCGGCGTAAAGTCGCAATTAGTCGATAGATGCGGAGCACGCGTAAGCGCCCGATAATAGCATCTCCGGCAAACAGGCCCGATACGTTTCGGAGCACCTGATGTAACTCAATCATCCCTGTTTGCTTTAAGGAGAGTCCATCATGGCTCAGAATGTAACAGTACAAAACGTCTATATCGAGACCTACGAGTCGATCGTCCGCCATCTCGCCCAACAGATGACATCCCGGGTCCGCCCGTGGTGCATGGAGAAGGGCGTATCTTCTCACGGTCATAACTGGGAACGTCTGGGCACCCGCGAAGCGGTTGTCAAAACAGCTGTAGGAGGACCCACCAACGGTGGTGCAGCCACAGTCGCCACTCCCGAGCAAGACTATCCGTTCAGCCGCAGACGCTCCACACCGGGCACGTGGCACACCGGAGACGTCACCGAGGTCGAGGACATCAATCAGGTCCTTATTGATCCAAACTCCAACATCGCACAGGCGCAAGCCTACGCCATGCAACGGTCCATCGACGACGAACTCTTCGATGCCGCCGAGCGTGACGCAGATGACGGTAACGGAGGCGTAGTTGCCTTCCCGGCAGCTCAGGCAATCGGGGACGGTACTTCCAGTATCAACTTCGATATCGTGACTCAGGTCACTGAGATATTCATGAACAACGATATCGACCCTGATATCCAGAAAGTCATGTTCATCTCACCTGCGCAGGCGCGTAAGCTCCTGCAACTGACAGAGGCTACCTCGGGCGACTACAACGCTCTGATGCCTTTGACCAGTAAGGGCTACATTGAGAGCTGGATGGGCTACAGCTGGGTGGTTTCCACTCGACTGAACCTCGGCAGTACCCTCGGTGCAGGAACTGTGAACTGCCTGTGTATGACGCGTAAAGCCTTGGGCTTGCAAGTCAATCAGGAGGTGAACGCTAAAGTCGCACAAGACCCCACGATCTCATTCGCGTGGAGAATCTACTGCGAGGCTACGTTCGGAGCGGTACGGGTTGAGGACGAGCATATCGTCAAGATCGACCTGACTGAAACTATCTGATAGGGTGGGGGCGTAAAGCCCCCATTCCCACTACAAGGTAGCGTACTATGGCGATCCGCAAGAACAACTCCCGGCAATCTGACCGGAATAAAATCTATAAGATGAACGCACAGGGCTATTCGGTTTTACAGATCGAAGCCAAGCTGTCCATCACACCAGAACATATCACGTATATTCTTAACCAGTATCAAACTGATCTGGCCGAGCGTCGGGCGAACTCCCCTGAGCTACAAGCGCGTGCGCGAATACAAGCCGAAGTTGAGAGCCGTCGTGTTCACTCCGGGCCAGCCCATGACCCGGATCTGGCGGATATTAAAGCCCAACTTCGCAGAGAGATTATGGCCGAGTTGACGGCAGATGCCCCGGTGAAAACCATACCTTCGGTGCGTAAACAGGACTTTGACACGTACGATACAGTCACTGTCGCCGGGGAAGACGAATCTCTACCCGCTGACATCCCAGACACGCCTGCCGCGACCGATCCTGATGTGGTGACTCGGCCCCGGCGCAAGCGTAAAGCGTAACAGGAGAACCCCATGACCGCACAAATATTCATTCTGTACGTGACCCCCACTCAGGAGGTCAAGAAAAACGTAGCCATAGTACCCTCGGTGCAGGACCCCGGCCCCAATGAGGTCTTTGTCGGTTTTGGCGCAACTGTTTCTACGCGGCGTGGTAACGAAATTGTGAACACTATGGAGTGGCTAATTGACGGCATTCGCTCCCGCAATATCATTGACCGTGGTCCTCCTGACCTCAAGGGTGCCCCCATTGTGTCTGCGGTAAACATTGATATACGTCAAGTTAGCGACCGGCGCACCTCGCCCACTGTGGCAGGTGCCACAGTGGCTGACCCGGATATCGTCGTTGCCATGGGGAGTAACGTGACCAATCTGGGGCAGATCAATATCACCGACAACGTGTTCGAGCAACTGCGTCGAGCTGTTATAGAGTGGCTACATAAAAACGGATAGAGGGTTTAAACATGACTACAGCAATTATTCAACCGGGGTCGTCTTCAAAGAATGGTGCGGTTGTTCGATACTCAGGTTTGGGCGCAGCTATGGCTGCAGCTGACACGATTGGCATCACGACGCTGACGGATGTGTTCTTACATACAGTTCCCGCAGGCGGACAGAGTTTGTCTGAGGCACTGTTGGCGTTGGCTATCCTGATCGGGGCGGACGGGCAACACAGCGCAACAGTCTCCGAGAATCAGGCTGACGATATGTGTCTGCGCGTGGACGGGGTGGGATACCTTAATAACGCCTCGGTGAGCACTCCCGTCTTTGTAGTGGCGTAACCTATGCCTGCACTGACTGACGTTCGCTTCGCCAAATTGAGGGGGTTGAGTCACACCGGCTCGACCTCGGATATGCTGTTGCAGTGGCTCCAAGCGAATGGGGCTACCAGCCCATCTATATCTGACGCTTGGATAGAGTATCTTGCGGCTGCGGGGTTTGGTCCAACAGGCGAACTCAAGCCCAGTGGTGACGTGCTAGTGGCTAATGGTACGAGGTATGTTGATGTACCCCCGGTTGATATGTCCGGCGGTGGCAGCGTATCTCTATACATTATATATGGCGATGGCACCATTGTAGACGGGTCAGTACCTGTATTGACGGGTGTTGCTGGTGTCCTCACTGCCGGAGCTAACGTATCCAACATAACACTGGACGGTGTTGCCTACGCTGGTGCTGTCGTTACAGCAGGGCGGCATGCTCGTGTAACGTTTGATATTAGCGCGGGCACTGTCGATGCGTTTGGCCCCATGACTACAGGGGCGGTAAGTGACGTGGTGCTTACTTCCGGGAGCACCAAGGTATCGTACCCTATCGACGAAGGTCGGTGGCGTTGGGTAGATGAAGGTACTAGCCGCAACTGGAGTACCAAGACAGACGCTTCATGGGAGTGGAGTACCAGCATAGCCCCTGAGATATTCCCGTTCCTCGTGAACCCTACATTCTGGACTACCACTGACAACCAGCCGGACTCCAACGGCGGCATTAGTGCTGTTATCCTCGACAAAGCTGCTGAAGTCGGCGGCGACACCTACGCTATTGGAGCGTATGGAATCTGGGGCTACTCACAGCCAGATGCTGACTCTGCTTTTCAAGTCAGGGATGCCTGCCACGACCCTCTCAACGACTACCCTACTCAGTATTATTATTCTGCTATTGATGTGAAGCGTGACGTTACCGCTGTGCAACATGCGTGTGTAGCTTTTCTTGGCGCACACTATTCAGTAGCTGGAGATGTGTTCCTGAAAAACACTGGAACGTATGTAATGATAGACCCGCGAGACTTGTCCATAACGCAAGTGTTCCGTGATGACTTCGCCGCCACCGGGGAGGTAGACGTTAACGGTTCTATCTACCATGAAATAGAGATACTGAGTGCTGACTGGATTCGTGTCCACTTGTACGAGGAGTTCTATTCAACACAGAACGGTTCGGAACACTACATTGTTTCACCCAGAAGGTTGGTGTATCCCTCGATAGCAGCCATTGCTTCGACAGACCCGTGGAACGACTTTAACTCTAACCCTGCTGGCGTCTTGACTGTAGGCAGGCCAATGACGGGGGCTACTCCTTTCATAGGTGTCAATCTGGCGTATGTAGACTTACCCGGCCCGACACTGAAGGGGTTCATCACCCCTAATACTGACTGGCAGTACATTCAACCCTTCAATATAGGGCAGCGTAATGACAACAGGTTTAACCAACTTCGATCTCTAGGACACACAGGTAGTTTAAACGACATGGAAATGCAATTCTGGGCGGCTTTGTAGTGTGGCCTATTCTCCAAAACCGGGTGGGCCTCGCAATCTCAGGGAGATGTTCCACTATCTGTGGAATAACCTTACTGAGATAAGCACCTCTATCGGCAATGAAGGCGGCATACCCCCTTCACTTCCGGGTCACGTTCACGATCACATTAACCTGCTGAACGTCACCTCCGACCAGCACCACCCCCAGATTCACGCACACAGTACCCACACGGGTATTGGCCCTGACGATCACCACCCCCAACTGCACGACATTACCAGTCACACTGATGTAGACACGGTTATTAATCCGCTCAAAGAGAATCAGGGACTGTTTTGGGACGTAGACTCGGGCACATGGAGAAACCGCGCAGGTGCGTATGAGTCATTGGGTACTGGGTTAGCCAATGGCGGCGAGTTAAACATAGGCCCCGGCATCAATGACATTGAGGTCATCACTGGTCTTGGTATTATTAGCGATGGGTACACAGACCCTCTGTCACCTTCGATAGTCACCGGCATTACTTGGCCTCAGATTAACACGGCTATTACTGCTGCGCCTTCAACTGCTGGGAGTATTGTCTGGTTCTCACTGGCTGCTACTGCTGTGCCTGCGGTCCCTGCTGAGATTGGTGGTGTACCCCTGTTCGTAGCAGAACTGCGTCAGTATGCACAACCTCCCGGACCTACTTTATCCAAGCAGGAAGTGTTCCTTGGCGTGGCGGTCCACAATGGACTGGTGTGGAAAGAAGTTTCTAATCCTAAGGTGCTTAACCAAGCAGCAGAAACGCTGCGTGAGTTTGTTACTACTGTAAGCGGTATTAGCAGGATCATTGAGGGCGGGCAAGTTACCACCCTCGCCAGTTTTATGCTTGACCAAGCAGTCGGCACTGTCTGGGAAAACAATAGGAACTGGCATGTAGACAAGAGCGATCCTAATAGGGAAACTCTGCCTGCACTGTCACCTATAGTCTTTCAATATGTAGATCGCACATTCACTAGTGTGGGAGCTCAGATAACTACGATAGACCCTAGCCAGTATGACAATGGTGCAGGCCCAGTAGGTGTTCCAGGTCCAGCCAATGCTACTACAATCCAACGTGTATACGTAGACCCAGCTAATAACTACTGGGTACTATGGGGACAGACGGTCTACCCTAATTTCCTTACTGGGCTAGCTAATCTCAACGCTGACAGTGGCACTACTATTGTGCCGTTTATCTTACAGAAAAGCATTCTGCTAGGGTATGTGATCTGCGAGCGAGCTAAGATGGACTGGGATCTTGATGAAGCTGTGTGGATACCAGCCGGGTCAAACGCTGCGGGTAGTGGCGGTGGCGGTACTCCTATTACCGACCACAATAACCTCAACGGTATTGGAGCCAATGACCACCACAATCAGGTACACCTGCTGTACGGTACAGACCACTCAGACATTGACACAATCCCGGCTCTGGCTCCGGTGCATGTTCTACACAGAGAGGCAGGTAATCTTAACTGGGAGGTAGACTACCGCAGCAAGTTCCTGACCTATGTGCTTGGTCCGACCTACTACGACCAGCAGTGGGTGACGAACCAAGACTACATTGCCATTGCCAATACTGAGACAACTGACAATGCGTTCCCTCAGAACGTGGGAGCACCAGTAAGAACCTACCCTGACCCTGCTCCCTTCCTGACAGCAGCTAATACCTCACAGGTGCGTTCAGGGCACAATTACACCTTCATTGCGGACGGGCTTATTCAGCGTCTTTATGTGTGGGTGCCAGAGCTAACACCGGACGTTAGGTACTCCATCGTCATTATTAACGACCCAAATGGAACGCCTTCAGCCCGGCGGATAGACCTAGAGAATGCCTCGCTTAAGTTAGATGCGTGGACGACGGTGGAGGCAGGCAGCGTACTGTATACCGCTGGAGCAGAAGTCCTTGTCTATCTTGAGGCACAGAACTTCGGCTCTACTACTCAGGTAACCGGCGGCTGGATAAGTGAGGGGCAGGATAACGTAGCAGCACCCGCATTACAGGGCTGGAACCATAACAATGCACAGAACATCGTGCGTATTGATAAGACCGATTTGGACACGGTTAACCGTTCTGCTGAACTGCTGGGT
>Ga0307375_10005527_pt1 | contig 11848 bp, 15 predicted proteins | sample TR1MG_FD_202531 | JGI IMG/M metagenome (GOLD analysis project Ga0307375, IMG submission 202531) | Soil microbial communities from Risofladan, Vaasa, Finland - TR-1 | ecosystem: Environmental > Terrestrial > Soil > Coastal area > Acid sulfate soil | place: Finland: Risofladan, Vaasa | collected... | reverse complement strand
AGGCTGAGGATGCCTTCGGAAGGTATTTGGAAACCCCCAGTATTCTCCCGTAGTTTGTTCGACAATAGGTAGCTTTAATGGTCGTGAGGTTTTCCCTCAATGCTCGAGTTCCCCCTGTGTATCCTCAAGAGGTTCTTCCAAAATATGCGGTCTACATAATCGAGGCGTACTATTTCGGAGTAACTAAGGACTCTTCTCAATGGAAGACGTTGTAACAAATAATAGAAATTCGGTGGACTATAGTCACTATGGCTCGCAAGGTCCTCATTTCCAATTAAACAAATTCATCTCACAAACTCGCCTCCAAACCGTCAATTAGCCCGAAATCGCCTTTTTACTCAACTCGCTGTAGGATCGTCAATTTGCCCGAAAGCTCCTTGCCCTCGCCGAGACGACCACCTTGGGACCGACCCTCTAGCTCAGGGTGAGCTTCAAGTGGGTCAAATCGTAAGGAGCCCGAGTGCGAGTACATTCGCCAAAATTGGAAGGTGAAATTTCAAGTTTTCGGGCTGTCGTGAAGGGGCGTCAACCAAGGAATGGCAAGACCCTCCTGCCTCTGCTTCTATTCGCGTCTCTTCCCCTCCCGCTACCACTTCCACCACTTACTTCCACTGAACACTGCTCTACGTGGACTATAGTTTGACAGATGGACTATGGCAGGGTGTTTGGTCTCCCTGTCTCTGTGAAATCTTGGATTGAAGCGCTGATGCTTCCCGAGTCGATGTATTGGACTTTGCATGCTTCTGGTTACACTACTCTCCTGTCTTGCGCGTATCTCGAAGAGTCTGATATCAAGGAATTGGATATAACGTTACCTGGCCATCGTAGAACACTCTTGGCGGGCTCTGCACAGCTTCGCGCGGCGTTGGAGAGGGTCAAAGCGAAAGTCATCTCCACTGAGTCTCTTCCTGATCTTGCGTCTGTCGCAACTCCTTCACACGATCCTACTCCACGCAAGCGAACAACTATTTGTAATTCGGCGATACCAAGAGGAGTGGCGCCCGACTATTGGGATCGAGCGCGGTCGAGGGACCGTTTTGAGAATCGCATTCGTTTTCCCGATGGCATTCACCTGCTGTTGGTTCGACATGCACAAAGTTTGGCCAATGTGGACATGAAGTACTACACTACGCATTCAGACTATTCGATCCCGCTGAGCGAAGAAGGAACGCACCAAGCGGCGGAGTCCGGAAGGCAAATCGCGGCCTACTATCGACGCAAATTCAAGCTCAAACCCGATGCTCCCCCTCCCGCCAATTGGCTGTGTCGTATTTGGACCTCCCCCTACGTCAGGACAAGGCAGACTTCCAAGTTGATACTCGAGAGCTCTGAGGGTTGGGTCACCGACATTCAGGAGAACGTGCTTCTCGTGGAGCAGAATTTTGGTCTGTTTGAGGGTGCTGATTGGTATTCTGGAGAGTTGGACGACAAGTACCCGGACGAGTTGCACCATTACCAGAAGGCCGCCGCATTCGGAGGCAGATTCTGGGCGAAGATCCCCCTCGGTGAGTCGCGCTTCGACGTCTGTATGCGAGTCTCCCAATGCTTCGGAACCATCCATCGCGACGTTTCGCGCTGCAACATCAAAAATTTTATCATCGTTTCACATGGTACAACGCTGCGCGCCTTCATGATGATGTGGCTCAGACTTCTACCCGAGTGGTTCGAGGAGGAACCAAACCCTTCAAACGCTTCGATTCGTGTGATTGACGATTACCAAGACGAAGGATACATCTGGCCTCTGAAGGAGAAGTCTGAACCGATCATCGACAACTCAATACTCACGGCATCAAAGATCATCCCCATCTCCGACGAAGTCGCAGACGTCACTATCACTCCTTCCACCCCCACTCAGTCCGACTCTCACCTCCATCACAATGGCACCACAACAAGACAAGACAATGCCACCTCAGAGTCACCAGCGAGACCTGAAGAAGGCACCGACACCTCCGCTCCGGTCTCCGTCCAACCTCTTCTCTACATCCGCAAGCCTACCACCACAACAAGCACGCACTCAACTGGGCACTCAAGCATTCTCAACCACCACCTACTACTGCCAACACAGTATGGTGGCAGCGAAGATGCGCTCCTCAAGTCATCCGCTTCTGCTCACCCCGTCAACTCCAGCCCTCTCCGTCACTCTCAACAACAGCGAACCGTAACGGGATGTCAAGAGTGAATCAAGAGACATTCAAAAACACCTGCTCCCACGCTTGAGGCTGTAATTATACTCTACATTTGTCCAAATACAAGCAAACTCTTCCGAAAGCAGCCCCTTTTCGAGTACAAAGCATCTGTCTCCTCCTTTCACTCCTTGGCATGAGAACGCCAGCGTTACAATCACCGTGTACCATACATCGCCATTTCTGACATATAGAACTGGAAGAAAATGTGTGAGATGGAGGGCGAGATGCGAGATGGAAGGGTATTGCGGGGGCTTGTGAGGGCGATGGAAGCATGGAAAGGGTACATATAACGAGAAAGAGAAGAGATCATGAATCGTGAACATTGAGGGAAGGAGAGTGGCTAGGAGAGCGAAAGGGAGGGGTAACAACGAGAACGGGAGAAGGAGCGGGATAGCATTCCAATCGTGAGCAAGAGGGCACAGAAGTTGACAAAATCGAGAAATATAGAGAAGGTAGATCGTGGTGTAATTGAGAGTGAGAGCGAGCCGAAACGAGAGTGTTTGCGAGGATTGGAAGTGGGAGAATGTCTGTCACTCAATGGCGACGGCGCTTGACTGTGTTGTTGCCACTGGAGGTGCTGCTGTTGTTGCTGCTATTGCCGTTGTTGATGTTGCTAGAACCATTCTTGAACTTGAGGCTATCGTAAGAGGAGCTTGCTGTTGGGGAAGTGGTGATAGTTCTGGCGCGTTTGACAGCTGCTGAGGAGTCCCCAGGAGGTGTGGTTTGCAACACAGGGCCGATGGCGTCTGGGGAAGCGGGTTTGATAAGCGGCTTCGAAGCTGTGGAGGTGGGAGGTGAGATGGAGGAGGAGGAGGCGTGAATCGTGGAACTGGAGGAAGGGGAGTGAACAGTCTGATGCTGTTGCTGTTGCTGTTGCTGCTGCTGTTGAGAGTTGCGGAAAAATGAGATGGCCTTATTGTTGGGTTGAGAGCTGGATGAGGCTGAAGCAGAAGAAGTGGAGGGAGAGGAGTGATGGATGTGAGCATTATGCTGTTGGTGGTGGTGGTGAGGAGGGGGCGTGGCAAAGTCCAATTTCGCGAGGATGGCATTGGTAGTTGAGAATGGAGTGCGTGGTGCGTAGTAGGGATGGAGGAGAGCCCACGTCTTCATCTCCGACGGTCGGTAGTTGTTCAGATCGTTGGTGTTGATGGGTTCCCACAGCGTGGTGAGAAACACGGAGTTGAAGTAGCAGCTCGAGAGCATCAAGTCGCAATGCATAGGGTTCCTCTCAACAATGTCAATGAACGGGAGAGAAGAGATGATCGAGGCCGAGAGCTCGCGGGCGAAATCAGCCGCGCGGTGAGACTCCAGCGCGAGGCCAATAGTCAGACGGTTGCTGCTGTTGGAGCTGGCGCGTTGAGAAGAAGACGTAGTAGATGAAGAGGAGGCTGTGGAGGAGGAAGACGAGCCATAGGGAACAGGGCCCTGAATGGGTTGTTGGTGAACACTACCACTGTTGGATCCTTGAGTGAGGGGCGATGTAGATGAAGACGACCCAGATGAACTTGCAGATGTTGGATTTCCAATGAGGGAGCAAGTGGAGTGCTGATGCTTTGCCGGAGAAATCGGACCAGAAACGTGCGAACTCGCTGATGCTGCAGCATTCGATACCTTCATCGTCATGGGATGCGACGCAATCAGTTTGACACATAATTGGGCAAAGTCAATTTCGGGGTGCGCGGCCACAGTTACGGGATAGATTCGCGAGATGGTGTCCAACGTGCTCGTCAGTGGATGCAACATCAGCCTCTCGAACAGCCTGAGAACGGGCAAGCTTGGATCATAGACATGGAAGTAGTAGTGTACTCGACTCCTCTCGCTCCTGCAAACGGCGCCAAAGCGGTGATGATTCAACCCAAACCGTTGCTGTTCACTCACACGTCCAGGAGACTTGCGCATTCCATAATAACCGGGAGCTGCATTGTCCTTCAAATCTACGAGCAGTTGCTCGGCAACTTCATTCACCAGAGGCAAGAATTGGCTCAACGATGATTCGAAGGCAATGTTCGGGTGCGTCATCACACAGAGTCCATTCGCCATGCCACACTCCACTTCCTTATTGCTATGGTCCAAATAATCCTTTCCAATGGGGATGTTGCGAGACGTACGCGGTAACGTACCAGAAGGCGAGATGGGAATTGCAGCGCCGCTCGCGCTCGATGTCACATTCGAAGAGGACGCAATCGGGGTCAAAGCGGTAGAAAGTGGTACGTTGGGTGATTTGGAAGGGGCAATGAGGTGATGAACGGTGGGAGGAGCCTTGGGAGAGCTGCCAATGGGTGCAGGCGTTGGCACGCTGTTTGTGGTGAGTGCGGCTGCTGCAATGGCCGAATACGACTTCGTGGGTGAAGAAGACGGATCGCTGCGCAGAGAAGCCGAGGAGAGCGTGGAAGTGCTGAGCGAGGAGGAGGAAGAGGAAGAAGAAGAAGGTGAACCGGGAAACTCGTCACCGAAGAAGCCTGTATGCGTCCTAAGGCTCGAAGAGGCGAGAGAAGACTCAAAGGGTGAATGACTGAAGCCAGTGAGGGGCGAGAAGACGTTCGTGCCGGAAGGGAAAGCCAAGGGCGAGGGCAGCCCCAAAGACGCGACCGTAGGCGAGATTCCTGGCGGCATGGTGGGCGATAACTCCAGTGATGGCGTAGTTGGGAATGGGTCCAAGAGTTCTAGGCCATCAGATCGGCGAAGAACAGCATCTGGCGGAAGTAATTGCGAGCGGAACGCTGAAGCCAAAGTCGATAGCTTTGCATCCTTCTCCATGAAGCGCAAGATCTGCTCAGTCGTAAATGCGGCAGAAAGATTCGTATTACTCACCAAACGGTCCGATTCAGACGAGTTCGAGCCAGTACAAAGACCAAAGGGATCAAATTGAGAGTCGGCGGTTGACATTCCAGAAATCCCACCTAACAGACTTCAAAACTACGGTCAGACCAATGCAACGGAAAGAAAACACAGGACAGGTACATTTACACATATCACCTGGGGAGAGGGGATGCAGAAGCAAGAAGGAAGGGAGGGAGGCCGCGAAAAAGCGCGCGCAAACCGAAACACAGAATTCCCGGACGTACTTATGGAGCAAACGAGGCACAAGAGAAGTCAAATGGAAGAAGATGGTACAGAGATAACGATTCTGAGGGGAGAAGGCAATTCCAGAGCACAGATCCAAATGCTGACGTGAAACGGCAGCGGAGACGGAGCACAATGACGAGGCAACCGTCATCGTTTCAAGTCCAATACTGCTCAAAAAGATATGGACCAGCTCTGAGGTGCCCCCCCCAATTGACCCGGGGTCGAGGAAGCTCGGCGGTGAGGCTTCATGTAGTCCCAAATCGCCGACTACTCCCATATTCAGGTATTGATGTTCAAAACACAGTCATTTTGATCTTCAATGGAGCAGAAGAACGCACAGGTATCTCAGTTCCCCTCAGTTTCTTCTCCAACTTCGCCAAGCTAAGTACACAGTAGAATGGAAGTATAATGGATTCCAAACGGCAAAGTATCGTATCTGACATGGATTATAGTATGTTCATATCTACAAGGCAGGAGAAGGAGCTGAGTCAGAGGCAGGATGGCTCTGGTGAAGTTTCTTGAGTTCGCGGGCGTATTCCTTTGGGCTAGTCGCCCAGCATTCAGTCATGGCAGTGTATGGGGCAGTGCACGGGGCAAAGTTTCCATGTGTCTTGTAGGCGGTGTAAACGCAGCGAAGATAGGCCTCCATTTTGCGCCCGCAAGTGCCTTGCAACATCTTCGTCAAACAAGGAGCACAGAACATGTCATCCAGCTCATCTTCCACGGTCTTAGCAGTATCCTCGGGATGTACCCAGAACAACGAAGACTTTGATTTCTTAGATGTATCAGCCATGTTGCTTCAGATGGGAATGGCAGACTACAGAAGTATTGCCGCGATCGGTACGTTATCTGACTCCTGTCATTCTACGACGGGTCCTTCATTGAAGGAAAGAGAGGCTTTACAAACATATTCCAAATAGGGGATCCACTCTGAGGCGGAAGAGCAGCGAAACATGACCTTGACGATCGAGCTGCAATACCTCCTTCCTTCTCTTATTTGGTCTCTGATTGCCCCATTGAGTCGGGGAATCATGATGTAGTCAAGTTATCACTACCTCTATGGCAAATGGTCCTATTGGTACTTGAAGTTGCCCAACGAGGAAGGGCTGAGTCTCAACCAGTCCCACTCTCCTCCATGTCCGACACACAATCACCCATTCGGGTAGCTTGCCTTGTAGTTGATAATCCTACCCCTGGTAGTCCAGAGGAAGCGGCGTATGGTCCACTGCACTTCGGTACGCATGAGAATTCGCCTCAGATCGCTCGTCCGTTGTCTTTCGTAATTTTGGCCCGCGCTTTTGGCTTTCATTGACCTTTTATCCTTGTTTCTGTGTGATTATCATAGGAAGCGAGTTTAAGAGATGGCTTGAGACGTGTCCACATGTGAAAATAGACTTCGTCAACTTCAATACGATCCAAGGAGAGTTCCCGTCGCTTCCGAAACGTCACTTCGTTCATGGTGCCTCTTCTGATGAGATTCCCTTCGATCTATACATCATTACCGGATCTCATAACGGCGTGTATGAGGATTTGCAATGGATTCGCGATTTAGAGGCGTGGATTCGCAACGCAGACGAGTTGAAAGTTCCGCTGATTGGCATCTGCTTTGGTCATCAGGTTGTTGCGAGTGCCCTCGGTGGTAAAGTCACCCTTAATCCTAAAGGCTGGGAAGTTGGCGCCCAAGATTTTGAGTTGAATGAGGTTGGTCAAGCTATGTTCAAGGGCAAAACATCGATTCATCTCCAATACTCGCACCAGGACGCTGTTGTCCAACTTCCCGCATCCATGCTCAACCTTGGAGGAAACGAGAAGACTGATTGTCAAGGCATGTGCAAGGGCTCTCACATTGTCACACTACAAGGCCACCCTGAGTTCTGCAAGGAGACAATGTCCGGAATCTTGGGCAGAAAGCGCGAGAAGGGCATTCTATCCGAAGCCGAGTACTCCCGCGCATATCATTCTCTGGACGACCCAGTTGATGCAAACTACGTCGCGTGCGCAAGCTTGGCATACCTGAAACTACACCCACCTCTCGAGTAATCCATCCGCAACGTTCCGCAACTTCTGGAGCTCAACTGCATCTTCCAAAGCCGCGATCTGACCCTATGCTATGTCTAAACTGTACAAGTGCAATACAAAAAACTCCAAAAGCTTATTCTTCACACGACCAAGCTCACATTGAGGGACAGAACAGGATGTCAAATCGGCCCCGCCCTGGAGATCTTACTTGGCTTGAAATCGATGAATCGCAGAGAAAATGAGTTGAAGAGGGCATTGCGTACCGATTTTCCAACTGATGCGGGATCACAGGGAGTTGAGGGAGAGGCGAGGGAGCGCAGCTAGACCGACAAGTCCCCGCGTTGTGCCCGTTCTCTGCACACTTTCTCCCTTGAAACCTGCGGATATCACTGTGCAGTGCTTCAAATGCTGCAATCTCACCTCTCTTGGCGTGTCTGCGTCTCAAACAGAGCTGTTGGAGCAGTTTTCAAGTCTGAATCGTTACATCCCCATTCTTCGCCACAATCCCTCTCTGCTGCAAAATACTGGCGTTCTTCGCCTTTCACATCATCCATAATCTGCCTTCCACGCATCTATACCTCTCAGAAAAGCAACACAGCACAGAAATGGACTCGACAATCTTGGCGCAACTTGGTCTCCCTGCAACACCGTCTGTTCAGCATATCTTCTCTGGTATCTTGTGGAAATCCCTCTGAAACTGTGTTGACTAATCGTTGGGCTCGTCTATCAGCTGAATCAGTGCAATCTAACACTGAAATCTCGAGAAAGGCGCCGCGCGTGTTGAACTCGTTGTCAGGTCGATTGGAGCCTCTTATCCCGACGCTTCCTAATAACACGTTGTCTTGGTATAGCTGTGGTCCTACTGTATATGATCATGCGCATTTGGGTCATGCTCGCAACTATGTGTGCCTCGATATCATCCAGCGAATTCTGCAGTCGCACTTTGGCTACCGTATCGTTCATGTGATGGGAATGACTGATGTGGACGATAAGATCATCAAGAGATCGTCCGAGCGAGGTGTTTCGCCGATCGAATTGGCAAAGTATTACGAGGCGGACTTCTTCGAGGACATGAGAGCGTTGAACGTCCGCCCTCCTTCTCTGTGCACTCGCGTCACGGAGCACGTTCCCGATATCATTGGGTACATCACCCACATCATGGAAAATGGGTTTGGATATCGAGTTGCTGATGGTTCCGTATACTTCGATGTACAGAGGCTCGGATCTCAATATGGAAAGCTGAAGAAGGGAGCAAACGACACTACGAGCGACAACGACGACGAGCCTCACCCTCTCAAGAAGGATCACCGAGACTTTGCTCTCTGGAAGGGCATCTCACCTTCAACAATGACACCCATAAACTCTCACTCTGTTGGCAATCCTAATTCGATTGGTGTCAGTAGTAGTGGTAGTAGTGCTGCACCAACATCATCATCAACAACAACAACAACAACAACAACAACGACGACGACGACGACGACGACGACAAAGACATCATCATCATCTCATCAGGCGAATGGTACAAGCACAGCCGCGCATTCTCAGGAGCTGAGCTGGAAGAGTCCGTGGAACGAGACTGGAAGACCCGGATGGCACATTGAATGTTCCGCCATGTCTGGACGCTACCTTGGCACTCAAATGGACGTCCATTGGGGAGGCATTGACTTGGCCTTCCCTCATCACAACAACGAGATTGCACAGGCCGACGCCTTCAACGCTTCCTGTGCCCATGGCCACTCTTGTACTCCATCTTCATCTGCTTCTTCTTCTCAGTCATCGGAATGGGTTCGCTACTTCTTGCACTCTGGACATTTGCACATTGAAGGCAGGAAGATGAGTAAGTCTTTGAAGAACTTTGTGACAATCAAGGAGTTCCTGCAGAAGGACGGTGGCACTTCGGACGAGATTCGCATGGTGTGTCTCAACGCTGGCTACTCCTCAAACATGGACTTCACTCAAGTGCGCGTTCAAGAAGCACGACAGCAAATCGATCGATTCCAGGAGTGCTTTACCAGGATTACGAAGCTTCAAGTCGCTGCCAAGTACTCTCCCAAACACTGGAAACAAGACGAGTTCAACCTTCGATCACATCTCTTCGACGCTGTGGATGCATACGACGCAGCATTGTGTAACAACTTCGATACGAAAGAGGCTCTCGTGGTACTATCGGATACAGTGAGAGCCACCAACTTGTACATGGACTCAATCCAGCAGCAACAAACGACCTTCGCCTGCCCTCTCCTTCTCGAGGACATCGCATCGTTCCTCTCAAACTCTCTCTCCATCTTCGGACTCATCTTCCCCTCTCAGGTCCACTCTGACCAATTCGGCACCCAAACCTCACAGGGACTCAGGAACATTCACTCCTCTCTTGATGGACCTCAATCATCTGCCTCAATCCTCAAATCGCTCCTCTCTTTCCGATCTATCATGAGGGACGGTCTTCTCAACGCTTTGAAGGAAGCACCCCTATCAGGCGCGACAAGAGACACCATCCAAAGGCTCCTCCAGGCAACGGATACGCTCCGCGAAGTCACTCTCCCCGATCTCGGTATCATTGTGAAGGACATCCCCCATTCCGACCCTGAAGTGAAATTCATTAGCGCCGCTGAGGTAGAGCGCATCAAGCAATCCAAGAACAGAGTGGCAGCAGATCAAATCCAGAAGGATGAAGAGGAGGCCAAACCCGCATCTTCGAGGCTGAGTTTCGAAGGTATGACCGCGCAAACGCTGTTCCAGGATGTCTCCAAGTACAGCCAATACGACGAACATCACGTTCCTACTCACGACGCAGAAGGACAACCCTTGTCAAAGTCGAGCCGCAAGAAGCTTCAGAAGGGGATGGATAAGTTCCTTCGTTGGTCTTCCTCTGCTCACAAGTAGGACGAAGAATCTCAGATAAACAACAGTATCTTGTTCTAAGTGTACAATTCTGTTACACAAAGCGTTCGAGAGGCACATACACTTCAACTCGAGTCAGGGAAGAAGACTTTCATTGTATTGCGGTGGAGAACTTCAGCGAGCTCATGTACTTCCAATCCTTTGAGCGCAGCAATGACTTCAATGACATTCACGATATGACAAGGTTCGTTTCTGCCCTTGACGCAGAGAGTGCGGGACCACTTCTCGCGTTTGGCGCTTGGGAAGGACGTTTTGACGTGCTTGAATCCAGCGTGTGTAGGTCGAATCTCGCACCAAGGGGCATCGGTTTCTATCATCATCTTGTCAATTGGTATCGATTTCACAGCTTCTAGGTTCTCTTCAGTCTTCAGTGAGCAGCCATTGATGCCAATGAAGAGGTCGAGATCGAGCATCTGCTGAGCCTCAGTTGGGGTCCCTGTGAAGGAATGGATCACGCCAGTTGAAAAGCGATGCCTATTTCGCGAGATGATATCCACAAAGTCAGAAGCGCATTGGCGCATGTGTAGAAAGAGGGGCAGTCGGAGCTTCTCCACCAGTTCGAACTGAAGCTCAAAGTACTTCAACTGCTTCTCCTTATCGCAAAAGTGAAGGCGATCATAGTCGAGACCAAATTCTCCCACCGCAACGATCTTAGAGCGATGCAAGAGGGCAGCATCGATCAGGGATTGGAGGTGCGCCTTCGGGTCCTTTCCGTCACTCTCAAACTCTCCTGCCATCGTTGGATGAACGCCACATGTTGTATATAGCAGAGATTCATATTTACCAGCATCCTTAAATGCTTCAATCATCTTAACGGACTGATGAAACGTAGCCAAGTCGCCAGAAGTGATGATGATTCGGCTCAAACCAGCACCGATTGCGCGGTCCAAAACCACTTCCAAATCTGGAGGATGCTTGCTTTTACCATTGTACTCCCCATCGTACATCGTATCGCACAAGTTAGCGCCAATATCTAGAGAGAGGGAGGGAGGAAAAGGGAGTGCATGAGTCAGGGGCGAGTTCTCCTTGGTTGGCAAGCTCAGTGCGAGGTCAAAGAGTGCCAAATCACAAGTGCAACCAGCATTTCATGTGTACGAACCTACATACTTTGGTTTTACGGCCATTTGACAGATGCCAAGAAGAGATCTGAGGTGCAACTGCAGCTGCAAAGAGCGCTGAGGGACCTCGCTCGTTCTCTCTCTCCGAATCACTCTCCGGCTCTCTCACACAAGCTGGCTCAGCCTCAGTAGCCCTCTCACGACTCGTGCTGTAACACCGTGCCATGGACGCTGCTGCCACCTGGAAGTACATCTCTGAGAAATGGGACTCTAGTATTACCCCCACCTTGAAGGAGTTCATCAAGATCCCCAACCAGAGCCCCTGTACGTGCTCGACTTCAGCGTCTCTGGTGTGCCTTTGAGCCAGACCTTTCCTTGTGCCCTCTCTGACCGCGTCTTAGCTTTTGATCCCGAATGGAACACCAATGGACATCAAGAGAAGGCTGTTGACCTGTTTGTGTCTTGGGTGAAGGAGCAAAACGTTGCTGGTCTGCAGATCGAGGTACGTCTGCTGTTCCGGTGCTCTTTGTGGAGCTCTCCTCTTGTGAGCCGTTCTGCTATGCTGTCCTTGAGAACTAACGTCGTCCTCCACCTTCCCAACGATCGCAGGTCTTGAAG
>Ga0307375_10005526_pt1 | contig 11849 bp, 25 predicted proteins | sample TR1MG_FD_202531 | JGI IMG/M metagenome (GOLD analysis project Ga0307375, IMG submission 202531) | Soil microbial communities from Risofladan, Vaasa, Finland - TR-1 | ecosystem: Environmental > Terrestrial > Soil > Coastal area > Acid sulfate soil | place: Finland: Risofladan, Vaasa | collected... | reverse complement strand
AGCCGCTCGGCGCTTCGTTGTAGAGATAGGCGACGAAGGCGGGCAGGTTCTGCAGGTTCTCGCTGTCGGCGTGGCCACACGCCTTGCCCAAATCGTTCTCGAGGACGGCGGTGAGAAAATCGCCCACCGGTGCGCCCTGCTGGATATACCGGCGCAAGCTGCGCATCATGTGTTCCGGGATCGTGAACCCGCGAAAGCTGTAGCTCATGGCAGGTGCAACAGCCGGTTGCTGGCGGCATCGTGCACCGCGGTCGCTGCCACAGCATCAATCTCACCGCCAAGCTCTGAGTACATCGCTGCGCCGAACGCACCGAACGCGCTGCCGTAGATCGCGGCTGTGCCGGTTTGTCCGCCGTTCCAGCGCCCCAGGTAGATCGCTCTGCCGGCCAAGCGCATCGCCCTCACGGTGTGGTAGCACTGGCGCAGCGAAATGCCGCACTCCAAGGCGATGGCCTCCACCGTCATGGGCATGGGATAAGCGCGCGCGAGCAGCAGCATGATTTGATGGTGGCGCGGCGCCGGCTTGCGGAACGCCTTCACTTCGTCTTGAGTTTGAGCGTGGCTACCTTGGCATCAGCCGCGACCTGGCGTGCAGCCGCCTCGGCCTCTGCTTTCACTTTGGCTTCCGCCTCCGCTTTCTGGCGCTTCATCACCTTCTTGAACCTGGATGCGACATCGGTGTGGTAATAGTTCACGTCGCGAAAGCGCGGATCGTCCGGCAGCCGGTGCTTGGCCATGTCAGTCGCTCGATCCAGAGTCGGACGAGGAATCGCTGCCACTGCTGGCGCTTTCGGACGAGGAACCTTCGGATGGCGAGCCCCAATCACCGCTCGCGCCCGCGCCACCAAACTCGCCGCCACCGCCGACCGGCTTGCTCGATGGCATGTCGCTCAGATCGGAGCACTCGCGCGCTGCGTCGAGAATGCCGCTGCCAACAATTTCAACGAACTCATCAGCGCCGGCCGCTTTGTCGACGGCAACCGATGCAGGTTGCTTCGAATGCGCTGGCGCGAAACCTTTGAACACGCCCCCCACGTGCAGCAGCTCGTCCCAATCGCCCTGCGTGTCGCGATAGTAGAAGCGCCGATCACCGAATTGCCGGAACAGCGCGGCAACCACGCGCTCGGCGTCGTTCGTCACGCTGACTTCGCCGTCCTCATCAACGATGTGCACTGCCTCGGGTGAACTTTTCGCGACGTAGTACCTCGCTTGTCCCATTTCAGGCTCCTGTAATGACAACAATCAAATTGCGGTTAATGACACGCATATTACAACGCCACGTTGTATCTGTTGTCAACAAGTTTATTTTATTCGCGCATTTTTGATATGCTGCGCTGCGGTTTATCTCTCATTTTTGTAAGGTGTTGTGGCATTACCTAATAAAAATGACAGGTGCCAATGACTTCTAAATGGAATATATCTTCGGAGCGGGTCACAAGATGACGGAAAAACATGACTAACAAACCGAGGTTTCAATCAAAGCGACTGAAAGAAGGGCGACACAAGAAAGGGCTCACTCAGGAGCAGCTCGCCGGGGCCGTCGAAAAACTTGGCGGTCACGTGACGGTGCAGCAGCTTGCGCGGTGGGAAAAGAGTGGAGGGGACAAAGAGCCGAAGGGCTCGACACTGGCGCTGCTCGCGACCGCGACCGGCGTCACAGTAGCGTGGCTACTTGGCGAGTGCCAGCAGGGCGGAGCGCCTCAGGTGAAGATTCCGGCGCTCGTGCTCTCAGATGAGGAAACTCAATACGTGCTTGAGTACCGTGGTGCGAACCCTGGCACGAGAAAGTTGATGCGTGAGTGCATCCTGGACGCGCTGCAGATCGCAAAGGCGATGAGCAACGGCAACGCAAACGGGAAAGAGAACGGAGTTACATCGAACGGCAATAAGAATGGCGGCGCAGGCGGCCAGACGACAAAATCGGGCTAGACTAGCGGAGCAGGTACCCGTTTCTTCTCGCCGTTGACGCCGTTGAAGTCGGCGAGGGTCAGCAGCAGGTGCTCAATATCACGCTCCCACATGGCGTATTGCTCGGCGTCATCACGCGGCGGATCTAAACGGCCGCGCATATAAGGCGGCACCGCATTGTAGTGACGCACCATGTGCCGGATCTTGCTCGCGATGTAGTGGCGCAAGAACGGCGGCAGTGCGGCAATCTGTTCAACCGCGATCGTACTCTCGGTCAGGTCAGATAGCGGCACGCCGCGCTCAACCGTACTCGCAATTCCGGCCTGCTTGCGGTACTCATCGGTCGAGATCCCGCACAAGGCAGCCACATTCGAAATCTGCTCCGCTGGAATCCCGCGCACGAGCCAGTTGAAAACGTGCTGGCTCTTGACGCCGATCCTTTCCGCGACAGTAGTCCCCCTCACTTTTGCCCCTTGCATGTACGCGTAGAGCGGCATAGCCGTCTGATGTATTGGATTTTTCCTCTTAGCCATGTAACGCAGTGTATTAAAAGTGTCTGGCAAAGTCAAGTTGCTCTTTTGTCACACAGCTTGACAAACTACGTAACTCAGCGTTTATAATTCGACATGCCTCGTGTCAAATTAAACGGCAATGCCGCAAAACCACCGCTGACTCCGCAACAGGAACTCGTCAAGTCGGCGGTGGTGCTCGCGATGGCGCGCATGATCCCCGCGAGGTTGAAGGCGGGCGAAGTCGACGACGGCAAGCGCAAACCATCGGGCGCGTCTGCTCTAGGTCATGCGCTCGGCGTTAAGCCTCAAAATGTAATGAATTGGCGTGCGCGCGGGAATGTCCCGCCAGAGTTTTGTGTCGCCATCGAACGCCTGACCGGCGTCAAGGTCTGGAAGCTCAACCCGACGGTCTTTCCACGCAACCGTTTCGGGGGCAATGCAGCATGAAGGGTTCACGTGGAACGGCACCCGAGCTAAAACGTCTGCGCGCATCCGTCGCGCAACCCAAAACGCTGCACATCGATCCCCGCGTCTAAGCGGGAAGGCTGGCCGGCATGGATTCAGCGGCATCGTCATCGGCGGTCGGACGGCCGACTGAGTGCTCTCACGAACACGTGTTCGGGCGGCAAGATTCATGAACTACTATCGCCGCTACGTTGGCGACTACCTGCGCGACACGATGCGGCTCACGCCAACCGATCACGGTGTGTATGGGCTCATGCTCGATTTCTACTATGCCGAGGAAAGGCCGCTGCCGCTTGACCTGGACGAGATACATGCGATCTGCAAGGCGATCAAGCCGGATGACCGCAAATCCGTCGACAAGGTGCTCGCTGGATACTTTCACCGAGCCTCTGATGGCTACCACAACAATCGGGCTGACAAGGAAATCGCCACGTCGCAGCAGGCCAGAAAGAACGGCCAGAGTGGAGGTAGGCCGCCAACCGGATCACTAACCGGAACGCTACCCGGATTAGAAACCGGAACTGAAACCAAAGCAGGAACCGGATCGATAACCGGACAGGGGACCGGATCGGGACATCCACCAACCACCAACCACCAACCACCATCCACCACCCACCACCCAAAAACACTTTCGGGCGATTCCGGCTTCGAAGATGCCTGGCAACGCTACCCGAAACGCTCGGGCAATAACCCGAAGGCCGACGCACTACGCGCATGGCGCGCAAGGCTCGCCGAAAGCATTCAGGCCGAGGCGCTTATCGAGGCCGTAGTCCGGTACAGCGCCTCATGCGAAGCGGAAGGCATCACCGGCACGAAATTCGTGATGCAAGCGGCCACATTCTTTGGCCCGTCAAAGCGGTTCGAGCAGGAATTCCCACTACCAAAAAACAACGGATCCGCACATGGAAAATTCAACCAATTCGCAGATGACCGAACCGAAATCGATCGGTCAAAGTCCGACGAAGCAATGGCCCGCAGGATGGATGAAAAGGTCGTGGGCTCGGGAGCTGCATAAGCGGTTCGGGTTGATCTACGGCGCAAGGTTCACGCACCCGGACGCGCAGACAATCGAGGATTGGTGCGAGGTATGGGCCGAAGGCTTAGCCGGTTTCGACGGTGATCAACTCGCCTTCGCGATACATCGCCTCGCCGACTGGCCGCCGTCGCTGGTCGAGTTCAGGCAGCTCTGCGAAGCCGCACCGAAGCCGCAGCAGGAAAGGCTCCCCCCGCCGTTGTTCGCCCGGACTGAATTCGCCGATGCCGTGCTCGATAAAATTCGAACGGAGCAAGCGAACGCGCCTCTCCAGCCGATTTGCGAGCGATGGCCGCACGAAGTCCTGGCGAAAGCCGACAGCACGCCGGCTGCGCGCGACATGGCCCACGCCGCGCTCGCTGCGAAGGCAGCCAGAGCCCCACATGCATGAGCGATCTATGGCACGACGGTTCCGGCCACGTGTACCGCCTGGTCAATCCGCAGCTTGTCTCGTACTGGCGCGAGCGCCAGGTATTGAACGAGAAAACCGGCAAGTTTGTCACCGAGGAATACCTGCTGCAGTACACCGTCGTCACTGCGCAGCTCATCAAGTGAAAATCGAATTCACCATTCGCGGCCAGCCGGTGAGTCTAAAAAACTCCTACCGCGTCATCACGATCAACAAGCACGGCGCCATGACGAAATCGGACGATGCGAAAGGCTACGAGCGCGCGTTCAGGCAGCAGCTCCCGGTGTCCGCGCGACAGATGCTCACAGGGCCGGTGCGCGTGACCATGCGTTTGTTCTACGCGTGGAACGGTCCCGACTTGGACGGCGCGCTGCTACTCGACTTGATGCAAGCCGAATACAGGCGGCTCAGCGGAAAACTGATCAGCCTCGGCAATGGCGAATACGGCGAGGCAAAAGGCGAGCGCGTGCTGGTGTCCAAAGGCGTGTACGAGAACGACCGCCAGGTGCGCGAGATTCACCAGTACCACGCGATCGACAAAGCAAACCCGCGTGCCGAAATTGAGGTTGAGCCGATGCTGCCGCAGCAGGTCGACTTGCTCGATGCAGTGCCGGCGTCGCAGCCGGAGGATGACGACAGACCACCTTTCTAAATTTCACCGAAGGAGAAACAGCATGGACGCAGCAACCGAAACCGCCGGAGCGATCAACAAAGCAAGGGGCAGAAAAGACGGGCAGGGCCAGGAGGCCGTATTCAAGACCAAGCCGCTCAAGGACGACCTGGACGATGGTGTCGCGCTGAAACTCGCGGCCGACGAAGCCAGCGAAAAATTTGGGGATTGGGTCAAGGCCAAGGCCGAGCAGTGCGGGATGCTCGCCGCGGTGGTGCGCAAGATCATCAACGCAAAGGCTGCCGACAAATGGGATGAGGAATCGCGCAAGGCCGAGCAGCTCAATCTCGCCTTTGACGAAATCGGCCCACAGGGCAAGGTCGCGTGAACAAGCGATATCGCGTCGAGGCTGCGATCCGTGGTCGCGCAGCCTCCGCGATAACCCATCGCAAGGTGCCGGAGAGAACGGCGCGTCGCCACGCGGCCGTGACACGCATGAGCGCGCGCGTGCTGGACATGAGTCTCTACCCGCGCTGGCTTTATCTCGGCAACCTGGCAATCCCAAACGGCGGCACGGCGAGGCCCGCGCATGAACTTATCGGGATGTCGGAGCCGGTGCTGACCGATGAGGACATGACAACGATGCACTTCGGACGCGATGAGTTGCCGAAGCACATGCCTTTCCGTCGATGATCGACTACATCAACGTCCGCCTGGGCGAATGGGCGCGCTGGAGTGTGTCAGACGCGCGCTATTTGCGCACAACGCTCGGAGCGCACAGTTGCTGGCCGCAGATGCTCGGTGAAGCAGCTTCTACTGAAAGCAAGCGCGGAGAAGTGTCTTTCGTGCCGCTCAACGACATCGAGTGCTGCGAAACGGATAAGGCCATCTGCGCGCTGCCGGCTACTCTAAAAGAGGCGGTTGTGGTGTATTACAAGCGAACAGGTACGACCTCCATCCAAATCGCTAAGCGTCTTGGCGTTTCGGAGCGCACCCTTTTTGATCGCATCAGCCAAGCTCACCAACGGCTACTTGGAATCTTGAACGACATCGCGGCAGGGATCGCAATTCACCGCAATTCGTGGCGTTCGCCAGAGTATCAGGAGGCTAGAAGTGCTCGGGCAAGAGCCCTTATTGCAGCTCGCCAAAACGCCCGGTCGAAAAAAAAACCTTTACATTCACCGCAGTAAAGCGTACAAATCCAGCTACGCTGGTGTGAACGTATCGCTAACCCGAGGCTTCTCGGGTTTTTTATTGCCCAGACTTCGCTGCTCATGGCGCTTCTCCTCCTTCGACCTTGAGCATTTTTGCCGCTTAGCGGGCGGCCTTTTTATTACGTGGGACCTTGCGCGCCGCGCGGAACGGGATGCGCTCGATGCCGGCGACGTGTCGGAAATAGCGCCACTCCATTTCACCCATCTGGCGCGTCCCGCCCTCGTATCGCGCCCAGGTGACGCGATCAGAGTGGATCAGTTCGGCGCACTGCGCCTGGGTCAGCCCAAGCGATTGCCTGGCGGCGAGGACTTCTTCCGGCGTTGGGATCATTTCGTACTCCTGCTTGGGTGCTTCAAATCGGCTCCGTGCATCCAGTGTCCCTCAAGCTGTTGCCAGCCGTCGAGCATTTCGTCAACGTGGGCCATATGAGCCCGCCGGATGCGCTCTTGCCACGTAGTGGCTCTGTTTCAGCCGGCGATCTCCTCGGTCAGCGGCACGTAGGCGATCTTGAACCCGCGTCCGTCTACCTCGGGAAGTTCCACCAGTGCGAGCTTGTGCTTCGGGTTGATGTCGAAGATCTTCATGCTGTCGTCCGCATTTTGCTGAGAACGCGCTTAAATAAAACGTCCTCCGCAGTGGCTTCCCACCAGTGACAGCCGTCGCCTGAATCTTCCTCGGGCCAGCGGTATGTCCCTTGATCGTCGGCAGGCCGGCTTCCGAACTCATCGCCGATTGCCTCCCAAATTGAGTCAAGTGCGTCGCGCAGTTCGTCGCCGTCGATGTCCCAACGGTTGTCGACCCAAACAAGGTAGTAATTGGGCCTGTGCATGATTGGCGAAAGGCCGAGCAGTCGAAGCCCATTGCCAAAGTGTCGTTTCACGAGCGCGGGCCGCACCATGTACGGCTTAGTCCACAGCGTGCATTTGCGCCGAGGCAACAAGCATGGGGCCTTGAACAGTTTGGCGCGCGCTCGAATATCGCGATTTGCCATCGCCGGACTCATGATTGAGCCTCAAGTAGTGACTGCGCTTTAGCCGCGCACAGGCCCGCGAGGTCGTTCCAACCGCGTTCCTGCTCTTTGGCGAGAGCGCATAGCGCGCCGTAACCTTTATCGGTGACATGCAGATAGTTGTCCACCTGCAACGATTGAGCAACCCGAGCCACGCTCACCCGCAGCGATTCTAGTTCGCTCATGATGCGCTCAGTACACCGCAGTCGGCCAGCGCGTCGATCAGGGCCTGCGCGCTTTTCATGTCGGGCGCTGCGATGCTGATGCTCGCCTCGTCCTCCTCGATCACGACGTTGTGAACGCACGAGCGATCGGTTAATTCCTGTTCCTCAATCCGGGCGGTTTGCACTTGTTGTTGCTCCTTGTCAAAATCTTCCAATATCTGCGCAGTGAACAGATCGCTCATTTACTGCTCCTGCCGGACTCGAACAGCCGTACACGCGGCCATCGCGAACATGTAGCCGCTCATGAGAACCACCCATTGGCGCGGCGTTTGCAGGACAGCTCAAATTCGCGCTGCATCGCCCGCTCCATCGCTCGCTGCTCTTTCTGGAAATCCTTGTCGTCGTCGATTTGTTGCTTCACGTCCTCGATCGTTTCGCCGTTGAACGTGTCGCTGTCGCCATAATTCGGGTTGGTCGCGCAAAAGCAACCATTCTGCCTGATTGTCCAGCTACGGTATTTGATGGCTCTCATGGGGCGACGCTCACATCGACTGCGGTGAAATGCTGGCGCAGGAAGTGGGCCACGCGCGCCTTGGCTTCGGTGAACAGGCAGGAGCCCTTGACCCACAGGATAACCTTGGCGCCGCCCTGGTCCTCGACCCGCACAATTCCGTGGAATTCCGGGTTGAGCATGATGGCCTTTTGCGTGGTGGTGTTGCAATCGACCTCGAAGGCCCATGAGCCACGGCCGCGCGGTGTGTGGCCGTGGGAAAACTGGTACTCAGTGCTGTTGAAATTGACGCGGATCATTGCTGCTCCTTGTTGGTTTCTGATTTCATTATTCATTATAACCGTTGGTTACATCGGAGTCAAACATTTTCGCCCGATTCGTCAACATGATTTGTGATCGACTATGGCCTCCAATACCCTGACCCTGACCGTGACTGTGCGAGTGCGCTGGTGGGTGATGCCCTACCTGCACACTGTTGCTATGTTCTGCATCATGTTCAATGGGCAACCCAACTGGCAGCGGGTTGAGCGTTGGGTGATGCGTGGCCTATACGTCGAGTGATGCGATCCAACTGGTCTACTGAGTCCAGCCATAAGCGCGGGTATGGTGCCGAATGGCGCAAGCTGCGCGAGTTCGTGCTGCAACGCGACTGCCACCTGTGTCAGTGCAAGCACTGCAAAGCTGAGGGCCGTACTGCCATAGCGACCGAGGTCGACCACATCGTCAGCCGTGCGACAGCGGCAAAGCTCGGGTGGAGCAAGGAGCGCACCGAGCACCCGGACAACCTGCAGGCGATCAACTCTGACTGCCACGCGCGCAAGACGATTGAGGAACAGGGGAAAACCGTCAAGGCCCTGCGCAAGATCGGGATCGACGGCTTTCCTATCTCGACCGAATAGCAGCCACTTGGGGAACTGACCGGGCCAACCTATACAGCGAATGATTTTCGAATTGGGCCGATATTTTCTGCTCGAAGGCGATCGCTATTTTCCCGCCCTCCGCCACTCCCACGGCGGAACAGGTTCACTATCCGCCCACAGTCCGCGCTTCGCAGCCTTTGCCCCGTCCTGAAGGCGATAGAGCGGGCTTGTGGGTTTGCTGTAGCGGTCAAAAACCCACGCCATGCCGGTGGCGATTTGGTGCGCACTGGCATCCATTCCGGCACATTCGACCTTGCCGACAGAACGGCCGTAGCGGTCGCGGGCGATTTGCTCGACCTTCGCCGATTGCTGAAAGCATAGGTCAGCGAGGGATTGCCGGGAGCGATTGCCGAACGCCTGGCGCAACTCGGGGGCGTCAATTTCGGCCAGCCGCACCTTGACCTGCTGTTTCCCGACAAGGACGGTCAAGGTGTCGCCGTCGTGGACGCCAACAACTACTCCGGTGGTGTCAGCCCATGCCGGAAAAGACAAAGCCACCGCAAGGGTGGCTCCAAGGATAGCCTTTGACATCAGGTGCGCGCGGCCTTCCGATAGCCGCGCTCAGTGCGCACCTTTGCGACCGGCACCAGCCTCGCGCCGCCGACGACGTTGGTGATCGCGGCCAGGTGCGCTCGGACTACGAGCAGATCGGCAGGCGTGAGCCGGTACGGTGCTGCTGCGCCCTCCTGACTGTCCTTGCCTTGGAGCGCGAAGTCCAGGCATTGCAACGTCTTGCGCGTTGCCAGGTGCAGATTGGTTGAGTACGTCAGCTCGTCCATCATGGCGCTGCCCTCGTTCCAGATCAGGTGCGCCAAGTATAGGCTGCTGCTCGTCGCCCTGCTCAGCACGGCTGGACCGCGAGCTGGACCACATCGCGACTCTGGTCCGCGACGCACCGGCAGCAGCGGCCGGGTATCGGCCAGGGCTTTGGCGTCGAGGGATTGTTGCGGCCCGTCGCGGGGAGCGTTCTGTACGTACTACTTTTAGGGCACCCTTACTCCACGACATGGGGCCCCGCGGGATTTTTCGTGTCATTTTTTGTCCTTAGCGCAGACGCATCATAAACGCGCCTTGGCCGCGTTCGACTCTTGGGATCATATTTTGCATCGGCCCGCGTCGATCATTTCTCTTGCAGCATGCGACGCGTATGTGGCTGCCGCTTGTTCCGTTTCGAAGTCTGGCGGTGGATACCAACACACCGGCACCGCTAGTACTTCGTCGCCGCGCCAACGAATCACGCTCGCCAGTGCCACCCACCTTCCCGGTGAACCATCCTCATTTCTTAACTGCTGGCCAGCCGGGAAAACGTCATAGCCCTTATGCTTAAAACCAGTTACATCCATGGACATTCCCCCTTTCGTGTTCGAAATCTGCGGATGAATAAACCCACTCGTCCATGGCGCCGCCCTCTTTGCGTCAACGCGGCAAGTTCCCACGTGGCCCAGGGGAAAAACGGGATTTCTTGCCCTTTCGCGCTATAGCTGCGTCAGGAAAAGCGCTCACTAGTTCAGTCGTGCATCTTTCTAGCACGTCAGCACACGCAAGTAGCGTCATACAAATATAGCTTCTGTCCGTAGGGTTCTCCAATCCGCTGCCGCGTCCATTTGGTTCTATTCGGTAGAACGACAGGGGGAGAATATGCGCGTGCTGTGAGAGCAAATCGAAGATCGCGCGAAAGTGATTTCGATCCCAACCGACTTTGTCGAGCATCTCACTTCTCGACAGAATCATCGGTGAATCACCGTCTAGGCAGCGTTTCTGGACGTGTGGTGGCAACGTCAGAAAGTATTCGTTGCTACGAAGTCGATTTCGCAGTTCGTCTGCTTGACGTTCAAATCCCTCAACGTTCTCGACAGATCCGAGATTCGTGTGCAGGGTGATCCTGCGTACGCAATCATTCAAATGCATGACGTTAAGTTTCGCTGACCATCCATGGGTGGACTCCGGAGTTTCCATTATGTAGAAAAGCAAAAGCTGCCCTTCAATAATAGCCCTCGCATGCGCAGCAATTCCACTTAGCGCCCAGAGTTGAAAGTCCGAGCGCGTCCAGCGAGAAAGCGGAGCTGCGCGAATCATTGCAACGGCGGCGGTACAGATACACGTGAATATATGCGTGCCGTAACCTTGGTGAGGCACAGCTACTCGATTAGAGCAGGCTTGGCTAACCGCTATTGCTTCGCAAACCGCAACGTCAAAGCTTTCAAGGGCATCATCGTAATCTTTGCGTGTCGTAAGCGAGGCTTTCGTTTCGTCTGGTATCCCTGAATTAGCGACAGTAGCCGGCGCGGCGTCTGAGCCGCCAAATGCGTCGGTGGTCATACCTTGGCTCCGGTGTGCGTGTTTGAAAACTTAGGACGATATATTCTTCCGCGTCGAAGTGCCCGGATTCTGAACCTTCGATCTGAGCTTATTGCAAGCGTACTTGCAAATGCCTTTATTTGTCAAAGGGTTGGGGGGGCATCGGTTTCTACGCCAAACTCGCCGCCCGAGACCGACGGTATAGGTAGATTTTCACAATCCCGAAATAGGGCAGGGGGGTGTCTCGCGGTCGCGCCGCCTCCAGTCCCCTATGAGAAAACAGTCACAACAGCCGTAAAACAAGCATTGGAAGGGAGTTTGAGCCAGTTTGCCTTGGAAAGTGGCTATTTCCCTGGACTTTGTGCACGCTAGAGCGGTCGCCAGTGCTCGCGAACGCGATTGGCCTGAGGTAATGGTGGAGATAGGGGCCGGTGAGCGTCAGGTGGTGCGCTGGTGGTGCTCAGGTTGGCGTGGTGATGCCGGGGGGAAGTGAGCTGGTGGCGGGGAGGTAGTCCCGGAGATCCGCGAACGTGCAGACCGCGATGAAGATCAATATTCCCTGAACGCCAACTCTGAAAATTGGGGTTTTCAATTCCCTGGATTGATCCGGCATTGTGCGGCGCACCAATAAATGTTGCTCGGGAACGTGAGCACGCTGGCGGTCCGTGTCCGGCCAAGAGGCGCCACCGACGGTGTGGCAAAACATCTCCGTTTAGCGTCTGGTTTTCGTTACATTGCGGTCATACAAACCTGGACGTCTACTTGTGTATCCAACTCACAACTGCGTCAGGCCGT
>Ga0307375_10005525_pt1 | contig 11850 bp, 5 predicted proteins | sample TR1MG_FD_202531 | JGI IMG/M metagenome (GOLD analysis project Ga0307375, IMG submission 202531) | Soil microbial communities from Risofladan, Vaasa, Finland - TR-1 | ecosystem: Environmental > Terrestrial > Soil > Coastal area > Acid sulfate soil | place: Finland: Risofladan, Vaasa | collected... | reverse complement strand
GTGTGCATTCGTGGAGTGTGAGTTTGGCCTCGAGAAGACGTTCGTTCTGTCGATATGTTGGCTCGACAGGAGGGCGCAGTATCAGGAGTGTGAGAATGCGATGTGATAGGATTTTGAGATGGCCCTGTGCAAAGAAGAAGAGCGGGAGGGGTGGGACACAGAGGGGAGAGGGTGTTTGGGGGGGTTCGTGGGGAGAGCTGGGGAGAGCTGGCGAGAGCTGGCGAGAGCTGGCGAGAGTGTTAGAAGAGGAATCCATAGCCTCCGCCCTGCTTGGCCTGCTCCTTGGCGAAGGTCTCGAAAGTGGAGTAGATGGTGGTGACAGCGAGGAGGATACCGGTTCCAGAGCCGATGGCGCCCATGAAGTCGGCGGTGATGGAGAGCGCGCCGATGCAGAGACCACCGAAAGCGGCGGCGGTGGGGATGTAGCGCTTGAGGATCTTGATGGTGGACTCGTCACGCTGTCCCTTGATGATCATGTGCTGCTCCTTGAGTTGGCGCGCGACATCCTTGGGGGAGGAGCCGGAGACGTCAATCCAGGTCTTGGAGAAGAGTGCGCAGGAGCCGAGTACGAAGACGACGTAAATGAGGGCGTGGAGAGGATCAGCGCCGATTTCGCGGAACGAGGTGGGGGGAGAGATGTAGTAGGCAATGCCGCCGACGGGGATGGTCTGACCTTGGTAGTAGGGGTGCTCTTGCCAGGTGCCTAGAATGCCGACGATGGGGTTGGGGAAGTACTTGTACAACAGTTGAGAGAAGAAGAAGAGGTTGGAAACGAGCGCAGCCTGCAAAATGATGGGGATGTTCGAGGTGTAGAACAACTTGATCGGGTAGGTTCCATCAGCACCACGAGTACGCTTGCTGGAGATGGGGATATCGACACGGAAGCCTTGGAAGTAGATGACAGTGAAGAACACCAAGATCGTGGCCATCAAGTTCGTCACGTTCGGCAAGTTCGTTCTGTAGAACGCCTCCTTCAACGCTCTCGCCTTATCCTGACGAGTAATCAACAAATGGAACATCGCAATCACTGCTCCTTCGTACTGAGTACCTCCAGGTCCTCCAACAGTGTTGGGCGAGAAGGCCTTCCACACGATCGTCTCGCAAATGTTCGTCGCAATGAACAACGAAATCGCAGAACCCAAACCATAACCCTTCTGCAACAACTCGTCCAACAAGATCACCAAGATACCAGCAACGAACAACTGCACCACAATAAGCACAGCGTTCACACCGAGGCGCGAAACATCACCATACATGCCAGACAGGACGTAGGCAGTTCCCTGACCAATCGTAATCAAGATACCAAAGACTAGACAATCACACAAACGCCAACAACGTTTCGCGCAACCAAAGATTTTCCTATCTCGGGTTGGGGGGGGGGGCGGGGGGGGGGGGGGGGGGGCGGGGAGGGCAGCGAGACCGAGGGCGCCAACCACAGTTGCAGTGTCATGAGATATGGAGAGACGGCAAAATGGTGTTAGAACCATGCAGGGTGAGGGAATGTGTGGCATTTGTCTTCTGGATTGTGCAAGTATTGAGAAGGTGGAGGGGCAAGGGAGGACCGGGAAATGGAAGCGGATATAGCGGAGAGAGGGCACAGAGAGAGCCGGACACGCACATTTCTGAGCAGCGTTGAAGAGGGCCTTGTCCTCCTTGTTGTTCATGTCGACGTCGATGATGCGAGAGCCCTGAAGGAGCTGCATGACCAAACCAGAGGTGACGATGGGGGAGATGCCGAGCTCCATGAGGGTGCCGCGGTTGGAGGCCATGACGACTCGAGACCAGTACCACGGATCGTTCTCTGAGCCTGAGCGAATGCCATAAAGTGGTACCTGAGAGCACACCAAGAAGATGAACAACGCAATTGCGGTCCACAGGAATTTATCTTTGAAGGGAATCTGCAACGACACAAGCCAAGGCGTCAGTATGCGCAGCATTTGGGTGTGGATCTCATTGCTCAAGTCGAACGTACCTCCTTCTCAGCCTGCTGGACCTCTGGGACCCAAGCACAGAATGGCTTCAGATAGGGCAAAATCTTAACTACACATTGCAAACACAAGAGAGCCGCGCGTCAGAGTCACGAGCCAGAAATCACAGTCCAAAAGGGCCGACCAAAGAGACCAGCACATGCCGGACCCCAACGTCTCGATAATGAACTGAAAATGCGCTAAAACGACACCACTATGATACGAGATGGGACTTCAACCCATTCCAACGCCAACGCCAACATGCCAAGAACGAACAGCCCTGCTTTGGGAGGAACGTACATGACATGACGATATAGGCGGTCCTGAATGCTACTACCCTCGAGTTCAACCAACAAAAGGCGTATCGCAACTACTAAAACGAGATGGAAGGTGCTGATCGCACGTAGAATGCCTCGCAACGCAGGTTGGACTGGAGAGCCAGTCGCCTCGTCGCCGAGTCAGCGCAAGGCAGCCGAGGCGACTGGAAAATGCGAAAGTTCGCACCTTTCCAAATGAGGGAGATCCTCGTGAAAACTGGATACAGTCGACTGCGATTCCTTCATACTGGTGAAAACTCGTTATACTTGCAATTTGGATACTAATCCCTACATGTTGCCGAAATTGTTGGTGAAAGAGCGAGTCGGGCGGGAGATTGCCTTCTGCTTCTCAGGTCGGCAGTCACTCCATCCAGAGCTCTCGTCCATGTCACTGGGCAGTCCTGATCGAAGAGCCAGTCGTTCGGCTAAACGTCACTTCTCTTCTGGGAATCGAACTTCGCTTCTTCCATTTGATAACGCCTTGCCTCCGACAGTTGATCCTCCGCAGCGCACGCCTCCCAAAACTGCTCGCATCGAAACGACTCACAAGATCATGAAAAGTCAGGACAAGCCCTCTATTTCAAATGGCACCTCGCTTCGCTCTCCTCCCAAACCATCGTTGACCCCTTCATCCTCATATGTGCCCAACAAGACCCTCAAGAAGTGGGATCCTCCCTCCCAACCTCCCTCCTCCAAGAAACGCTCTGCTTCCTCGCCTACTATCGAACGACCTTTCGACCCGTCTTTTGAGGATGACTTCTCAGTTGGGTTTGCTGATAGATCGATGGAATTCGATACGACACCTCAGAAACCCGAACGAACTCGAGCAGCTCTTCCCATGCCCATTCTTGCCCCATTACCTCCTCCTGAACCGACACATGTTGTGCCACTAGCCTCTTCGGTCTCTGTTATGCCGACTTCAACCCCCTTGCCATCCGTTTCGAGAACGCCTGTGGTCTACAGTACCGAGCCATTCTTCGCCGAAAAGGAACCCTCATCACCGCGTCCACGTGTGCTCTTTGCCGTAACTGGTAGTGTTGCCGCCATCAAGCTGAATGAGCTTCTCCGCCTCTTGAATGCCTTCGCAGAAGTGATCGTAGTGACGACGAAAAGCGCTGAACACTTCGTGGCCGATTACGGCAGCTCTGATGTCGATGGTGTTCGATTCTACAACGACGCAAGTGAATACACCATGTGGCACGCTAGAAATGACCCTGTGCTTCATATCGAACTGCGTAAATGGGCAGACATCTTCCTCATTGCACCGTTATCCGCCAACTCTCTCGCCAAACTCGCGAATGGACTCTGCGACAACCTTGTCACCTCTATTGCTCGTGCTTGGGACTTTGAAAGACCGTTTTATGTCGCTCCTGCTATGAATACCCTCATGTGGACGCACCCTTTCACGCAAAAGCACCTCGGAATCCTCACCGATGAACTTGGCATTTCCGTCATTCCTCCTGTGCAAAAGACCCTCATGTGTGGAGACAAAGGTACGCAACACATCACTGTGCATCAGATTTTCCATGTAGACTGCTCGCTTACCAAAGATCATCCTTCTGATCTGTATGTTTGATCAGGCGTTGGCGCGATGGCTGACATCCACACCATCTCCCAGGACGTCTCTACTGCCCTGAAATTCCATCCTAGAACTCACTAGTCCAAATCAACGCTAAAGACGGATAGCTTTATGGTACTTGAGGAACGCATTGGATACGAGAACGACATGTTGGCTTCGTTCAAAGTTTCAGTCCCCTCCTCACATCCGTCTCACGCCGTCGTCCCTTTCAAACACAATGGGAGATGATGATGATTGGGAAGACTCCTTTGCTCGTACGTGACCCCCACCCACTCTCTTGACACTCAGCTTTCGTCCTTTCAATGGTTGCGCATTTCACCTCCCCCTTTTCCTTGCAAAGTGTCCCTTCTGTTCCATTTCCTCCTGCTTTTCAGGTTCTAACCCTTATCTTTGTCTTGTTGATGCCATTGGTAGCCCGAAAGAGGAAGAAGATGAGCAAGGAGAAGGCAATGTTAGGTGACTGGGCCGATTCCGACAGCGACGACGAGTTTTCGCAGTTTGGTGGTCTTGGTAGTGGCAAGAGCAAGTCTCGCAGTTCTGGTAGTGCAAGTGCTGCACCTTCTGGTTCGTTTATGTTTGTCTCGAGTGGTGTGTATGATCTGGCGTCTGGAAAAAAGGAAGGTGAAGAAGGCGCGAAGCCCTCGGCGATGCAAGTGGACGAGGCGCCCGATCAAGGCGCCAAGCCGAAGAAGAAGTCCGCTCTTGAGAAGCCGGAGCCCTCGTTGGGTGCCTGGGAACGTTATACGAAGGGCGTTGGTTCGAAGATGCTGAAGAAGATGGGTTGGAGTGGAAAGGGACTCGGAGTCCAGGAATCTGGCATGGTAGAGCCCATCAAGGTCGTCACGCGAACTGCTGGTACTGGTTTGGATGTCACTGATTACATGGGCGTTAAAAAGGCGCAGTATCGTCAGTCAGAGATGCAAGAGGAGGCGGCAAAGGAAGATGAGGAAAAGCCAGCGGAGGAGACGCGCAAAGGCCAATGGAAGAAGGACGCACCCAAACTCACCCCCTCTGCCCCTAAGATCCCCAAGGTCGTGTACAAGACGAAGGAGGAGTATGAACGGGAATATGGCGCCAATGAACAGAAGCAGTTGGTGATCGATATGCGCGCGCCTCAGTTCGCCACCGAATCGCACGTGGAGGTCCCTGCCCTAGCGACGCCTCAATTCATGCCTGAGCTTCGACACAACTTAACGCATCTCGTAGATTTGCGTGTCAATGCCATTCACTCACTCGTCAAGAAACGCCACTACTCGGAAGAACAGATCCGCCAACTCAAGGGCGAGGAAGCCGGCGTGCGTCACAGTCTAGAGGCTCAAAAGTCCGATATTTCGTATCTAGAGATTCTTAAATCTCGATTGGATGAGCTGAAGCAAATGGCCACTTCAGAAGACAAGGTCGATTTCCTCCCATTCTTCGCCGACCTCAAAGACACCTTCTCTGTCGAGTACGAGAAGTATCAACTGGACTCTCTCATCTTTCATTATGTCTTTCCAAGGCTCTCTTATGAAATGCTCTCTTGGAGGCCTCTGTACAAGCCGGGACATGGCGTAGAATCGATGCTGCAATGGAAGGCGCTCTTGGAGCCCCGCAAACCGGTGGTGGGAGATGCGATGATGATGATCGATGATTATGACGATGGATTTGGCGTCTCGCAGCGGTTGAGAGAAGAACAGGGCAGAACGAAGACGAAGAAGACGCTGGACACGTACAGTCGGATGGTGTACGAGCTGATCGTTCCGAAACTTCGCACCGCGCTCGCCGAATGGGATGTTCACAACCCTGATCCCGCTCTGGATCTTCTGGCGATTTGGAAACCTGCACTTACTTCGATTGCCTACAATTGGCTCCTGTATCACGTGATTGGAGAGAAACTGAAGACTGCAGTGAGCGATTACAATGTGCCTGCTCTCGCAGACAGCTTGGAGCCTTCCTCCTCTTCTCAACTGCCTCTCGATACCTGGATTCTCCCTTGGCTCCCAATTATGGGCGCTCACAACATCCCCGTGCTCATGGAGGACATTCGCCGCAAACTGCAGCAAATCACGAGCACGACAAGAGCAGATGTCGCCGTCGCTCTGCTCAAGCCCTTCGAAGGTGTGTTGGACCGTCACAACTGGGCACAACTGCTGGCTAGAGGTGTGTTGTCGAGGATTGAAACGCTGTTGCGTCAAGTGGAGATTGAACCCGCAGAGCAGCAGATGGAGGCATGGAACGAGGCGATGAAGTGGAAGCGTTTGGTCTCGGTGGAGGCGTTCGCTATGGTCCTTTCCGAGTCTGGTTTCTGGAAGAAGTGGTTTTCGATACTGGGACAGTGGCTGCATCAGGAAGACGTGGACTTCGAACAAGTGCAGCAATGGTACTCGAGTTGGAAGGCTCAACTGCCGAAGGATCTCCAGAGCAGCGCACTCGTCCAACCGCAATTCCGCTCCGCTCTTCAACTCATGCTCGCCGCCTCCAATGGTCAACTGCCTCCTCTCTCGCAATTCGTTCCTGTGAAGATCAACGTCTCGCAACATCAGCAACAACTGCAACAACAACAACTGCAAGCGCCGCAAAAGCCGTCTTCGGGCGAAGTACCGTCTTGGCAGGAAGTCTCCCTCAAGGATTTGCTCGAGTCTGCCGCTGAAGAGGCTGGCGTGTTGTTCATGAGCACAGGTAGAAAGCACGAAGGCAATCCAATCTACAAGTTTGGCAAGCTATTGGTGTACATGGAGAGGGACATCGTCTACTCAGGCTCGGGCGCCACTGCAGCCTGGAAACCCATCTCCATCCACAACCTCATTCACAACTGTAAATAGAATTGTGTGTAAAGTAACAGTGCGAACAGGCAGCTCGATTCAATCGAGGTCTTGTCGGGCACGAGCGCCGAAAAGTTGGCCGGCTGACAAACGCGTGGCGCGAGACGCAGTCGGCGCAGAATTTGGGGGAGGTCGGTGCTGACCACGGGCTCCCCCAGGGCTGGCAGGCTTCATTCGTTGTAGGACCCACCGTCTACCTACTGATGCTGTCCCAAGGTTCGTTATCTGCTTTCCTCGCTCGCTAGCATCGTTTCTTTTCCTCCCCTGAGCTGCTGGAAGGGCTACAACTACAGCTCTCGAGGATGTCTCCCCAACTCCTCTTCTTGTGAGTTGCGACGAGTTTAGAACTCCTCCTTTACAGCTTCTGACACGATACATCGGCGCCCCTTGTTGCTTTTGTAGATGTACTGGTGCTTGGAGCAGGCGTAGCAGGCATAACGGCTGCTCATGCGCTCAAGAAAGCTGGCATGAGAGTGAAAGTGTTGGAAGGGCGCGGCACCCCTGGTGGTCGTGTTCGTACTGAATACAGCCACTTCTCGTACCCCAATGCGGCGCCACAATCTCTGAGAGGAAAGGGCATTCCTGTGGATTTAGGTGGATCGTGGATTCATGGCGTACAAGGTGCTGGCAATCCCATCTTCTCCCTCTCTGTGCTGGCAAAGACTCCTGTCGTTAAATCGCGTTGGGAACGCGGCGTATTGTTCAAATCGGATGGAACTCGTGCTTCTGAAGCAATTATGATATGGTGGTTGAAGTTGATGAGTGATGTGACCGAGTTTTTCGAGGAGGAGTTGGATGATCCACATGTCAGCATTTCTGAGGCACTTGACGATTATTTGAACCTGAATAACCTTGGAAAGTCGGATATGATGACGTCAGATATGCTATTTCCTGCAACAGGTGATGATGAGAGTGTTGGTAGCAGCAGTGAAGAGAGCGAAACAAAATCTAACCTCTCTGCGGATCTTGCAGACCCTGTGAGTGTATCGAAGGAGTTGCAAAGATCATTGGCGAGAATAGCGTTGGTGATAGCTGGAGAATGGGAGTGGGCTGAGAGAATGGAAGCCTTGTCGGCGAAGAACTCGTTCCAGGACGGAGAAACGCTTGGTGCAGATGTGTTGATGCCCGAAGGTTATTGGACCATCTTCGAGCGTACATTCATGAAGGACCTTCAGAACGATATTGTGTACAATGCCGAGGTCGTAAAGGTGACACAACCGAGCGGTGGAGGAGGCAAGTCGAGCCCATGCAGCTCGCCGCACTCGACCGCCTCTGCTGCTTCCCATTCCAACGCCAACAACTCCCCTCCCCCCGCCTCTGGCAGTCGCTCTGCTCGTGTCGCTTCTGCTCCCCCTAAGCTCTCCGCTTCCTCTTCTTCGCCTTCCTTGCCATCGATTTCCACAATCAATACCATGTCTCAGTCTTACGTGACAGTCACCACTGCGGATGGAAAGCAACACCTGGCCGATCGAGTCATCTCCACCCTTCCTCTTGGTGTTCTGAAGCGAGATGTCGTCAAATTCTCCCCCGCCATTAGTGACCACAAATGCGTATCGATGGCAAGAGTTGGATACGGATCTATGAACAAGATCTACGTGCAGTTCGAGGAGGCGTTCTGGGAGCCCGAGGGCGAGGTCCAGCCTCACGTCGTCATCTGGATGAATGACGCTGGCACTGGTCGCCTCACCATTGGCGTCAATCACAACGTCCTCGTGCCACACTCCAACATCTTGTGCATCCTGGCTACTGGCGAAGCTGGACCGGCAGTCGAACAGATGACCGACGAGCGCATCCTGGACGAGATTATGACGAACCTTCGGCGCTGCTATGGACCTAATACTCCGCAACCGTGCAACCACATGATCACGCGTTGGGCGAAGGACAAGTGGAGCTACGGATCCTATGCTAGCCTTGTGCTCGGTTCTTCACACGACGATCTGCGCGAACTCGCGCGCCCTGAGGGACGTTTACACTTCGCTGGAGAGCACACTGCGACAGAGTACTTGGGCAGCGTACACGGAGCGTACCTCAGCGGCATGAGAGCGGCAACGGAAGTGCTGGCGGCGTGCAACAAGCCCGCGCCGGTGTCGCACGAATCCTTCCCCGTCGACGACGATCTAAAGGAGGCCTAAGATGTCTCCACATCCCAGTGTCACATAATGTACAAGTACTTACAATAGAGAGCTATAATTGCAGAAGGAGGGACTGTTTACTGTACAAACGAAGTCGGAAGAGGGGATGTGGTGGACGTATCAATCCATCATCGCCGCCAGGATCCAACCCACAATGAAGAGCGTTCCTGTAGACAAAATGCAGTGTAAAGGCGTTAGTTATCGCTGTTCAGCACAATGAGAATGTGAATCGATATCGTTGGCAGCAGGAAGGGATGAGAAAGGTCGCGCCGCACCTCCAACGGGAGTAATGGCACCAAGCCACTTCTTTTGCGTCAAAGTGATCAAGTACAAGGAGCCTGAGAACAGAGCAGTTCCTCCAGCGAAACACATGGATGCCCAATCAACGCTGTTGGGATTACGAAGAGGAGTTCTGGAAGCAACGAAAAGCAGACCCAATGCGTGTACAAACTGATAGAAGGTGGCTGTCTCCCAGATTTTCAAGTAGTAAGCATCGGTGCCACTTGATCTACAGGAGAAAGAACGTCAGTGGAGGTGATACATGCGAAAGAACGTGAGTGGAAGTCGGGACTGGTCGTACTTCAAGGCGTGTGCTCCGAAGGCTCCAAATCCAACAGCAGAGGCAGCGGACAAACAGCCAAAGCGCCACCAAAAGAGGGGAGAAGGCATAGGAATCGTATCTGACAACAGATCGGAGATGGGGTCGGGAGTTAGCGAATGAACTCTCTGAGACTGTTTGTGTCTCTACCACAGGCTGAAACACAAGCAAACACGATTGAACGGAAATTGAAACCTACATAGAATGGAATGAAGCGGGTTTCATCAAGAACTGGAGCCATATGAATGGCAGACGCACAGGGAGGGAAATGGAGGTCGAAGGCCTGAAGTCATGTCTTTGGCAATGTCCCCTCACAACAGGTTGCCGTCCAAGGACCTGATGATTTCATGAAGCCACTTCTGCATGGACGACAGTATCGTTGACTCTAAATTAGGTCTCAACTGACTTGATGTCTCAGAGAGCCCAGCCCCCCTGGGTGAGAAACGCGTTGGGAGCCCAATGGAGCCAAATTACCGCGCAGTTGGCTTGATTTTGCTTTCGTAATCATATTATGCAGCTCTATACATGTTAAAACGAACCTCAAGTACGAATTTGCGCGTTTGAAGCAGACTAGTCATGTTTGGGGACTCCGTTGGGGAAAGCAATTTCAGAATCCAGTTAAGGTCGGACGGATCGTTCTGAACGGGTCGAATCGATTGCTGGAGACACACATGAAAGATGCTATGTCGAGATGGTTGTCATTGAGGGGGGGTTTGCGATTCAGGATGAGAGCTGAAGTAGCGTTTGAGCGCATCTTGCAGCGCTTTGAGATGAATTGGTTTGTTGACGACATCGTCCATTCCTGCGGTAATACAAGCTTCGCGCGAACCTTCTTCGAGCATAGAGGAGGCGGTGATGGCGATGATGTATGGTTGGAGGTTCCTGGGTAGACGTTTCGCTTCTCCCCTCTGTCGAATCGAACGAGTTGCTGTGAGTCCGTCTACGTCTGGCATCATTACGTCCATCATAATGACATCGTAATTGTGTGATTTGGTGCGATCGAGAGCCTCTTGACCATTGACAGCAACGTCTATGCGATCGAGTCCAAGACGCTGAAGTTGCTTGATGCACACCTTCCTGCAAACAGCGTTGTCTTCCACTAATAGGATTCTGAAGTTCTCACTAGTGCTTCCAAACGGTAAGATGGACGAGATGGAGGATTCTGGGAACCCAAGCGTGGAAGAAGAGTGAGCAGCAGAAGAAGAAGGCGCTGGATCGTTTGACGATGATGCCAATGGTATGGAGTATGGATCTGTTTGCGTCTCTGGCGCGTGATTTGAAGGAAAAGACGATGATGAGGATGCGAGGGCTATTGGTAATGAGCTTCCAGTGAATTGAGGGGTGAACAAACCAGGGGAGGGAGGAAAGGAGATGGACGAGCTCAGCAGCTCCTGAGGGATGGTGATACCACTGCTTCCTCCCACCATGCCTACAGTGGATCCCGATAGTGATCCTCGAGACGTCATGGATTCCAGGATGTGAGAGCTGTGGCCAGTAAGTTGAGAGAGGGCGGATGAACTGGGTTCTTTGCGGGGTGAAGGTGGGTGTCCATCAGAGTCTGTAGATGTTGATGACGATGACGAGATAGACGTAGCTGATGGTGACCTTGCCATTTGTTCGTGCATTGGGAGATAGGTTGGCACTGAAGCCACTGGATCGGAGGAGGTATCGCTTCCGCTCTCGCGCTTCTGTCTTGCATTCATGATCTCGGCGATGAACTTCTCCTGTGATGTTTCGTTGGAACCTTCAGGGGGCACGCCACAAAGGCGGCAGGTAGAGTAGTAGAAGCTCTTGAAGCGGAGCGGAAGCGTCAGCTGAGGAGTCTCGAGTTCCAGGTCCATCCCTGTAGCATCTCCTATCACCGTGGTTGGGGCTATTTTGCTCAAATGTTGAACGATGAGACCTGCACCGCCTTGCTTTGGAAGACAAGAGGCGTCTACGAGGATCATGGAGATGGTAGGAGGCGGTTGTGACTTCAGCATCCTCATAGCGATGTCCACATTCGCTGCAAGCGACATCGACATGCATAATTGTCTGCAAAAGTCGGCGAGTTGGAGTTGAAGAGGCGATGCGGAGGAGATGAGGAAGGCAGAGAGGCCACGGGCGCCGGAATGGGGTAGAATGAGGGGTAGTGCGATGCTCGTAGGTGGGATCTTGGCAATGATGGTGAAGTGGAAATCTGATCCGATGCCAGGAGTGGAATTCACCCAGATCGTGCCGCCCATGAGCGTGACGACGCGTCGGCAGATAGCGAGGCCAAGTCCGCTGCCTTCGTACTTGCGCGAGACGGAGGTGTCCAGTTGCGTAAACTCCTCAAACAGTCTTGGAATCTGGTCGTTGGGAATGCCGACGCCGGTGTCTCGGACGATGAAGTGGAGCATGGCAAGTTTGGTGCCAGCTGGAGGCATGTTGCGAAGCGTGGAAACGGGGAGATGAAGGCGAGGTGCGGAGGTGGA
>Ga0307375_10005521_pt1 | contig 11854 bp, 9 predicted proteins | sample TR1MG_FD_202531 | JGI IMG/M metagenome (GOLD analysis project Ga0307375, IMG submission 202531) | Soil microbial communities from Risofladan, Vaasa, Finland - TR-1 | ecosystem: Environmental > Terrestrial > Soil > Coastal area > Acid sulfate soil | place: Finland: Risofladan, Vaasa | collected... | reverse complement strand
TGGAGGACGAGGACCAACTCTATCTCATTGATTACACCTTAGACTATGACCCCGATAGCGACCCATTGACGGATGATAATCCAGACGAGAATATAACCGAGGCATATTTGGTAAGGCTTATGAATGGGGCTGCCGAACTGGGGTCTACTGCCCCTTATGCGTATTATGACGAGGGCTACGACCGTGGCTTGATTGCCCTTTATTTCTCTGCCGCTGAAGCACCGGCGTGGGAGGGTGCCTATACAATGATACTTGTGGGCAACCCCACGCTGGCTTGGGGGGCTGACCCGCCCGAAACATCCGTAGGCGATTTTGACCTATGGCAAGATTGGCCTATAAGTACCACACAAGAGATATTAGCATCCCGTATTCTATGGTTAGCCGATCAGTTGGAACTTGCGTGGGCAGTTGATATGATAGAGACTACGGCATCGGGGAGTAGGCTAACCGAGTACGGGGAGTCATACTTTGTCAATGTGATCCCCGACTTGAGGACTATGGCGCCTTCTGCCTTTGTGGGGCAGATAATACAGCCGGAAGTTGAGAAGCGTGAGTTTACCGAAGATTATTCGGACGATTTGGCCGCTAGTGTTGTCGGCACCCCGTTAGATTTAACGCCACTAGCTGATGCCTTTGACCTTTCACGGGAAGTAGTGACCACAGTCCTATACTATGCTGCCGTAGTGGTATTCTTGGCGCTCTTAGTCTCGAAGATAAAGAACTACAAGCCAGCCATTTTAATGACCATACCTTGCATAATCGGTGGGGCATTTTTAGGCGTGCCGCTGGTGATTACGGTACTGGCGGGTTTCTTCTCCTTGATTTTAATAGCCTATATCCTATTTTACCAAAAGAGTACAGCTTAATATGAGAAAACTGTTCTACGGTCTTATGCTTGCGGGGATGCTGATAATGGTGATTGCATCCCCTGTCTTGGCTGCCGTCTATTATGCAAGCGTGCAGGTGCAGGAATCGGATGGGAGTAGTTATACCCGGTTACCCATTATGGTTAGCCTCGACAATGAATACTTGGCCGATAACAACTACATATTAGCTACGGGGCTAGATACTAGGGTAATTACCGGATCATCGGTTGAACTTCCCCATCTTGTAGTTGATGATAGGCTATTGTTTGTTTCCAATATAAACGCTAATAATACCTATAACTTCAAATATACTACAGGGAATACACCATTGACGGATATGCCCATTATAGTTGGGTATGATGGGTATATCACAATACCCAGTGAAATTAGCGATGATATGCAACTGGGGGATGACTTTGAGATAGAGTTTGACGGGTATGTTGATACCTCGGTAGGGAGTAATAAGAACCTAGTTTACAAGTGGGAGGCATTCAGATTATATATTAGTGATACCAGCGAAATTACAGCAGCTATCACAGATGGCGATAGCCCCACTTTGTATTCTAGCGATAGTGATGGACATATTACAGCAACAAGCACAGTTTATAATACTGCTTGGGCAGCCGCTAGTGGGACAATTGCCGCTGGTAATGATACCTTTGATATAGGTCAGAACTTTGCTACTCCTAACTACAATATCTGGCGAGGTTTTGTATTCTTTGATACATCTTCTATTCCTGATAATGCAACAATAATATCTGCTACTCTTAGCTTGTATGGCGTCACTGACAACTCGGTCACTGACTTTTTAATAACAGTGCAAAACGGGCAAGCAACATATCCTACAGATCCGTTAGCAGTAACTGACTACAACAAGAGCTACTACTCAGGAGATGGTGGTTCTCTTACAACTGAAGGCTTTAATACCGTTGGTTACAATAATATTACACTTAACTCAACAGGGATAGGATGGATAAATTTAACAGGTACAACAAAGTTATGTCTGAGAAGTTCTAGGGATATAGCAGGTACTACTCCTACAGGAAATGAATATGTCATCGTTAACGATGCACATAACACAGGGACAACCAAAGACCCTAAGCTGGTAGTAGTATATGAATATGACACAAAGTCGGCAACTGTCACAAGCATTTCAAGTGGCATTATAAAACCAATAATTACAGCAGGCGCAAACCTTATGACCCTTTCTGTATATGATACTGAGGATAATCATTTAGGTGATAGTCCACAGTCTGTAGACATTACAGGAGTGAGTGTTCCCGATAACGCCAATGACATTATCATAAACCAGAACAATGTAATGCCCTACTTTGACTACCTGAAATGGACAGTAAGCGATACCCTGATAGCATGGTATCAGCCTATTAGCATGATAGTGGGGACAACACTGGATGATAGGGAAGGTACTGATGCCGGTGAAACAGGGACGGCAGAGGAGGATGCCACTATAGTTTGGGGGGCAAACCCCGCAGGGGTAGATGTTGATATTGGCAGTTTGACGGCATATTCACAGCCTGCACCGTCCGGTACTATTGATGAGCCCGGACAGGATATCGTAGAGGAGTCGGGGCAACCCGGCTGGACGGATGAGACAGGCACATTAACTACCAACCCATTCTACCCTGCGGTAAAAATGGCGGCAGATGAGTCGGGCTTTGATGTTACGCAGATATGGCTCATGATTGCGACATTCTTTGTTATCGGTGGTATGCTTGCGGTATTCGGCTTTGTGCCCCACCAGTTGATTACGGTTTGTGTTGGTGGGGGCATAACGGGACTCTTTATTAGTATGGGTATCTACCCGTTTTGGGTAATATTTATATTTTTGCTAGGCGGTATTGCAGTAGTATTGTGGGAGAGGGCACCTGCAGTATGAGTAAACAAAATAGAGGCGTGAATTGTCGAAATTAATTACTTTTTTTATTTTCTTGTTCATAGGCTGTGCTATCCTCTCCGCAGTAATGGAGGGTGGTGGTGGGATAGTAGCGGTAGAGCTTGAGACAACCGTAGATGCCGATGACTTGATCTTAGAAGTCGATAGCACAAGTGGGTTCTTGGATGCTGACTATGTTATAATAGGCAGTGAGAAGATATTGTATACAAGTATAACGGCTACGGAGTTTACCGTGGACGCAGATGGCAGGGGATATGACGGCACAGAAGCGGTTGCACACGTAGAGGGTGCAATGGTTTATACGGCAGAGGCCAGTGCCGTAAACAATGCATTGGGCTTCAATATCGCCGCAACCGCTGATACAATGGGGCTTTGGTCAACTATCACAATACCGTACTTTTTCCTAGTTAAAACCCTGCCCCGTATTGTTATGATGAACTACTCGTTTTTGTCGGGGCAACTGGCCATCATCGGGTGGTTCTTCTTCGCCGCCGCAGCAGGGCTAATAATTACACTGGCTCTGTACCTGGCCGGAGGCAGGAGAGTTTGATATGAGAATAAGGCCAAGCGGTGCAAGCAAAATCAGGGGTGCGGGCAGGCGTGGTACTGGCATATCCCCCATTGAAGCCGGACAGCCCGGTGCCGGTAGTACCCGCCTCCCCGACAACAGCTATGTATTAAATGCCGACCTCGAAGCATTGAAGCAGAGTTGGCCGGAGGGCTATAAGGTACTGACAGAGCAGGGTTATACAGCCTACAGCCAGATGGTATCCAGTGCTAAAACGGCAAGTGTAGACATAAAGGCTAAATATGATGCCATAAAAGGCGAAAAGATGCCAGTGTCATCTTATGGCATTACATCCCCCTACCAGGAATACTTCCCGAAGTATAAGGCATATGAGTTTGTATCGGATATTACCTCTGCATTACAAAAGGGTAAAATAACCGACATACCTATGGCTCCCGGTTATTACCAATATAGCGATAAAAAATCCTCAATAAACGATAAGACCAAGGACACCACCTCTAGGAAAACTACCTATGTCTATGCCCGTCTCGAGGATGGTAGCCTTGTCCAAGTTGATAAACAGACAGTAACGAAAACCCATCCAGCCTATTGGCTCAACAAGATGAACTATGGCGTTGTAGGTGCTAAAACTCATATCAGGGCTGATTCGGGGGTTTCAAAACCGGAAGGGAAAGGTTGGTATCTGGCAACATCCAGCGAGTTTTCGGATTGGGTTAATCGTTCTATTGGCGGCCTAACCCACGAGCAAAAACTCGGTGCCAGTAAGTTAGCCCCCGAATTGGCCGCAAAAGAGGGGAAGGATTATGAGGGGTTATCATCCAATGAGAAAAAGGGATTATACCAACAAGCTCTCGGGCTGGTATCGGCATCCGGCTATTATGATCTCGATGCGATAGTCCAGGTTGGGCCTCATTTTGAATCCCCCTACGGCCCCGCCTATAGCGGGATAACGTCCACGGGCAGGCCAATATACGGTACTTATACCCCCGAAGTGGCGGGTGCTATCAAGAAGCTAAAGCCATTCGAGAAAAAAGATGGCACCTATGACTGGTCAGCTATAGTATCCACCAAGGATACACAGGTCGCTATTGCGGCTACGAAGATTGCTGGTATGGATATGGCAGGCTTTAAGGGTATTAAGACATCTATTGACACGTATCCCGAGCTTGGCAAAGCCTTGAGTGAGCGTGGGTGGGAAGGCTACCAAACCGAAGCCGACAAGATAAAAAAGGAATGGGAAGCGGAACTTAAAAAGGACTCCCCCGGTTTATACGCCGTCTATGTTGAGCAGGGGTATCCTGGGCTAGAGAAGTCCATAGAAGCCGCCAATGCGAGGTATGAGGCACACCAAGCAAGGGTAAAGAGTGGGGAGCTTATATTATTACCTGACGGCCAGTATATCGAAAAGACGGACATGGACAATCAATCCGAGGGCACCCAGCAGATACTCAAGGAGGAGGGATTTAAGGGCTACGAGGCTTTACTTGAGCCGGACTGGGAGCATGGGGAGACACACGAGGTTATCACACAGACGCAGTTCCAGCAGATGGTTAAGGACTTTGAGGCGGCAAAAATGAAGCTTGCCAAGCAGGGGCTAGGCCCCGGGGCAGCTGAGTGGGATAAACTAGGTGACCACCCGACCTCAATCTGGACGCTAACACCTGAATCAACTCAACGTGATGTGATTAAGCTTGCCGCTTTTATTGCCCCAGCAGCACGGGCAGGCTTAAAGGAATACACGATTAAGGACATATCGGCTATAGAGTGGGGTTTAACCGCCGTTAACACGATATTATTGGCCTCGGCCTTTGCGCCAGGGGCTATTATAGGGTCACTGGCTGGGAGGGCTGCCGTGGCAGGGATATCCGCCTCCGGTACGGGGATGATAGGGTATATGACGGCCCGGGATTGGGCAGACTTAACGATAACCCAAAGGGCTATAGGCATCGGCGGTGCCGTCCTCTATTCCCTGCCCTTGCTGATCACAGCCGCCAGGGGTGTCAGGGTTACCACCAGCCCGGGTATCCCAACAGCCGAGGGCGTGGTGCCAACATGGAGGGGCTTGACCATAGCCAAGAACCCCATTATCGGCAGGTCGGGCGGAAGGTGGGTTATCGGTGCTAGGGAAATCACGCTGCCGGAGGCCAGGCTTATACTGGATGGCTACCATCCAGAAGGGATGCTCGAAACCAAAGTCTTTGTCAACGCCCCGGCTCTAGCACGGGCAAAGTGGTCACAAACCCAAATTAAATACCTTATTGACACGCTCAAAACCCGTAACCTGTTCGCTGGTAAAAAGTCAGCGTTTGTGTCAGGTGAGACGTTGCTCGAACCCACCAAGTACATTGACGCTGATGAGATGGCATTATGGCTCCAGCAGATAGCAAAGTACAACAAAAAAATTACATCCGTTGATATGCTCTATGGTGGTACTGCAATCAGAGCAGAGCTTGCCCCGGCATATAGGGGTTGGCGGCAGCTACATGACCTTGATATGAGGACAACCTTTGACTTGGCGGGCAGTCAGAAGTTTGTCAATGAGACGTTTGCCTTGCTTAAAAAACTCCCCGGCAAACGCCAGTATCGGATCAGCCCCAAATCCCCAGTTAGAATTGAGAAGTTGGTGGATGGCAAGTGGGAACACATGAACGACCTGAAATCGGAGTTTATCGACCCCAGCCTGCAAATATCGGATATCGCAGCCTCAAAACTTGATTCCACCGGCGCTTATTCTTACGGCAGGATGGTTGCCGAGCCTACTATCACCGTAAAGGTGCCCGGGGTCGGCAAGTTTGACATTATGGCGATTTCAGAGGCCGGTGTCCGTAAGAGTGACACTATTTTAAGGGTGCGGCAAACCCTTCAAGGTACAGCGTTCAGGCCCCCACAGAGAGGAATAGCACGGCCCGGGGTGCCCAAAGACGCCGCCGATTTTTATGTAATTCTTAAGACCTTTGAGGAGAGTTTGGTCCTAAAGGCCGGTACCGCCGATGAATGGCTTGAGTCGTGGGCCAGGGCTATGGGCCACCCGAAAGCTGATATAACCAAGATGTTGCCAAACCTTAAGAAAGCGGCCTTAAGGGTAGCCAGTGAGTCCCCGTCAAATATAATCGGGTACCGCTTTACCCCATCAAGTACGACCTCAGTGTCCCCTGGTGCCTCCCCCAGCATTATGATCCACGTCCCCAGCTCGTTGGGTGCGTCAGTTTCGGGTAGCCTGGCGAGTAGGATATCAAGGCCGGTATCGCCCTATTCGTTATCGCCAAAGGTAAGGGGTAGCGCATCGGCGGCGGTTTATACTTTGTTGTCCAAATTAAAGGGTGGGGTAGCCCCCAGTGCGGCTCTCAGCACTATATCACCAAAGTTAAGGCCATCACCGAAGGCACCCCCTAGCCCCCGGGCCTTGCCGTCACCATCCCCCAGCCCCAGCCCAGCGTTGAAGGTAAGCCCTGCACCTGCACCGTCACCGAAAGCTGGCGTTAGGCCGGGTCTTGTGCCTGTCGTTCCAGTTGGTGTCGGGCCTAGCCCTGCACCCAAGCCTGTGCCCAAGCCGAAACCCAAGCCCGCTATCCCTGTGTCGGCGGCATCAACAAGGGGCAAGGAGAGGGACTACAAAGGGGCCGAGGCTTGGCAGCAGGGATACTTGAAGCGTGGCAAGGAGTTGGTAGGGATTGTAAAGGTCTGGGTACCACCATTTAGACAAGAGGATTTAGAGACATATTGGGCTGATAGGCTACCCCCTGATGTTAAAATTAGTAAGGGCAAGCCCGAAGAAACTATCCAGTTAATTAGGGGTACAAAACCATCACCGGAGGCCAAGACAGCAGACATTGGTGCATTTTTGGTTACTACCAAAGCCCCTATGCCATCACCGGGCCGGGCAGGTGCAATCACATTCAAGAAGGACGTTAAAGGCATAAGGGGCACCAGCAAAGAGGCGTTAGCCAAGTTGCCGTTGGGTACTACGCTATCGCAACTGGTTGAGGGGAACTATAACAGCAAGATACCGAGAAACACGGTTGATATGATACTAACTACCAAGTTAGGTGATTCGTCCTCAAAGGAAATTGCCGAAGTACTGAAAAGCCTTGAGGCCGAGCCATCCACTGGGGCAATAGTGGCTTTGTCCGGTGGTGCAGAAGTTCCGGTGGCTATGGGCTACACCAAGGAAGAGGTATTAAAGCGGTTGCCCGACAGCAAACGGCGGGAAGTTGAGCGGTTGCTTACTGAGACGGCCATCTATGCACCAACCCGGGGTTACCCGAAGTTTGCAGTGGTCAAGAGCAAGTTGAGTCGCAAGAAAAAGAAAACCAAATCAGACAGCAGGGAAGAAACTATACCTAGCATATCTGCAACAAGATAATAAGGAAAAGGCTATGAAAAAAGTTATAGGGTGGGCTTTGGTAGGGGTGGGGGTGGTGGCCGTTGGGTATCTAGCGTGGTTTTTTTATTACTGCACAACCTTTTTTTACCCTTGGTATGACTTTATCCCATTTTTTATAACCTACCCTTGGCTATATCCTACATGGGTGAATCTTTACATACCCCTAATAGCCGGGGTGCTACTTTTGGTTTTTGGCATTAGGCACTTGAGGCATACAACGAAGGAAAAGGTATGACAGGCGAACAAGACTTTACTAGGCAGGACGAATCCAGCCTTTTAAGGCGTCACCCAAGGCATTTTAGGGCTAGATCGGCATGGTGGGCACACTGTTTCCACCTGGGTAGGCTAGTCGTATTAGGGCCGTACCATGACGAAGCCGAAGCACAGCGGGAAGCATGGGAGAAGCTTGAGGGGAAGGGCGAAGTTATAGAATTGCCTACCATTGACCACACCAGGGCAAGGGATATGCTTAAAAAGAAACTACTTGACCGTACCCGGGACTTGGATGTCATTATAAAGCGGGCCAGTTACAAGGGACTAAAAACTGATCCGAATAGTGTATAATAAAAGAAAGGATTTGAAGACCCGCATCCAGCGGGCGAAAAAGGGAGGTTGAAAAAGATATAAGATGTATGAAGTTGGAAGTTGGTTTGTTTACTTACTTGATGGGGCTATACTTGCGATTATAGCCTTTATCGCTTTAATTATGGTATTTCTCAAGAGGAATCGGTACCAAAAGGAGGCGGTCAATAAATTAAGGGCTGAAATCCAACTCCCCACCGGTTGGAGTGACTATTTTGTTGTAGACGTAAATGACAACGCCCGGACTGTTACGGTTGGGAGATTTGTTTATTTCCTAAACCCTGAGAAGCGTAAGTATGGCAAGCATCCGTTAAACCCGTTTATGGGCCTGTCGTGGCTTCAGGTACCCATTAGAACCGAGTCATGGGCAAAGGATAACCCCGAACCCATCCAGGCGAGTTATGAGATTATCGAGGAGGAGGATGATAAGGGGGTCAAAACCCCAAGAAGGGTCTTGTATTTTGACACGGATGAGGATGGCAACAGGGTTGTCGCTAAGTTCCTTGTAGCCTCGTCAATGGAAATAAAGGCGGTAGAGGATGAGCATACGGCGGTTGCGACTGCAATGGAGATTCAGGAAATGCACGCCCAGCAGAAAGCCCTCGTTAACGCCATTGAAAACCAGCCTAACAAGATGGTGGTCTATGTGGGGTTGGGTGTAGTGGCTTTAGCTTGTATTGCAAATCTTATTTATATAGTGCAGATAGCCGGGTTATTGGGATAGGATGACGGGATGACAAAGAAACAGATACCACCAGACGTTGAAAATGAGGGGAATGGCAAGCAGGCGGACTTGATGGCCGTTATCCAAACTATGGCCTTACAGCAGAAGGAGTTAATTGAAAGGCTGGAGGACATAGAGAAGGGCAAGGATAACGGCACAGGTGCCGCATTGCTACGGATGGTCAATTTTATGTATGACACCGATGATGTCCACTTGCCGGAGTTGACTAGGATACCGATACAGGCGGCACGCCCATTGGCCTATGCCATGGGGCTGGATTCCCTACTACATAGAAAGACACGGAAAGATGGCAAGTTACTAAACGATGGTAAATCTCTCAGCGAGAATATAAGGAATAACTATTTTAGGTTAATGAGGAGTGTCGGGGGCGTACACCTTGGCCGTGGGGTAAGGCTGGCAGAGGAACAGGCCGCCGCCGCCGCTGAGGACGCAGAAGAGACGGATCTGGGTGGTGAGTAAATGGTGACAAGGGAACTTGAGTTTGCCGAAGATGTCCAACTGGAGGACTTCCCTTTAAGGGAAGGGTTGAGCTATAGGGAACGCAAGGAAGCAGAGTTTCTGCGGACTATGGCACGGGGGGTGATGCTTGTCACGGGACCGCCGGGTAGTGGCAAAGACCTTTTCGGTAGTTCAGTGGCATGGCTCAATAAATACTATTTCGGGCGCAGGATATTGCTGGACTTTATACCCAAACGGCCATTCGGTAAATATACGCTGTTCAATGCCAAGGTTATGATGCAGGAAATAAACAAGATGGCAAAGGCTGCAGGTACCGATGCCATAGCCGATGCCAAGAATGGGTTGGATGATAAAGTGGTAGACGATATCGCTAAGAAGTGGGTTGAGGAGAGTGGGGAGACGCTACTTAAAGGGTCGGTATTATATTTAAGTGAACTTAAAAGGTATTGCCACAACCGCAACCCTCACAACCCGTTTAACAAGTTTATTGGCTCGATATGCACGGTATGGCGGCATCTTGACCTTTTGATCATCGGCACTCACGTCCAAGCACATGAGATAGACAGGTTCAGCTTCTTGGAATATGTAACCCACCGGGCGAAGTGCAGTTGGAGTTTGTCGAGGCCGAATACGACAGATGTCAGGGTATCGAGAGGGGCATATATCGGGGTTAATAATGTCTATGACGTGACCGCCAAAGATGTCGTGGTACACGTTGACGGCAAGAAGCCCCGTAGTATATTGAATGGCAAGGGCTTCTTTGATATCTATCCTACTAAAAATATGATGAACTTAAAACCAGTAGTCAGGAGGGAGCTATGAAACTAACACAGTTCTTCAAGAAAAAGACAACTGTTGGCACCCACCACACCTATGGGCTGACACAATTAGGAAAAACGAAAGCAGAAGAATTTTCTTTGTCCGGCCCAAAGTGGGAAGTGCTGGCCTGTCTTAGTGAGAACGGGCCTAGCTCAATAACTGAGATATCAACAGAAATCAACACCTCACCCGAAAAGGTCAAGACAATGCTTAGAGGGTTGATAAGGAACGGGTATATCAGACAGGTATCTGCGGAGGAATAGAAGAGTGTTTAGATTAAAGTGGTTCTTGCCAGTATTAGGGATAGCTCTTGTTGTCGCCGTGTCCGTTATGGCGTTCCTGCCCCCCAGGGTGGCGGTACACGGGGAGGGGACACTGGCTATTACCAATACTATGGTGCAGGAGCCACTTCAACTTGACATTGTATCTATCAGTGATATCCCCGCATACGGTGTTATTGAGCCTTCAGGGTGTGGTGAGTTTAAGGGCAGGGTAAAGATACGGATAGACTGTTTCTTGAAGCCAGAGAGTTCTTACTACGACCTATATGGTGGGGCTTATGTGCCTGTTATACCGGAAGGGGGCTATCCAGGTGAGGTTGATAAAGAGACTGGGGAGCCGCTTGACTGGGATAAATACAACGAATGGCTTGACGGCCTGCCTACTGTCTGGCAGGATAACCCCTTCCACAGCCACTTCGTATATTTTGACACAACTGTTTTAGATGACCAGATAAAAGCCCAAATAGCGAAGGTAACGGAGTATTTTTATGCCTTCCATACCTACTGCTGGGACAACGAGTTAACCTTTTTAAGCCAGTGGGTGAAAGTCCCCAAGCAGGTTGGTACTATCCGTGATGTCTTTATCGCTGGTGACAGTTCACCGCCCAATAAATCAGCTTGCGAAGATAAATCTGTTGACGTATTAACCCGCTTACCAGATTTTGACACACGTAGTTTTGAAGAGACTCCCGAAACTCCCCCCGATTTGAATATAGGGGAGAAGGGGACGATTACAGTCGGCGAGGAAGCGGTAGATGGCGACGCATACCTTTATCTTACCCGTAGTGGCTATGAGATGCACAATGTGGCAATGAATGACAATGCAGCTAACGCTTCGGGAACTTTAGATACAGTTGGCTTCTGGATGAATGCTGTCCCCGCTGGTACTATCCAAAGAGCAGCGGTATTCTATCTTGTTAGTGGGACAGTTTATAAATGTCGTGATTGGGAGGATTTAGGGCAACTTCCAGTAGGATATGCTAGCACAGTTACAGGACTAAGCATTGATATTATAACTGGCGATAAGCTGGCTATGTCGTCTAATCCAACTCAGGAAACGGTTCGTATAGAGGTGTCAAATTCAGGCTATAGTGGGAAAAGGTATGGCTCAGGTAATGTGTCTGTAGATGTCGAAATAGATTTTTCCTCTGTGGATAGCGATGCTGCTTTCTCCCTCTACGGCACAGGAACAGAGAGTGGGGGTGACCCCGACATATCAAACGACCCTTCCACTTGGTCAGTAGGAACGGTAGCAACCTCCACCGATTACTGGT
>Ga0307375_10005520_pt1 | contig 11855 bp, 9 predicted proteins | sample TR1MG_FD_202531 | JGI IMG/M metagenome (GOLD analysis project Ga0307375, IMG submission 202531) | Soil microbial communities from Risofladan, Vaasa, Finland - TR-1 | ecosystem: Environmental > Terrestrial > Soil > Coastal area > Acid sulfate soil | place: Finland: Risofladan, Vaasa | collected... | reverse complement strand
CGCGCATCACCGAAGGCTTCAACGATTTCGTTACCTCCACCGTTGCTCCGGTTGCTTCCGGCTGGAGCGGTTGCCGGGTGGGATTTGCACCCACTGGAAAAGCGCCGCCTTTTCACGGCGCACACCCCAAGCGGACATTTGCTGACACACTTCACTGCGACCGGCTAACCGTCTACGAAAGTGGGGGGCGTACCAATTGGAAGGAGCACGCTGCTGGCAACGACTGCGTGAGCAGGGCGCAATCCGCAGATCCTCCACAGCCCTCGATTTGATAGGGTACGGGCGACTCGCATGGAGAAGGCCATGGCCGACAACGAAAAGATGCTGGAATGGGCCGAGAGCATGGCGTTGGAAAACCTACGCTCGCACTTAAATGCCCTAGCCGCAATCAAGCAGGAAACGGTCATCACTTTGAGCGTGCTTTTTGCCGCAATGGCCGGTTGCATCGCTTACCTAGGCCAGCATACCAATGGGAAGCATCTTGACCCTGTGGCATGGGGCGCCGTGTTTGCTGCGATCTGGCTATTTGCCGTCTGCGCGGCCTTGATCATCCAATGCCTGCGCGTTGCCGACGCCCCAACGCCGACCAATAATGGCTCTGTGCTTTACCAGCCACAATTCACACTCGAGCAGGTTCGGAAGGTGGAACTGGCGAACATCGACGCGCGAAGCACGCAGGCCCAACAGCGAGCTGCGAGAGATTCCAAGTGGCTCAATTGGCTGCGGATGGCCGCGCTGCTAACACCACTGGCGTTCGGTATCGGCTTTGAAGCCACACCTCAGCATTCTTCCGCATCGGCTGCGGCTGCGGCACCACAGGCTCAATCGGCGGCGCATCTTCATCCGGCCCAAGCTGCACCAAGTGCTCGCTGAAAGTCACAAGACGACGTCGCATCGGTCCGGGTTGTGGAACCACGGGCACCTCTACCGGTGGGCCATCATCATCGTCATCACCGGCAAGCTGGGTCTGCACTTGCGGACGAGACCGACCAGGCACGTCGACCCTTCCCGGCGAAGGTTGCGGGACATATGGTTCGGGCGGAGGAGATTGGGCAGGAGCAGGAGCAGGTGCCGGTGCCGGTGCCGGGTTTTGGTTAATGCACTCAATAATCACAGGCAGCACCTCCTTGATCAGCTCGTCCATTAGCGAGTTCTGCCGCAATTTTGACAGAATGCACCTGCAAGGTGCGGGTTGACGGATAGCGCCGGGCAGTGAGGGGAGGTTATCCCGCTGAAGGCCGAATTGGAAACCATTGCCGGCAGCATCTTTGCGGATCGATGTGGGTGCACCAGAAAGTGAGTATCACGCGACCGCCGGGTGCTCATCAGCTCGCCGACCAGCATGATCAGTCGCAGGCCGGTGGTGATCGGCGGGGACCGACCCAGGCTGTGTGAAAACTCCAAAGTGGCTTTCCCGCTGAGCAAAACATGAGCAATTCGCTCGGCGAGCGTTCGATTTCAGGGCACTCGTGTTCGAAGATTCGTCAGAATTCGCGTACGCGGTCGATGTGCAAACTTAGCCGTGAGTTTTCACACAGCCTGGACCCTAAGCAGACGCGCCGCCGCAGTCTCTCTGTTGCTTCCTATCAGCACGAGTGTTTCCTCCCACGAACTGACGCAGCAGTGGGGTCAGGTCTGGCTGGCCTCTTGCGATGCGTGGTCCCTGATCCTCCCAAGGATCTCTGTGGTGTGCTTCGGATACTCACCGCTGAAGTACTCGAAGATGAGCGGATTGGCCGTATAGAAGTGACAGCAGAACTCGACCCAGTTTTCTGTTTTCAGCGGACCATTGATTTTGAAGACTTTGTTCGACAGGGCCTTGATGTGCGCATGGTTTTTGATCGTCATGTTGAAATCGGAATCCCGCCGCTGGAAATACTCCTCTTCCGTGAAAAGCTGGATCGCGCCGTCGAAGTGCCTGAAGCAGTTGGCTGTGAGGTCAAACTCGGCGTGCAGGTAGCGGGCGGGGAAGTAGTGCTGCCCCCCGGCCTCGATCCGGATGTCCTCAGTCTTCATTTCTAGGGCCTGGAATGACTTGATGTCGTCCGACTCGCTCCACTTGATGTCCAGGCAGTACGCGTCGGCAAACAAGAAAGAGACATATCTGGATTCGAGGTCCAGGGGTGGGCGCAGCTTGGCGATCCCGGGTTTGATGTTTCGGATGTCCTCGTCGAAGGGAGCGCCGTACCAAGTGTCGGCCTCGAAATAGCCCAACCCGTCGACGTCAATCCGAACTCGGTCTTCGTCGATGGCGATGTATTTCTCGATGCCCGGGCCATCGAAGTGCCAGAACAGGTCTATGAACCTTGGAGCCCAGTTGTTGACCGGATGCATCCCGCGGCGATAACAAGGATGGGCCATCAAGATAAAGTCGGGCCCGGCAAAGCATCCTTCGTAATGGGGGCTAGGGGGTAATCGGCTCGCGATCTCGTTAAACGACAGCAGCCCGTCGCGCTCGGTCTTTATTGGTGCCAACAGCGTTCTTGCAATGCCTGGTGCCTTGGCAACGATGCCGGTGGTTTGAATGTACTCGAACGCCTCCGCGCCGAGGATCACGCCCTTGGATGCAGCCAGCGCTGCGAATTTCGCAATCAGGTCAGACGCTTCCGCCAGCCGCTCGCGAGAATGTTTCTCCATATCCGCGAAATAGCGAGCCATCATCTCGTCGTATTCTTGGTCAGCCATCACTGCATTCCGAAAGGGTGATGCGGCCCCGCCAATATACATGCGCAATACTCGCTGTTTTGCGTTGCGGACGATCTCCAATTTGAACGAGCGCCCCATTCTTCCAGCGCTAAGACAAATCCAAAATGGTGTCGCACGTCGGTGTAAGCTCCGACGTATCTGATGGAGTCCGTCCAATGAAAGCGAGCGTGCCCGGGACGTTGGAGCAGCTGGCGGCGGCCGTCCTCGAGCTCTTCGACGACGCCAACCTTGCTTATGCCGATCCTGGGGAGCCCCATGTGGTGTCGGAGCTCTTCGCCCTCCTGCGCCTGCGATTTCCGGACCACACGGTGAGCAACGAATACGATCGCCGTGAGAAAGAAATCAAGACGCTAGGCAAGTCGAAGATCATCCCCGATCTGATCGTGCACCACGTGGGTCATCAGGCTGACAACCTGCTCCTGGTTGAGGTCAAGCTCGACGGAAACTATGACTACGAGCGCGATATCCGGAAGCTGCGCGGCATGACTGAGAAGGAGGGCGAGTACGGCTATGCCGCCGGTGTGCACTTGGTGCTCAGCGTGCCTCGACGTCGGATCACGCGCGGGCACGTCTACATTGATGGCGCCCTCGATTCGGAATTGACGCAATGGTTCGAGGCGAAGTTCGCTTGACGCCGAAGGTGCCCCGATGACCGCAGGGGGGGGGCCGCGACAAAAGCCGTCGCGGGAGAACCACTACGTGCCCGAGTGGTACCAGCGCGGCTTTCGCGTGGGCGGCGCCGACACTTGGCTCCTCGACATTTCGCCACCGCGCCTGCGGCCAGATGGCAGCGCGATCCTCGTTGCATCGCGGCCAAGGTCACCCAAGGCCTGCTTCTGGGAAAAGGACCTGTACGTCACGCGCTTTGGCGAGCAATTCAACGACAAAGTCGAGACCGTGTTGTTCCAGGACATTGACGATTTCGGGGCTACCGCCGTGCGGGCCTTCGTCGGCGGTGACCCCGTCGCCGTCCACGACCAGTACCGGCCGATGCTGGCGTACCTGGGCGCGCAGACGTTACGTACCCCCAAGGGGCTGGACTGGATCCGCAGCCGCTTTCCGGCCTTATCCCAAGTCGAGTTGCTGGTCGAGATGCAGCACTTGCGACACATGTTCGGCACCTTATGGGCCGAGTCTGTGCACGAAATCGTCTCCGCGGAAGATGCGTCGGTGAAGTTCCTGCTGACCGATCACCCGGTCACTACCTTCAATGCCGCGCTACCGTTGGACGCCGCCCCGCTCGTTTACCCCGACGATGCGCCGATGACCTGGAATGGCACGCAAACGCTGTTTGCACTCGATCAAAATCACCTACTGATCCTCACCCACGTGCCCTACGCCAAGAACCCAGGCACCGTCGAGCCGACCGCGAAGCGGACTAATGCGCGTTTTTTCGGCAACACCTTGATGCGCACGGATGCATTGATCCGAAGCCGACGCTTTGACTCTGACGCAGTGATCGCGATTAACACCTGGCTCAAGTTCCGCGCCCGGCGCTATATCGTTGCCGGCAAGTCCGAGTGGCTCTACCCCGAGCGCGACCAACCGGTGGATCGGGCTCGTCTGGCGCAGTTGCTGCGACCACCTGAAGAAGGCCTGTGGCACTTCGGCGGCGAAATCCACATCGGCTACAAGGACGGCACCTTCGGCTATCGCGATACCTATGGCCGTACCTCGCGCGAACACGAGTTCGTGGCCAAACCGCTGCCCACCAAGTCCCCAGCGCCTGGCGACCCGTGCCCCTGCGGCCGCGGTGACACCTTCGCGCAGTGCTGCGACCCGATGCCGCCCTGGCAAAGGCCGCCTTGGGACGTGTGGAGCCTTCGCGAGCGCAACGAAGGCTTCCTTCGCGCCATCTACGGCGTGCTGGATATCAAGGACGAAAGCTCCTGGGATCGGATTCAGCGTACGCTCTCGGACGAGCAGGTGGCTCAACTGCATCGGATCTCCCAGAGCTTATGGCCGCCTAACACGGACTTGACGGCGCTGTTACCCCGCCCGGGGGACGGCCGCCTGCGGGCGGTGTACATGGGACCGTCGGATGTGCGCTCGGCCGGCAAGAGCTTCATCAGCCTGGTCCCGCTGTTCGACCAGATATGGGTAATGGACCCGTTCATGGCTGCGCGGAATCTTCGCCCCGAGTACAGCCCGATCACTACGCCGGCGGCGCACAAACAACAGCTGCTCAAAAACGTGATGTTCTGGCTGATGCTGGAGCCGCTGATCCGAGCAGGAAAAGTGGTGGTGTTCCCGGACCCGGGCGACATCAGTCCGGAGTTCCAGCACGCCATGCGGGAGATGGCTCAGGAACGCACCGCGAACTGGCACCCGAAGCCGCAGGACTACGTCGAGTTCCGCAGACTTGCGGAGGAGGACACGCAACGCTCGCTATTGCAGCTGCCCGACGACGTGCTGCGGCCGATCTTCAAGCGCGCAACCCCCGACAAGTCCGATGCCTTCATGCAAAAGGTCATCGACCACATGCGTCGTGAGGCTGAGCGCGATCCCCTGACTTTGTTGCAGGTGCTTCCCGACGCGACGCTGCTCAACCAGATGATTGCGCTGCGGTCGGTGAACCTGGAGGTCGCGGTGTTCATCGCCCAGGCCTTCGGCGCCGTCATCGTGACTAACGTGCGCGCACTGTGGGAACACCTGCATTTGCACACCCGCGCGGTCGCCGCCATCGGCGAAGCGCCGTCCACGGACGCCGGGATGCCCATGAAGGGCGCAATGAACCCATTCGACAGCCTCGAAGTCGCCGCTTCGCCCGCGGCCGAGGAAGCCCGCTCCGCCTTGCGAAACATGCTGACCGCCGTAGGTGATCGTCTAGACACCGCAACGGCGCGGACCACCTTAGGCATCCGCTTAGCGGCGCTCATGGAAGAGGGAAGGGCGCTACATAACCCGAACGCGACGCTGACCATGGCTGTGACGACCTCAATGCCGGCCAGTGGGTTCGAAACGCCGACGGCGCAGCGGCTGGTCGTTGGGTTCGGCCGCGGAGAACCACCGGTGTTTCTCGGTCTGGCCCTGTTCTGCAAGCCCGATTTCGACGACGTGAACGAAACCGAAGAGGATGATGACTAGCTTCGAGTCTGGCCCACTTAGGTCGCTCAACGCACAGCAAAAAAGTATCAACTTGGACGCTATCGGGCGCCGAAGGCACTGTTGTCGAGTTCCGGAACCACTGCCGAAGGCCTGTCCTTTTTGCTCCCGGACGTCGTCAAAGGACGTATCCACTCTGGGTTGGTTTCGACCGCACCATCGGATTGGAGCAGGTTGCTGATGGCTAGCACGCGATGGAGGGTCAAGCCGTAATACTGTCCTTCCTGACGCTCGTGGGATGTCCGCTTCTGGCCGGTCAGCGACCGTGGGGCGTCCATAACCCAAGCTTGGGAATTTATGTGAATACAGCAGAATTGATCTTGCAAGAACGGACTTATTCTGCCGTAAAACGGTGTATTTATTGTGGCTCAGAAACGTATGCTGAAGGGTCGCTGGGAAGGCTTGGGGACGAACATATTATCCCAGAAGGTTTGGGTGGCCGTCTTATTCTCAAAGAAGCCTCATGTAAAGAATGTGAGGTTATTACAAGTCGCACTGAACTTGAGTGGCTCAGAAGCTCCTTCTATGCAGCACGTGTGCAGAAGGGTTTCGGAAAGAATAAGAAACGTGTTCCAACAACTCTACCTTTGAATATCACAGTAAATGGAGCGGTAGTTACGAAAGCAGTTCCGTTGAAGAAATATCCCGCTTTAGTCGTGACGTTGTTGTTTGACTCCCCAGAAGTTCTGAACGGTCATGAGCCAGTGGAGAAGGTTCTTACAGGTGGAGTGGCATGTGGAATGCTGCCCACCTTTGGTGAGCTGATGAAGGAACATCTCGCTGTAGGAGCTGTCACCATTGAACCACCGCGGAAAAGTGCAACGAGTATTCAACTTGGAAGAATGCTCGCAAAGATTGCGCATTCGTATGCAGTAGCTGAACTCGGTATCGATGGATTCGACGCAGTCCTAACAGCGATCATTCTTGGCACCGATACTCGGCATCTTTCGTACTATATTGGTGGCTCGCGAGACATTCCTCCGAGCATCTCCCTCAGCTACCGCCTGTCCTTATCGACCGTTTTTTCCACGACTGGGCAAGCATTTTATGAGGTGGAGATTAGGTTGCTGTCTGACATACAGGGAATGCCGCTATATAGAGTCATCGTTGGCACTGTGCGCAATGTCGAACAATCAATTCCTGCCGACGTGCCAGCTGCTTCGCGTCTGTTAGGCGGCTAAATTTGGGTGTTGACCACCAACGAATGCGAACGATCACATCCGTAAGTTCGAAAGTGGCCTATTCTGTTGAAAAACTCAGTCCAGAAAAATTGAGCACATTCGACACGTAGAAACCGGCCGCGACAGCTGCTTTTCGCAAACTTGAACGCACACATTTGTCCGAAATCGAACTGTCGCGGGCGTCGCTGTCAGAAATTTCGACCTCCCTTTCTGAAGCTGGAGTTTTTCAACAGAATAGGCCGATCACAGCCCTTGCAGGCTCGACGACGGCCGGGCAAGCGGCGACAGGCAGAGACCGACCCGAAGCAGAGATCCTAAAAATGGCTCTGTACGCCGGAAGCTGCGCCCGCCATGTTCGACCTCACTTACCGGTAGATGACTTGTCCCCAAACACTTCCTTCGTTGCCTTCGCGGTCTTTTCGATCATGTTGGCGGCTTTAGTAGCCATGTCCTCTTGTAAAGACCGATAGGCCACAACGTCGAACGAAAAATCCAATTCTTCGCGCATCTGTGAAAGGACTTCTACGTGCACAGGTATAACCTCGCGGGAGAATACCGTGCTCATCTCGGCCAACTTCAGGGTGGCAGTTATGATCTGGTCATGGCTGGCTTTGTCCTTGTCGATCAATTCCTGGCGTCTTTGCTGCGATTGGTTAAATTGATTTTGCACGCGCTGGAATCGTTGGTGTCCAGCTTGATCGTGTGGACCTTCTACGTTTAGCCGGCGCTGCTCGGCCAAGCACCACTCGACGTCTGCCTGCAACTGCTGGTGCAGTGGCACATTGATCTGGATGTCCATGACGGGTTTTTCGGCTTTCATTCGCTCATTGAGGAACTCACCGAACTTGTCGCCTCCAAAGTTTTTTAGGTTTGCGAGGGCGCGTAAGAGGTCATCTCCGGCGACCATTTCAGCTTTGGAAAGCCGCTTAATGACGTTGTCAAAGCGCCTCATGATTTCGGTGAGCTGGAGTTGCATGTTCCCGAATGAACCGAAAAGCGCGGCTCCGTCATGGAGCGCATCTGCCACGTCAAGGTAGAGTTTGCGCTTGGCGTCAAACCTCCGCTTTTTGGCATCGAAAATCCACTTCACCACCAACGTCACTATTACGCCCAAAAACGCTAAGCCGGCAGGCCCCCACTTATCCCAGAAATCGGGTGCAGCCGCAGCAGGTGCGGCTTGGGTGGTCTGCATGACGTAGCTGACAGCCGAGTCAGCCGGATGCGCGGGCACAGGTGCCGTGGTTGCCACTGGTGTGGGTTGCTTCGTCTGTTGCGGCGCAGACGCGCCAGGTTTGTATCCCTGCATGACTCCCTTCCCCTATCGTGCGTACCAGTCAATCATAACGACCTTGGTCGGAGTGGGCAGCAAAGAAAACCCCGCCGCATCGCTGTGCCGGGATCGGGTTGATGCGAGGGTGGCGTTGCCGGCATGCTGGAACTGTCCGCATCCGACCCAAGCTCCGGTCACAGCGCTGACGGACGACGACACGATGAGGCTTGCTGTGGGACGATCCCAGTCGAGGTTTGCGCTGGATGTATAACCCGACCCAGATCGGTCCATTAGATAGTTGACCCAGAGATACACCATGCCTGATGTCGATACCCATCACCAACCCGAGTTGGCACATCATGTCCGCCAAGGCTTGGCCTGGCTGTCAGCCAGCGGTGAGGGCGAGAACACCGCCGCGCTCTCGTATGCAGCGTTTGAACTGCGCTTCGCGGTGGAGCGTCTCGCCGTCCAGTATTGGGTGACGTTGCTAGATCGCAAACTAGAAGCGCAAGACTTGCGCGAAATCGAGTCTTTCAAACGGGTCGAGCGCCGAATCTACGAACTCGCTGGGCACCAGCGCGAGATCGACGGGCACTTTGCTTTCATGCGCATCGTTCATGGTGCTATGAAGATCGACGCGCCGTTTCACACTCCACAGATCGGTGCACTGTCAAAGTACTGGCACGAATGCAGCGAGCTCTGTCACATTGCATGGCCGCTATCGTGTGCGGTGCCGGAAACCCGGGCGGCCGCATTCTCCATTCTCACGGAAGTCGCCGAGGCGCTCCGTGCCCAGGTGCAGAGCTTGGGATGGCCGGTGCTCAAGGACGTAGCGTTCGCTGAACTACGCAACAGGTTCATAGCTGGCGAGGCAACTGCAGACGACATACTGGCTCATGTTCAACGGACCGGAATTTGGGCGAGAGCCGAGTACACGGACGGAAGGTCGCCACATTTTGTCGGTGAACCCGTGCCGGTTGGAGCAAAGGGTGCTCAGTGAGGCACCAAACTGGGACTAAACCAACCGGGGAGTTCCCCCGGCTCTGCCGGGGTGGCAGTAGCAGTTTGACGTTTACAGAAGTAGCCGTCGGCGTTGAGGTAGTTCAAGCGTAGATATCGAACCGACGGCGCATTCTGGCTTGGAATGGTGAAGTCGATACGTCGAGGGTTGGATGACGAGCTCTTGATTTTCGATTGCGAAAAGGCCCCTTTGAGGGGCCCGCAATCGTTAAAGCCCCCGGCTTTGCCGGGGGATACTTACTCCGTCGGTCAAGCGGACGACCTAAAGGCCGCTGCTTACTTCAAACGTTGACCGTCAGATCCTGGCCGATTCTGTTGAAAAACTCGGTTTTCGCGCGGCGGACGTTTGGTCGACGGCACGATCGCCAATCCATCGGCGCAGAAAATGGGAGGGTCGAGCGCCCTTGAGCGCTATGCGGGGAGGCCTTTCGCTTCTTCCTGCAGGGTTGGCATCAACCGCTTTGCCATTCGCCGAAGATTCTGGACAGTGGCTGCTATCAGAAACTCATCGTGAGCCCCATGCAGACCTCGCAGACGCAATCGGTCCAGCCGCAAGATGCGTTTGAGGTGAGCAAACAACATCTCGACCTTCTTGCGTTCACAACGTGAGCGCAGATATTGAGGCGTCGTGGCAATCTTGCGTGCGACCTCGCGTGCATATTCATGGATGCTGCGCGTGATCTTGCGCATCGGGGTGTTCGGACAGCATTGCTCTTTCAGGGAGCACCCTCGGCAGTCATGCTCGCTGGCGCGATAGATGATCGTGTCGGCCTTGGTCACCCCGGTGCGCGGCACCTTGAAGGCGCGCCAATTCGAGCGCAGTACTTTGCCGCCAGGACAGCCATAGGTGTTGTCCTGCTCGCTCCATGCAAACTCAGTCCGGGAGAACGTGCCATCGGACCGCTCCGATTTATCCCACACCGGCACGTGCGGTTCGATGCCTTTCTGTTCTACCAGCCATTCCAGCATGGTGGCTGAGCCATAGGCCGTATCGCCAATCAGGCGCTCGGGCTTCATGCCCATGCGCGCTTCTGTCCGCTCCAACATCGTGCGCGTCGCATTCACTTCCGCCGTGCGATGTGCCGGACTCGCTTCTACGTCCACGATCACCCCGGCTTTGGTATCGATCAGGTAATTGGTGGAGTAGGCGAAAAACGCCGGGCCGCCTGGCGCCGCAGTCCACTGCGAGGCGGGATCGGTCAGCGACACCTTCTTGGGCGAAGTGCGTTCCTCCTCCGCCGCGTCCAACGCGTCGAGGTACTCGCGCACGGGGCGGGTCAGTGGCGTTGTCTTGTCCCAGTGCGCCTCCGCACCCGGCACGCCACGCTGGCGGCTGGCATCGGCCTTGATCACACTCGCGTCCGTCGCGAATCCTTCGCCGCCGACCAATCCCTCGCTCAGACAACGCGCCAGGACCTGTTCGAACACGAACCGCAGCGTGTCGTTGTCGCGAAATCGGCCGTGCCGGTTCTTCGAGAACGTCGAGTGATCCGGGATCGGATCTTCCAGGCCCAGTCGGCAAAACCAACGATACGCAAGGTTGAGGTGCACTTCCTCGCACAACCGACGTTCCGAGCGAATCCCGAAGCAGTAGCCCACGATCAGCATGCGGATCAGCAGTGCTGGGTCGATCGAAGGACGGCCAGTGTTGCTGTAATGCGGTGCGAGGTACTGATGCAACTCGCTCAGATCTAGAAAGCGGTCGATGCCACGAAGCAGATGGTTGGGAGGAATGTGGCTGTCAAGGTTAAAGCTGTAGAACAGCGGTGCTTGTGCGACTTCCTGACGTCCCATCATCTCGATGCCCTCGATCTGCGTCGAGGCATTCGACAACTTGTCTCATCTCACGTTCCGCAGAAGGACGAGTTTTTCAACAGAATCGGCCGATGCCTGCCCGTCGCCCCGTCGCCCCGGAGTCGCGCCAGAAGCGTACCGATCCGAAGGCGTCCCCGGGGCGTAGGGCTCATGAGCCCAAGATTGCGGATTCGAGAGCGCCCGGGCTGGCCGGTTTGAGAGCGTTTTGGGTGGCCGGTTTGAGAGTGGAACGGGTGGCGGGTTTGATCGGAATACGCAGTCAGCGCCGCGCCTGCGTGCGTACGACCGGCGCCGGTATCAATACAGGCTGAGGAATGCCGACCGGGAGTCAGCTGCGCCCCAACGACCGCAGGAATGCCTCCTGCGCTGTGGTCTCGATGGCGCCGGGTCGCACTGCACGGACCTGAGCCATGGCATCGTCTGCGCTGGTCGACGCGTCACCGTCCAGCAGCAACAGGCACGCCACGGTGCCCGCGCGCCCGAGGCCGCCCATGCAATGCACCACGACGCGTGCGCCATTTTCGATGTCATGTCGCAGGGTAGGTCCGAGCGACTGCCAAGGCACCAGGAATCGTTCATCGGGTACGGCGCGATCGGTGACGGGGAGCCTGTGCCATTGCAATCCAACGCGGAGAGCACGCTCCGGCAGATCGGGAATGCGAAGGGTATCGAGCTCCCAAGGTTCCAGCAGCGTGACCAGATGGGTCGCACCCCATGCCTTGATTGCTTCGAGGTCGGTGTCGAGATCGCGCGCCCAG
>Ga0307375_10005519_pt1 | contig 11856 bp, 14 predicted proteins | sample TR1MG_FD_202531 | JGI IMG/M metagenome (GOLD analysis project Ga0307375, IMG submission 202531) | Soil microbial communities from Risofladan, Vaasa, Finland - TR-1 | ecosystem: Environmental > Terrestrial > Soil > Coastal area > Acid sulfate soil | place: Finland: Risofladan, Vaasa | collected... | reverse complement strand
TTGGGACTTCCAAGGCTCATCAAGAGAGTCCAACATCCGTCGCTTCTGCACCCATGGTTGGAGGGAATGTTCCCCACAAATTCGCCGAAGGACTGCAAGTTCGCCATCAACTTCTGGACTGCCATTGAGCTTGGAGCACTCACCGATCATCTAAGAGTAGCATACAACGACATGATCAAGAAGATAGCCGAGAGGAGAGCACAAGAAGCGGAGAGGAGAGCACAAGAAGGTTCCCACTCCTCCTCCGGTTCCGGCTCCGACTCCGATTCATACTCAAGTTCTGGATCCTACTCTTCAAGTGGTTCGTATTCGTCATCTTCCAGCAGAAGCAGCAGCAGCAGCAGCAGATCTCGCTCAAAGAGAAGAAGGAGATAAGAGACGTCTAAATCGATTCCTGGTACTGTATCCCAATGTAGTAGCCCAAAATTCGATTGGAAGGAAGGCTTTGTACTTGTGAATTAGATTGATATAGGTTTATGTCTACAAAAAGAGCGATATGAGGCAGTTTGAAGCTGCGAGAGAGGCAAAAGGGGAAGACAATCGTTTAGCGTCCTCCTCGGCGTCCTCCTCGTCCTCCTCTTCCTCCTCTTCCTCCTCTGCGACCTCCTCCGCGCTTGTTATCCTTGGGCTTGGCGTTAATGATGTTCTTGACCCAGTATTCCTCCTCGTCGTCTCCAGTGAGCAAAGAGCCCTCGACGACCACGTCTCCAAACGATACTGACTTGCCCTCGATGGCTGCGAGCGCTGCAGTCGCCTTGTCCGCCTCTGCAAATCTCACGAAGCAAGGCTTTTCGGCTTCTCCTTCGGCAGCAGGTGTGGTGGGGTTGTCGACGAACTTGACGAAGCCAAACTCTCCAAACTTGGTCTTCAACTCGTCCAAAGTAGGGGTTCCATACTTGGTGAGTTTGACGATGAGGCCCTTCTCCCAAGCAGGCGCAGACGGAGCAGCGTCTCCAGAGGCAGCGGCACCACCGGACTTCTTCGCGGCCTTCGCGGCCTTCTCCTCGCGGAACTGCGCGTCAGCAGCAGCCTTGTCCTTAACCTTCAACTCGGCATCACCAAACTTCCACGCACCCATCGCCATAACCTTTTCCTTATCGGCAACCTCTTTGAAAGTGACATACGCCGTACCGCAAGGAACGTTCTTGTCAGCTCTCTGCTTGTTCACCTTCACCGACAGCACTGGTGCAAAGGCGTTGAAGAAGTCGCGCACAGAATCGATAGTAGTAAGCGCAGCGTTAATGGGGAGCTTTGTCTGAAGAGTTCCCCGGTTAGCGTTTGATGGAGAAACGAATCGGTGAGAGAAGAGATTCGGAGAGAGAGAGAAGAGATTCGGAGAGAGAGAGAGAGAGAGAGAGAGAGAGAGAGAGAGAGAGAGAGAGAGTGAGAGAGAGAGAGAGAGAGATTCGAAAGGAATGCTTGTCAGAAATGGGCTTTCCAAAAAGAACATGCGAGAAATTGAATGGGAAGAGTGAAATAGGCAATAGGAACGAAATTGAGAGTCTCTGTGGAACAGGACAGGCACGCACAACGAAGATCGATCTTGCTTCGAGGTCAATGTCCTCGGGAAGCTCGTGCTTTCTCTTTACAGCGTCTCCAGCCTCATTCAATAAAAGCTCATCACTTGCCTTGACGGCATTGGCGGCAAAGTCGGCCTCTTTGCCCTCAAGCAAGGCGGCGAGACGAGGGAACTTGGGCAGGGTGGCGAGGGGAATGTCTGCGTGGTGTCACGACATGAGCAACGAGAAATGTCGTGTTAGAATGGAGGTTGGTTACACATAAGAGTACACAAGAGCTTTCAATGGGTGAAATTGAGATTGGAGCGAGGAGGAGGGAGGGGGAACACAAAAGGCGCGGAAAAGGGGAAAACAGCGCTCTCACACTTTGAGGGGACGAATACGCACATCCGCCATTCTCAGCTGCCGTCAGATTCATCCATTTATCAGTGGGGTAGTTTGCGATGCTGAAGTAGTACTCGAGCTGCTCACGGAACTGATCCAAGGCAGTCTTGGCCTTCTTCGCGCTTGGCGCGAGTTCTTCTACCGGATCCTCGGCACTGCGCTTCTTTGAGACCTCTTCGTGGGAATTATCCATAGCAAATGTGTTCAAACTGAATGTAGCAACAAGTTTCTGCCAATATACTCGGGACCCGAAGCAGGCAGAAGCGTGGGCACAAGGAAGACTTGAGACGGACTGTGCTTGCTTTGCGCCCCTCTCTTGCAGGCTCTCTTGTCCTCTCAGCAGAGGTCCGTTCGGAGATCACTCCCAGAATGCCATTACATCCAATGAGGACCAAATAACACCCTTATTCCCCGATAAGACTCATCCGACACCCCGAAATGAATTTTTGGGCATCAATAGGCGCTTCATCCACAATCACTGCTTGGAATCGGCATTGGTCCTGTTCTGGCACCGGCTTCCCTCACCTCCCTCAGGGATCGATGTCGCCCGTGTTGCGTTCTTATGCTCTACTGCTAACCGTCTGCGAGGAGCCGATTGACCTTCATCTGGGCCAACAGTAGGCATGTCAAATGTCGGCCGTTCGGCTCGTTGTCTGAACTAACACCTCAATCTGGGTGCTATTCCGGCAAAAGGACTTGTGAACATCTACCTGAATAAACAGTCTACATCTTGCTCACTTCCCCCTTCCCTACTTCCTTCCCACGTGCAAGAAGAAATGCCCTGGCGCGTTTCGGACAGGCTCATTCGCCGATCAAACATGCCTCTTGCGTTCATTTACAATGTGTGTGCTCATCCTGAATCTAGTCATTGTTCTTGTTACTTCCCACTGCGTTTTGCTCGTTTTGCTGGAGGAGAGGATTCGTACTCATCGCCAGATCCAGCATTGGCGGCCTTCTTCGCTCTTCCTCGCTTTGCAGTCTTCTTTGGCGCAGGTTCCTCATTGTCCTCCAGATTCTTCTCCTCCTCGCCCTTGTATTCCTCCGTTTCTTTGATGTCTTCCTCTTTCTCCGCCTCCTCGACCGATGCGACCTGCTTCGCGCTCTTCTTCGCTCTTCCGCCTCTCTTCGCCTTCGGTTCTGGCTCCGTCACATCCTCCTCTGCCGCTGGTGCCGCAGCAGTCACAGCAGTCTTTTTCGAGGATGCAGCACTCTTCTTTGGACGACCTCCTCTCTTTTTCGGCGACGTTTGTTCGACTTGCTCCTCCTCTTCCACTTTCTCTTCTAATACTGTCTCTTCTTTCTTTTCCACTTCTAGGATCTCCTTAGTATCCTTCTTCGGCTGATCCACGGTCGCAACATCGATTTTCTCCTCAGTAGGCGCTTCATAAGATGAGCTAGCCAAAACGTGCTCGTTATCGACCTCCATCTGGATTTCCACACTCTTCGTTCCGGGTGGCAATCCATTTCTTTTGGGAGACTTCGGAGGCGATGAAGGAGGGGAGTATCGCGGCGAACGTGGCGAGTAATCAGGTAATTCGTGTTGTCTTCGTCTCGGAGGCGATTCCTCGCGCTTCTCGATCGCTCTCGGCCTCGGCGGGGACGGTGATGCTCTTCTCCTTGGCGGCGATTCTCTTCTTCGTGGGGGAGACGGGGAATCTCGGCGACGGTAGCGAGTATCAGGCGATTCTCTGCGGCGCGGCGGGCTTTTCCTCCCTCTCTCTTCATCATGCGATTCTCGGCGTTCATCTCTATCCATGCCACTCGCACGGCGTTTTTCTTCCAATTGACGAGTAAGACGCGCCTCCTCACGACGAAGACGGTCAATCTCCTCACGCTTTTCGGCGCGCGCTTCTCTCTCCTTCTGTTGGTAGTCTCTATCGAATGCTTGGCCTTCTTTGTAGTCTTCACGAATACGCAACGCTCCTGCCAGGCGCTCCTGCTGACGTTCCTTCTCATAACGCTCCTGATGCGACGAACGAGGCGCTAAGTTTTGTTCGCGCTTTGGCGGTCCAGAACGCTCGAATTGGGCCGCAATTTCTTCACGTTTAGCATTCATAGCTCGATCCGTATCTTCTTGACTCATACTGCAGAACGAAACATGCACAAAGAAGGGAGACATGAGGGTCAGAATTCTGGCGCATTGCAAACCGACTTTTTGGACTTGTATGTGGGGCAAGGAGGTAACTATGGGATCATAGCATAGAAAAGGGAACGGAGAAGGGCGTGAGAGGGGTAGAGGGTGCAAAAGCGAGAAGAGGAAGGACGTACTCGGAGTCCAAAATGCCAGCCGCCTCCGCCCACTCCAAAAGTGCGATTTCGACCTTCTTCTTGCGCTCGTGCTCGAGAATCTCCCTATCTGCCACATGTTGAACAGGTTTACGTTGTGCAATCCTTTCGTCGCGCTCCAAGCTCGCCTCCCAAGACAGATTTTGACGATGTTTCGGGACGGCCGCGACGTTCTTCTGCACGTAGCCACTAGTACCAGAACCACGGACCGAGTTAAGGCCAATGTTGTTGTACATGTTGAAGGGAACACGTATGGGGGTAAAGCGACAACAACAGAACCTCAGGTAAGACTGAAGGAGCCTGAGTTTCCTCCTCACATCTTTTCTGGCCCTTATGCTCAGTATCAAGGGGTATGCGATGCACCATGAAATCGATAGTTCATATCATAAAGGTCTACATTTCACAGATCATTCTATTGAGAATCTCGTCTTCGTGGGGCAAGAAAGCAGAAAGAGCCGCTGAGTTGGCTCAAACTCGATTTCTCACTCAATGGAGGGTTCTTGTGGAGGCTCATCCATTTGCATGGGTTCTGGAGCCTGTTGTGAATCTTGCATTTGCTGTTTCAGTTCCAATAGATGCATCACTTCGTCGAGTTCGTCCTCAATTTCCGAGGGCGCAACTGCACCGCCAGTTGGCCTTCCCTCTTCGTCCACGTTCTGCAACGCCAATTGAAGAGCTTGACTCATGCAAATATGCGCCTCTTCCAATGATCCCAGGTTGAAGTACACTCGACCAAGCGTGAAATGCGCATCTGACCAGTCAGGAGCCAATTCGACCGACTGCTTCGCTGCATCGAGCGCAGGCTCATACTCGCCCATCTCCATCAGCACTTGAGCTCTCAACTCATGCAAAACACCATTGTGTGGGTCAATGAGAAGAGCCTCCTCCCACTTGCCTAGAGCGCGAACAAAGTGACCTGTTTCCAAACCAAGTTAGCTACGTCCGTTTGAATCAACCGGAAAATAGACATGCTTGATAACGTTTGTGCGACATACCTAACTCTGCGAGGGTGTTGCCTTCCTCTTTAAGGCGAAAGACGAGCTGATCAGGGGAGAGCTGCTGCGAAGCGACACTTTCCTCAGTACTCGCATAGATTGCACTACCAGATGGTCCAGCGGACTCCAATCGACTCTTCGTTGATGAAGCTGTCTTTTTCGAGGGATTTTGGAAGGAAAATGAGAAACTCATGGCCAGAAGAACACAATCTTGGTCTGCGGGATGCCGAGGTGGTCTTCAATAGCGCTATTTCAACCTAACAGCAGATAGTCACATGCGTAGAAGGGGTACAATGGGGGGATTGGCGAGGCTTGTTCCGGGTGTTGGTACAGCGAGAAGTGGGGAAAAGTCGGCCAGAAAGTTGAAGGCTGTCTGAGACTTCAACCTCCGCGTCATTCCTTCGCTCATCTACCACCCTCACGACATCTTCTCATCACGTTGCTCGGGCAATAGACTCTTACAAACGCCGCCTTTTGGTTCTGCTCAACCCTTAATAAGGCAGAAAGAGATATGCTTCCTTCTGTGCACTCCCCGATACTTAGGTTCCTCGTATAACTGCATTCAACACACTCTATGTTCGCTGGAGAACACATCTTCATTCTATCCAACAAGATTGGAGAGGTGCAGTTGGCGCTATTGAAGAAACGAATTTCGCAAAACGGTTCGTCCCCCCTATTGTCTCCTGTTGCCGTTCTTGTCCGTATATTCCCCTTAAATCAGCTTTTCTAACCACATTCGTCCTATTTAGGAGGAGCTATACTTGAAAATGCGACAACTGCATGCACTAGGATCGTTTCAAGCCTGCTTACCGTTGAGGACGTTCTCTTGGCTCTTCATCTCTCGATACCGCCGCCTAATGTTCGCTTTCACACAACAGAATGGATAAGCAAGTCTCTCATTCGTGGGATCAAGTGTTTTGACGGCGTACATGTGATAACGAGAGCGAAAATGTCGCCTACCAAATCCCCCGCCGTTTCTGCTGCCCCATCAACTGATCTCGACCCTCCATCCTCGTTCACTTCCTCTCATGATAATGATCTTCCAGCTCCACCTTTAATTCGCCGATCAAGTAGTTCTAAAGCGCGGTTTTCTGAGTTGAACTTTGGCGATCCTTCCTTTGGCCTGAAAGTCAAGTCTTCTTCAAAAAAGCGTGGTCGTAGTGACGGTGAAACACCTCCTGATAAGTTGGACTCTACTTCTGCTCGAGAAGAAGCGGAAAAGGACAGTTTCGCGCGACATCTGATTCGCAAGAAGTTCAAGTACTCTGACCTATCTGATGACGAAATAGTACATCCCCATGGAAATGCTCAACTTCTGCTACCTGAACCTGGCGATAAGTTCGCACTGAGCTACGATATGAGCGACGACGACGAAACTTCTTCCGTTTTGTCCCCCAGCGCCCTCAAACCTGGCCCATCTCAGAACGAAATCCATGCAAATCCTTCTGTTCCACGCAATGACGGTGATTCTATGCATAGAACGGCTGTTGCTGGACTTGATACCGACTCGATCTGGTTCACCGGTTCCGAGCTTCCCCGCGTCCTTGGTGCCGTTAGGTCGACTGAATCTGACGATATTGAAAACCCCATGTTCTATTCCATCCTTAAGCCGGTTCCCAAGCCTGATCAACAAGCTGTAGATGACGAACTTCGTTTCCAAGGTCCCTGGGCTGACCGATTGAGTCGTGATATGGCCGTTGCGATAAACGAAGCATGTGAAGGTGTAGAAGAAGATGAGTCGAAGAGCGTTGACTCAGATCGCGCGGCGCATGGAGAGAAACGACAGTTGGTTTCCAGCGTCAGTTCGGACGAGAATGATTTCAGCGAATCTCAAGTCGCAATAGATCAACATGATTTTTCCAAGAACTTTGGTCACCAACACAAGCCCCTCACTGCGTACTGGGAGCGTCAACGTCAGCATTTGGCTTGTCAGAAACTTCCCGTGCGTTCATCCTCAACCTCGTCCCCATCCACATCACATACGTCCGAAAGGTCTTCCCCGTCAACTACTACCCCAATGAAGCAGAATTACAACAAACTCATCACCGATCAGTTGGAGAAGTTGGAGGCGATTTGTCTTGGCTCTGGAGATCAGTGGCGTGGCTATGCCTACCGAAAGGCAGCTAATATTCTGAAAGCCATTAGTTATAAAATCGACTCTATGGAGGAGGCATTGAAGTTGAGAGGCATTGGAACAAGTATAGCCGAGAAGATCGGCGAGATCATCGCCACCGGTAAGCTGCGCAAACTGGATGCATTGCAGAATGAGGAGCGTATTCAGATTCTATCAACTTTCATGGGCATATTTGGAGTCGGACAGTCAACTGCGAACAAGTGGTGTGCACTGGGATACAAAACTTTGGATGACATTACGAAACACGCCACCCTGACGTATGCGCAAGCCGTAGGACTCAATTATTACCATGAATTCAAGTTGCGGATACCTAGGCAAGAGATGGAAACCATATGCAAAGCAATCAAGAAGGTAATACACGAGATAGATAAGGACTTCATCGTGGAGATCTGCGGGTCCTACCGCCGTGGAAAGCAGGATTGTGGCGACATCGATATCATCATTACACATAAGCGTCCTACGGCTTTGAAAAACATTCTGCATGATGCTGTGCCCAAGCTTCACGAAGCCCAAGTTTTGACTCACGACTTTGTGACCATCAACGAAGGCTCGGACAAGTACATGGGTGTATGTAGGGCCACTTCGCATGGCCTACATCGAAGAATCGACATGTTAACAGTGCCTCCAGTGGAATGGCCGTTCGCGTTGATCTACTTCACTGGCTCTGGACACTTCAACCGTTCCATGCGTTTCTGGGCTGGCAAGAGAGGATACTCGCTCTCTCAACATGGTCTTCGAGTCAACTACGGGTACGATAACAAGGGGCCGTATATTGCTGGCATCACGACAGAGAAGCAAATCTTCGAGGCGCTTGGTTTGGAATACCGTCCTCCAGAGGACAGAGACGTGTAATCTGATCTCCCTCGTTCATTGTGCATCCATGAACTCACAACACACTCTACTCTTGTAATTGTAACACAACTTGACCTACTTGGGAATCTCTATTCACATACAAACTCGCGTTGACGTCTTTCGATCGGGTTTCTCACAGCTTTGCCTTCGGAATCTTTGATGAAGATGCGTCCACTACGTCATTCTTGGAATTCACGAAGGATTCGATGTGCTTTGCAGTAGCCTTCATGAGTCTCCCACCCAACTTTCCGTCCATCACTCTGTTGTCTACAGTGAAACACAATGTGGCCACCTTCCTTGGAACTACAGATCCGTTCACGATCCATGGTTTTTCAGTGATGAGACCGACAGTGAGCATGAGCGGAGTGGGTTGTGTCGTGGGAAAAGTTGCGAACGCCTCTTCAAGGCCAAAACGATGGATGCAGGTCACGGTAGCGGAAGCAGGTTGATAAGGCACGTTATCTAAACCCATCCATGAGAGATTCATACCCCAATCGGTCTCGAGTGCAGTAAACGTGTTCAGGAAGAAGCGAACCACTGACGCTGGCATCAACCAATCGACAACACCAAACTTGTTCAGCTTTTTCGCTTGTTGAGCATGAATACACACTTTCTAAGAAGTGGGAGGATTGGGAAGGAGAGAAGAAGAGGGAAGAAGGTCAGGTCAGGATCGGATTTGAAAACCGTCTTCTCAAGGCCATAAACGATTCACAACAGACGCACATCCTTCTCGATCTTGGCCGCAACATCAATGAGACTCAGTTTATCGGCATTATTCACCTTGCATGGCCAAATGGTGTCTGATTCCGGGAGCGCAACGGCGACGTTCACGTCAATCGTGGGAAGCTGGGATATGGAGTCAAAAGACTGGTTAGTATATGATAAACAATGATCAGGAAGCACAATATACCATGGAAGGGAGTCCAGAAGGCAAGGAAAAGACGTACTTGCTTCAACTCTCCAGCGCGCACAATTGCATTGCAATCGGGATTCTCAGCAATAGCACTGTGTGCACATCGCTCAAATATGTCAGCAGATGGAGAGAGAAGGCATTCAAAGGCCAAGAAGAGGAGGAAACGCACCGTGCAAGGGCCCAAGTCACGAGAGAAGTGATGGTGATCTTCTTGCCCACTTTGTCGCTCAGTTCATGAAGCTTCACGAGAATATCGGTAACGTCTACCTGCGTACGTGCATAAACCTAATGAAATGTGGATAAAGAGAGTCAGAATTACCTCCAGAAGGCGAGAAGGAAGGACAGTTCAGAAGGGCGAGAAGTTATACGAACCACTGGACTTGATGGCTCAGCCCAAGACGAGGCAGTCACTCTCCGCCAAAGAGTTGGTGATTTGGCGATGGGGAGGGGCTCTTCACAGGACATCAGGAGGGACAGGACTGAAAGAATCGGATGGCAAAGATAAGGAGCTCTCCTGCCCTCGATACCTCGTTCTTCACTCTTGGCTCGTCCTGACTCCCATCTTCATCCCCCTATTTCCACAATGTCTAGTTCCAAGCCTTCGTCTTCGAGCAAGAAGCGAAAGTATCCCTTCTCCGAAACTGGAGAATCGGTCGCTAATGTCGATTCTGATCTGGCACCCAAAGACTCGAAAAAGGCCAAGCCAAAGAAGTCTTCCGACTCTCCCGGATACTTTGTCATGTCAAGCACTCCCAATACTGCTTCAAAGATGGATTTGGATGGCACAGAAGGTGAAGGAAGCTCGAAATTGCTGCCGGAGGAGAGGAAAGAGATTGAGGCCATCCTAGACGACGTCGAGATGCGCAAACGCAGGAAGCGGGAGAAGAGGGCGTTGAGAAGGACGAATCCACCTGCACCTCAGCCTGTAGAGCTAGCTGTAGAGAGTAGCATTGAGTATTTGAGGAGTTGGCATTCCGACCGATCGAACTGGAAATTCAAGAGCGCGCGCGAGTCCTGGCTCATCCGAAATTGGCGTGACGTTAAACTTGTACGTTCTTCTATCCAATTCCAAGCATTAGAATTCGTTTTGCGAACGATCTGATGTGAACGTGAAGACCTCTCCCATTCTCTCCTCTCTCTCTCTCTCTCCGCGTATTCTCTCTTCTCTCTCTCCGATTCTCTCTGATTCCTTCCTCTCTCGATCTCTGCACCACATGGCCTCCCTGTGCGTTTTCAGATTCCAGATGATGACTTCAAGTTGCTAGTACCGTATTTCGAAACTATGAAAGGAGGAAGAAGAGAAGTGCTGCGAAAGGAGGCAAAGGCGTTCACGAAGAAGTTCAAGAAGGAGCACGACGACTTCAAGACCGCGAGGGACGGTACCGATACATATGCTGTACAATATCGACGCGCCAAGGCAATTAGGAAGGCTCTGAAGGCCGAAGAATGATGATGATGATGATGATGGTACACTATTGTAATATACAAGACCTGTCGTACAGAAGAGAGTATGAGGAGTTGAGAGGAAGTTCACGTCCTCTTGTCCATTCCCAGTTGTATCTTTCTCAGTGCAAACTTCCTAAGCTGACGCTCAGGTTTCTCAGGGTTAGTAACAGGCGGTGAAGTTGAAGCTTCTTCTTGAGCCGGAGCCGGGGTTGCAGAAGCTGCTTGTGGTTTTGGTGTGGGAGAAGTGGCATCCTTTGCATTGCTGGCAGTCTCTGAGGGTGTAGTCTTAGAAGCGGAAGAAGGAGTGGGAGATCCAGGCTCAGAAGAAGATGCTTCATGATGGTGATGTGATTGGTGGTGATTCGAAGGAGTCGCTGGTTCTGATCCGCTTCCCTTGCGGCTCGTGGATGGTTGTTGATGTTGATGTTGTTGTTGCTGCTGCCCCTGTGCCAGGTACTTCTTCGTGATACTCGCCTTGAATGCATGAGCTCTGCCTTCTGAAGTGGTTGGATTCGTCTCTCTGGCCTGATGAACCTTCTCGGCCGCTTGCAGGAGTTTGATCTTCCACTGTCTAGCGTCCTCCTCCTCAGTCCAACATAGAGCGCACCATTGTCCGTTGTACTTGGTCTGGAGATAGTAGCAAGAATCGCGAGGGGAGAAGCCTTGTTGTTGTTGTTGTTGTTGTTGTTGTTGTTGTTGTTGTTGTTGTTGTTGTTGTTGTTGTTGTTGTTGTTGTTGTTGTTGTTGTTGTTGTTGTTGTTGTTGTTGTTGTTGTTGTTGGGGAACGTCCAAAGAGGAGCGCAGGCGGATGAATCCGGTTGGAGACGATCCAGAGCTTGCAGAGCGCATACTCCTGCTGCCATTGACAGCGTTGCTGCTGTTGGGAGACTGATGGGTGGGTGGTAGATGAGAAGGAGAAGGAGGTGGAGATGAAGAGGATGGGTCGTGAGGAGCCTTGAAGAGGGAGGGAAGTGAGTTTGAAAGCAGGCTTTGAGAGGGTGATGAGGAGGAGTTTGGAGAGCGAAGAAGGGTTGGAGAGTTTGGAGAGGTTGGAGAGGGGAGTGGAGGGGTGGTCTCCCGCTCAGGCGGAGGAACAACCATTGAGTCGTCATTGTTGGTAGATAAAGATGGTGCTTGTTGTTGTGGAAGTGATGGTGATGGCGATTGAAGTACTAATGATGGAGATGATTGAGATTGAGATGAGGATGGCGATGGAGATTGAGTTGATGGCTTGCGAATCTCTCCCGATACCGATAGAATGCCTCCATGAACGAGACTTCCAGCCACATGTGCTCCCCCTCCTCCTCCTCCACCTCCTCCTCCTACGCG
>Ga0307375_10005518_pt1 | contig 11857 bp, 13 predicted proteins | sample TR1MG_FD_202531 | JGI IMG/M metagenome (GOLD analysis project Ga0307375, IMG submission 202531) | Soil microbial communities from Risofladan, Vaasa, Finland - TR-1 | ecosystem: Environmental > Terrestrial > Soil > Coastal area > Acid sulfate soil | place: Finland: Risofladan, Vaasa | collected... | reverse complement strand
GTCGCAACATCTCTCGTTCGCAAGATTGAAGGATATTTCGACCTGGAATTGACTGACGAATTGAATTTCTTTTCAGGAAGTGGAAAATCTGGGGAAATTTACGAGTTACCGGTCAGTGCGCCCAACATTCGTTGCAGCCGAATAATTCTCGTTGGATTAGGAAGTCAAGCGCTCACTGATGTGCGGGCCGTCGGGGCAGCTCTTGGAAGGAATGTTCGAGGCAAGGCTCTTTCACTTTTTAGTATTGTGGCAACATCACGTGCAGAACTTCGCGCCCACGCTATCGCGTTGATACTCGGCTCCTATCAGTGGAATCAAAAAAGTGAAATTAAGAAACCTTTGACACCAGAGTTTTTGGTTGCAGACACCTATCTGGATGAAGTTGCCCGTGCAAACATCGTGGCACGTGCAGTTTGGCGGGCGCGGGACATGATTCACACCCCATCAAATATTAAGACGCCAGAGTGGTTAGCCCAACAAGCTAGAAGTCTTACCAAGAACAAAGACTTCTCGGTGACAGTGCTAGAAGGTAAGGATTTGCTCCCATTTGGCGGACTAAGAGCCGTTGGAAATTCCTCTCCGAATCCGGGACCTCGGTTTATAGAAGTCAGTTATGCTCCACGCGGCTCAAAAAATTGGCCGCATGTCGTCTTAGTGGGCAAAGGCATCACTTTCGATACGGGTGGCATATCTCTCAAGCGTCCATACGATCTGATGATTGGGATGAAGAGCGACATGTCGGGTGCGGCAGCGGTACTTTCAGTTGTCAGCGCAATGCCAGATGTGAAGCCCAAGGTTCGAGTCACCGCGCTCCTGATGTGCGCCGAAAATGCACTTTCACGAAGTGCCCAACGCCCTAGCGATGTTATTACACAGTACGGTGGTACGACTGTTGAAATCATCAATACCGATGCAGAAGGTCGGCTTGTGCTTGCCGATGGCTTGGCATATGCAGATTTGAATTTAGACCCAGATTATCTCATTGACGTTGCGACTCTGACTGGTGCGGCAACTTTGGGATTGGGTCGGCAGTACGCCGCGATGTATACGCGAAACACTTCCTTAGCAAGAAAACTTTCCGATATTGGCGAAAAATCCGGCGATCGAGTTTGGAGGATGCCCTTGGTAGATGATTACCAAATTGCCTTAAACAGTTCGATAGCCGACTTCAACCACACGGCAAATAAACCAAAGTTCTCAGCAGGATCGGTTACTGCAGCACTTTTCCTTGAACATTTTGCCGGTAAGCGCAATTGGGTGCATCTGGATATTGCTGGACCAGCCCGTAGTGAGAGTGATTCCGGAGAAAATCCCAAAGGGGGCACTGGTTTTGGGGTTCGACTCCTTATTGATTGGATTGCGGGGCTTTAATGAAGACTGACGTCGGCAGTTATGCCGAAAATTTCATCCTGGAGGATGAAATTTTGTTGGCCGCGCGCAATCGCGGAGTCGAAGTAGGCGCTCTTGATACCTCACCAGGAACTGGAGCTTATTTACGTTTTCTGGCACATCTCATTTCGGCGCAAGCAGTTGTGGAAGTCGGCACGGGTTCTGGGGTTGGAAGTCTCTGGCTACTGCGGGGAATGATTGAAAATGGAACGTTAACTTCCATTGACGATGAGGCAGAACATGCCCGTATTGCGCGAATTGCATTTGCCGAATCAGATATTTCACCACAGAGGTATCGTTTAATCACCAATCCCGTGATGGATGTTATGAGCAAGCTCACCGACCGCGCCTATGATCTTGTGGTGCTGCGGCATGATCCTGAAGACTTGGGGTTTTCGATTGACCATGCCCACCGGATGCTACGTACGGGCGGTGTGCTGGTTGTCGACAACTTCTTTGGTAACGGAAAAGTTCCCGACCCGGCACAGAGGGACTCGCGAACTATCGCTCTACGCGAGGCTGGCAAGGCCGTTAGGGCGGCATCGACGACGTGGGTAACTTCTTTGATTGCCGTGGGAGACGGGCTGCTTCTTGCAACCAAACGATAGTTGCAAGCGTTTTCTCACGATTTTCTCGGCTTTGCAAGGTTGACTGGCGCAAGTCCTAGTACGCGAAGGAGCAAGAGATGGAGTCTTTAACACCTCAGCAACAACCATGGTGGTCAGAACCGAATCCTCGGCCCAGACGAACGTTTATCCCCTTGGGCACCGCCGTCATACTCGCCGTCGTATCTGGTTTTGTCGGAAGCGTTGTTGGAGATTTTACGAATGTCGGTTCAATTATTAGCCATCGTGTGAATTTGGTTTCAGTTAATACCTCTATTGAACGCCAGCCTGATTCCGTTGCGGGTATCGCCGCGCGCGTTCTTCCATCGGTTGTTTCAATCTCAACCGATTCTGCGGGTGGCAGCAGTACAGGATCAGGTTTTGTAATTGATAGTGCGGGGTACATCCTCACGAACAATCACGTAGTTGAGGCGGCGGCCAACGGCGGCGGCACGATCAGTGTCACGCTTAACAGTGGCCGAACAGTCGGCGCAACGATTATCGGGCGCGACACGTCATATGACTTGGCAGTGGTAAAGATTGCAGTAACAAATCTTCCTGCCTTGCAATTTGGAAATAGCGACAAGATTCAAGTGGGAGATGCTGTAATTGCTGTGGGTTCTCCTCTGGGACTATCTGGCACCGTGACATCGGGAATCATCAGTGCGAAGAATCGTGCCGTTACAGCCGGCGGTTCATCAGGTGAAAGTTCTTTTATTAACGCCCTTCAAACAGATGCTGCGATTAACCCCGGTAATTCGGGAGGTCCGTTGGTCGATTCAACAGGTGCTGTCATCGGCGTGAATTCCGCGATCGCTTCGTTGGGGAGTTCCTTCGGTGGCCAGCCCGGATCCATTGGTCTGGGATTTGCAATACCGATCAACCAGGCGCGCAAGACTGCGGAGCAATTAATTAAGACTGGAAAATCCACCTATCCAATAATTGGAATTTCCCTAGACATGACCTATACAGGGGTAGGTGCCAAGATTGCTAATACTCCAGCAGGAGTGAAAGTAGGCGGACCAGGTGCTAAGGCAGGACTCAAAATTGGCGATGTAATCACGGTTTTTGATGGCAAGACCATCAATAGCGCCGACGAACTTATCGTTGCTGTCCGGGCCATGAACGTCGGCGATCATGTGAAGTTAACCTATATGCGTGGCACTGTTTCGCATGAAACTTCGGTGACTTTGGTGGCTGCCCAGTAATTCTCTAAATGGGTAGACTGCTGCCATGTTCTTCGATATTGGTGGCGGTGAGATTATTGGGTTGGCAATTCTTGGCCTGATTCTGGTGGGACCGGAACGTCTGCCTAAATTGGCCTCAGATGCTGCATTACTGGTGCGGCGGATTCAGCGCTTATCGCAAGCGGCAACCCAAGAATTACGCGAGAACTTGGGGCCGGGGTTTGAGAACCTGCAGCCTGCTGATTTGCACCCGAAGACTTTTTTGAGGAAGCAACTAGCCGAAGCCCTCGCGCAAACTGACTCCGAGTCAAAGCCGGTAGTCAAGATCGACCCCGATCTATTATGACCATAATCGAACTGATTCATGAGTCGCTCAAGCAAGTGCAAGATCCAGAATTACACCGCCCCCTTCCTGAATTGGGAATGGTTGAATCCGTAGTCTTTTCTGACGGCCTGGCGCAAGTAAAGATTCTTCTGACTATTTCGGGTTGTCCGATGCAAGATCGCCTCCGTACCGATGTCACAGCCGCAGTTATGAATGTACCCGAAGTCTCACGAGTGTTGTTGGAATTTGGTGTCATGTCAGAGGAACAGCGCAGTAATGTCAAAAAGATTCTGGGCAATGGTCGTGAGAAATTTATTCCGTTCGCGCAACCAGATTCCTTAACTCGGGTAATTGGAATTGCATCAGGCAAGGGTGGTGTTGGCAAGTCCTCACTCACTGTCAATCTAGCTGTTGCCGCTGCAAAAAAAGGGTTGCGGGTTGGGATTCTTGACGCTGACGTTTACGGGCATTCCATACCCCGCCTACTAGGCATCATGGGCCAGCGTCCGACCGCAATTGATCAAATGTTCATCCCACTGGAATCCTACGGCGTGAAGGCCGTCTCCATGGAGATGTTCAAACCGGAACGTTCAGACGCGGTGGCCTACCGTGGCCCCCTTCTGCACCGCGTCCTTCAGCAGTTGCTCAGCGATGCCTACTGGGGAGATCTGGATTTGCTCTTCATTGATTTGCCGCCGGGAACAGGCGACTTGGCACTTTCTCTTGGACAGCTCATTCCAAACTCAGAGATCATGGTTATTACGACCCCGCAAGTTGCCGCTTCAGAAGTAGCCGAACGCGCCGGGCGAATTGCCCACCAGATGAAGCAGCATGTGATTGGTGTCATCGAGAACATGTCAGATTTTGCTTGCCCGGCCTGCGGTGAATTGATTTCACTCTTTGGCACAGGCGGTGGCGAGGCAACCGCACGACACCTTTCTGATTTGGTTGGAAGCGATGTCCCACTGCTGGGGAAAATTCCATTTAGCCCGCAATTGCGTACGGGAGGAGATGATGGGACCCCAGTTGTCCTAGCTCATCCGGAATCTCCCGCGTCGGTAGCCATTTCAGCCATAGTTGATCAATTGGTGGTGCGGAAAAAGTCTCTCTTGGGTGTGCGTTTGGGCTTAGCCACTTGAATAATTGGTCGCGGAGATAAAGATGACCAAGGTTCGAAATCTCTGGGCCGGAGTGTTTTTTTTGATGGTTTTCATTTTTCTGGGGATCCTAGTTCGATCAAAACCGACTTCATTTGATCTTTCGGTCGCGAAATTTTTTGCCGCCCATCGAACCCATGTGGAGATCTCCGTCGCGAGTTTCGTGAGCACGGTGGTTGCTCCAGTCGTGATCGGTACGGTTGCGACTGTTTTATTAGTGCTCTGGTATCTCATAAAGCAACAGCGCACCGCTCAAGATGTAGTCCCAATCGCATTAATCGTCGTCGCAGGGGCTGCGTCCACCCTGGCAAAGTCGATCTTTCATCGAGTTCGTCCCGGTGCGACACTCTCTACAATTCTTGACGCTGAACCGAGCTTCCCTTCATCCCATACGATCTTCATTGCAGTAGCCGGAAGCACCCTGCTCTTTGTCTTTGCAAAGTGGCACTTAGCGATAGTGGCTGCAATTCTGGTTGCAGTTGTCTTTGTAGGACTAGACCGACTGGTATTGGGTGTTCATTGGTTCACAGACTTACTGGGTTCGGGACTGCTGAGTTTGGGCTTGTACTTTCTTTTCCTCTACATAAATCAAAGTCTGCAGCCGAATCCCTACCGCAGAACAAGAGTTCGTTAAAAATGTCCGAGAAGTCGCTCAAGACAGATAAGAGAGTCATTCATACGGCAATACCTGCGCGCTCGGATTTGGTTCGACTCGGACTTGGCATTATTGGAATTGGGACATCTGGGCCTCTCATTGCCATGAGCACAATGCCAGTCTCGGCCCTGATTTTTTGGAGAAATTTAGGAGGGGCAGTTATTAGTGCACCCTTTGCATTTCGCCATCGTCAATGGAGTGATCGAACCGGGATGAAGTGGTCGATTTCTGCTGGAATTCTCCTTGCCCTTCATTTCTATGGTTTCTTTATTGCAATGCGCTTTACCAGCGTGGCTTCCGGAACGGCATTGGTCGCGCTCCAACCGATTTTCGCAGCTCTGTTTGTTAAATTATCCGGCGGCCCGATCCCCTCCCGTGCCTGGCTTGGCATGGGGGTGAGCTTTGTCGGCGTGCTCCTTATCTCTGGAGTTGATTTACATTTATCGGTCCGATCGTTTCTTGGCGACCTGGCGGCGTTGATATCTGCATCCCTTGCCGCTTTATATGTGATGGCGGGGTCTCGAGCTCGACGTACTGTCGAAACTACGACATACACGACTGTCGCCTATTTTGTATGTGCTGTAACGGCCATGCCTTTGGCGTTTTTCCCGGGCGCACAGGTTCTTCATTTTCATGCGCGGGAATGGTGGATTGTCATCGGGTTGGTATTCGGTGCACAAATCTTGGGACATACGATGTTCAATTCCACCCTAAAGCGAGTTTCGCCTGAAATTGTGTCGCTCATTATTTTCTTTGAAGTTCCGGTCAGCTCTCTTTTGGCATATTGGTGGTTGCATCAGAACCCGCCCCTTGGGGTGATTCCGGGAATTATTCTGATTCTTCTGGGTTGCGTATTGGTAGTTTTAAGGACTCGTCCAACTCAGGTAGAGGTCATTTGATGATCGATCTGCACACGCACACGACTAATAGCGATGGTACAGATACTCCGCGAGCGCTGATAAATGCGGCGCTTATCCACGGCATTACGACGATCGGCATTACTGATCATGATTCCATTGCCGGCTGGAATGAGGCTATTGGTGCATTGCGTGGTGATCTCAATCTGGTTTTGGGCGCCGAAATCTCTTGCCTGACAGAGGCTGGAATCAGTGTTCACATGCTCGGATTGCTTTTTGACGGTGAGGACAAGAATCTCCTAGCCATGTTGGATCAAACTCGCGATGATCGCATTCCACGGATGGCCAAGATGATCGAGTTGTTGAATTTGGCTGGCATTGGCGTGACAATGGCCGATGTTGAGGCAGTTAAAGAACCGGGTGCGACTTTAGGCCGGCCCCATTTAGCTGATGCATTGGTTGCTCGCGGTTTTATTGCTTCAAGGGATGCTGCCTTCCAGGGATTACTCAACAATGAGTCGGAATTTTATGTAGCCCATATGGCACCCAAGCCGGAAGTGGCTATTGCCCAGATTCACTCTGCTGGCGGAGTGTCAGTTATTGCTCATCCATTTGCTTCCCACCGGGGTCAAACCCTGAAATCTGATGATTTTGCGCCTTTGGTTGCGGCCGGACTTAACGGAATTGAAGTGGATCACCGTGACCAAAACCCAATGGAACGAGAAATGTTGCGTGATATCGCTCGAGACTTGAGCTTGGTGGTGACAGGCTCAAGCGACTATCACGGGACTGGAAAACTGAATACTTTAGGCGAGAACAGCACCGATCCCAGAGAGTGGGCTCGCTTAGAGGCGATGGCTAGTCAGCGAAGGGTGGTGAAGTTGTGACACTAGGATCCGCCAGCGCCGTTACTTTTGCTTTGCAGGCCTTTGTGACGCTTTTCGTCATCATGGATCCGCCGGGAGCTATCCCAGTTTTTCTGGTTTTAGTTGCCGACAAAGGGGTAAAAGCCCGCCGGCGCCTGGCCTGGCAAGCGGCCGCTGTCTCTTTTTCTGTCATTTCGATATTTGCCCTCTTTGGAAGATTTATTCTGGACTACCTCAATATTTCCATGGCTGCCCTTCAAGCTGCCGGAGGTCTCCTCCTTCTCCTTATTTCACTTGAACTCCTCACCGGGCGTAGTGGAGATCCGGTTAAGGCCAAAGACACCAACATCGCGCTGGTTCCATTGGGCACTCCTCTATTGGCGGGCCCAGGTGCAATTGTCGCCACGATGGTCTTTGCTCAAAAGGTCCACAACCCCACGCATGCAATGGGGCTAATTATCGCTGTGATTGCAGTTCACCTTGCCATTGCCCTTGCACTTTTGACATCAACGACAATTCTTCGGGTAATTCGGGAAGCCGGGGTCACCCTAGTTGCGAGAATTGCAGGTCTGCTTCTTGCTGCGATTGCGGTGCAGATGATGGTGGATGCAATCAAAGCCTTTACAGCAAGCGGCTGACTAACTTTTTTCGCTGGCCTTTTCTTTAAATTTCTTATTACGTGTTCGGACCCGTTCAGTTTTTGGTCGCGTCGACGGCACTTCCATCTTCACTTTTGGCTTTGCCTTATTTGTCGTAGTTCGGGCGGGAATTACCTGGAGTTTGGCTGGCTTTATCCGACCAGTAGAACCCAGCGGAATGTGCATGGTTGCAAAGAGATGCTCGGAGGATGAATAGGTCTCAACTGGTTCGTCCAAGCCCAATTTGAGGCTCTGGTTGATGAGACTCCAGCGGGCCATGTCGTCCCAGTCCACAAAAGTAACGCCGATTCCATGTGCACCTGCGCGAGCAGTTCGACCAATGCGGTGAACATATGTCTTGCCATCTTCTGGACATTGGTAATTGATGACGTGCGTTATGCCGTCGATATCAATGCCCCGCGCCGCAACGTCGGTGGCAACTAGAACGTCCGATTTACCGGCTTTAAAATCAGCCAGTGCTCGCTCTCGAGCACTCTGTCCCAAGTCACCATGTATGGCTGCCGCTCGGAATCCGCGTTCTAATAAGTCGTCAGCCGTTTTTTGACAGGTTCGTTTTGTTCGGCAAAAGACCATAGTTGGCCCCCGCCCATCGGCTTGGAGGATGCGAGCCAGCATCTCGATCTTGTCGAGAGCGTGCGCTCGAAGCACATGCTGTTCAACGCGAGATACCACGGCACTTTCATCATCGTTATCTTGGGTCCGGATATGCACTGGTTGAACCATGAATCTTCGGGCAAGAGCGATGATGTCACCGGGCATGGTCGCGGAAAAAAGCATGGTCTGTTGACGTATAGGCGTGCTGGTAAAGATCTTCTCCACATCAGGCAAGAAACCTAGGTCCAGCATTTCATCAGCCTCATCCAGAACCAACCGTGCCACTTTGTTCAATTTAAGTTTGCCCTGTCGGTACAAATCTAAAAGACGACCAGGGGTACCGACCACAATCTCAACGCCAGCTTGTAACTGTTCGATTTGCGGTTCAAAAGCCCGGCCTCCGTATACTGCAATGACACGAATCCCGCGACTGGCAGCAATGACTTCAATATCCTTTGCCACTTGAACACAGAGTTCTCGGGTGGGAACGACAACCAGGGCTTGAGGCAGTCCTGCGCTAGCGAACTCTGCCCATTCAGGATCTTGTGGAGCGATCACTCTTTCCACCAGAGGGATGCCAAAGGCTAGGGTTTTACCCGTTCCGGTCTTGGCTTGGCCGATAACATCCCCGTCACTAAGGGCAATGGGTAGAACCATTTCTTGGATGGCAAAGGGAGCTATAAATCCATGAGCAACGAGTGAGGCAATAGTCGCAGGTCGAAGTGGAAGATCAGCGAAAGTAGTTGTCACTTTTAGAATGTGCCGAAACCGACACGGCGCTCGGCCTGTTCGCCGATTTCAACAAAACCAATCTTGTCTGAAGGAACAATGATCTCTCGACCTCGAATGTCGCTCAGGATGAGGGCCGAGTTGGAGGATAGGGCCAGGGAGACAGCATCGCGGATTTCGACTGTGGAGAGCGGGCATTCAAAACTAAGTTCCCCAGAGACATTGATGATTGCGATGCGGACTTCTGCTTTGTGATTTCCTAGGGATTTCTTGGCGCTCATGCCCAAATCCTACCGAGGATTGCTCTCTATTGCCGAATTGGTAATCGATCCTACGTACGCGGGAAGCCTGATATTCCGCGCCAAATGACGTTGGATACGAGATCGGTGGCTTGCTGACGTGTGAGTTTGCTATCCCTTGCCAGCCAATGGCGAGCAGTCACCTGGGCACTTCCAATTAAACCAACTCCAAGAAGCATTGCTGCCTCCTGAGGCAAACCGGTATCAAGAGAAATCACGGCACTAACGGCCGCCGCGCAGTCATACGTCATTCGATTAAGGCGTTCGTGAACGGCAGGTTCAACGCTCATGTCACTTTCAAAGAGGAGCCGAAATGCTTCTCCTTCACTATCAATAAAACTGAAATATGCATCTACAGTAGCGCGCACCCGATTGGCATTATCCGGAGTTGAGGCAATCGCCTTTTGAATTTGGAAAACCAAAGAGTCAATGTGGATGTCGAGAACCGCTAGATAGAGTTCTAGTTTTGACGGAAAATGTTGATAAAGAACGGGCTTACTTACGCCAGCACGGTCGGCAATTTCATCCATAGCAGCCGAGTGATAGCCCGCTGCCGTAAAGACCTCTAATGCCGCAGAGAGAAGTTGGGCTCTCCGCTCATCGCGAGGAAGCCGTGCCTTGCTCTCTGTTCGAGTGTCAGGTGTGCTCATTTGTCATATCGTAACGGTATCCATGGCCGATTGTCGTGGGGCGGTGAGTACGGCAGAATGACGAATATGACCACATCGCAATTCTCAGGTTTTCGAATGCTCTTGGTTCACGCCCATCCCGATGATGAAACCATCGGCAACGGCGCGACAATGGCAATGTATGCCGCCAAAGGTGCGCAAGTCACTCTAGTTACGTGCACCCGTGGCGAGGAAGGCGAAGTCCTGGTTCCAGGTCTTTCACATCTGGCCAGTTCGGTTAATGACGCTTTAGGCGAGCACCGTGTGACTGAACTTGCCGCAGCTATGCAAGCACTTGGTATTTCCGATCATCGCTTTCTTGGAGAGCCCAAAGTGAAATTTAGAGATAGCGGAATGATGGGTACAGAGCAGAACAAGCGGCCGGATGTTTTTTGGCAAGCTGACGTAGATGCGGCAGCCAGACTCTTGGTTGATGTGATTCATGAGGTAAGGCCACACGTCCTGATTACCTATGATGAAATCGGGGGATATGGCCATCCCGATCATATTCAGGCACATCGCATTGCTATGCGCGCCGCAGAATTATCAACCAAATGGGACATTCCAAAAATTTACTGGAACGCATTTCCGAAATCACTGATCGCCCAGGGCATCGAAGAGTTGAAAAAAACTGGGTCCAATTTCTTCGGCGCAGAAAGCGCAGATGACATTCCCTTTGCCAAAGATGACGAACTTGTAACCGCGGTAATTGATGCCACCGAGTTTGTTGACCAAAAAATGGCTGCCATGAAGGCCCATGAAACTCAGATCGCGCTGGACGGGCCGTTCTTCGCACTCTCCAATAACTTGGGTCAGCAAATTTGGGGGAGGGAGTATTACTCTCTGGTCAAAGGGGTTGCTGCGGCGCCGTTTAATGCCGATCACAGAGAGACCAATCTTTTCTCGGGCCTTAACCAATCATGAGGGCTCTTTACTCTTTACTCTCTGGAGTAATTTTGGGCGTAGCGGCGGTATTGCTCCACAACGCTTATCAGCCTTGGGGCATGGCACTTTCCCTCCTCGGAACGGGAGTGGGGGTTTGGCTGATAGGCAGGATTTGGGGTTACAGAAGGTACAAATTTCTGGCAGCTCTGGCCTGGGTTGTTATTTTTGTACGGGCTGGCACGTTGGGTGTGGGCGGCGAACTTCTCGTTCAAGGAAACTCCATGGGCAACGCGCTGATGATTGGCGGCTTTTTTACTTTGATCGTGGTGATTTCATTACGTCAATCAGATTCGCACTGAGATAGTCGTATCTGGAAGAGTGCACCATATGAGAACTCTGTATGTCACTGATCTGGATGGGACGTTGTTGCTACCAGATGGCTCTTTGGGACGCCGAACACGCGCGGTCGTTAATGCATTTATCGCTTCGGGTGGGTTGATAACGTACGCGACGGGGCAATCCTTTCATTCTGCGAATCGCATAATGACCGACTTGAATCTGCACCTGCCAGTGATCACTTACGCCGGTGCAATGCTTGTGGATCCGGTCAGTGGCGTCGCCGAAGCTGCTGCCATGATTCCGTCGAACATCATCGATACTCTGCTCGATGCGCTCACCAATTACGGATTGCAGCCCATCGTTTTCCTTGTTCAAGACGGAAGAGATCGAGTGTGCTGGGTCGAAGGGGATCTCTCAGCAGGGGTCGAGTTCTTTCTTGGAACGCATTTTGGCGATCCTCGCCACATGCCTTTACGGAACTGGGAAGAGATCGATTCCAACTCTGTGTTCTACATCTCGGTAATTGCTGACGCATCTAAACTAAGTGAGCTAAGAGAGAGTCTTAACGCGGAGGTCCGTGACTCTTGCCATATCGTCCTTGTTGAGGATAACTACACGCCCGGATACCACTGGTTGGAATTCA
>Ga0307375_10005517_pt1 | contig 11857 bp, 10 predicted proteins | sample TR1MG_FD_202531 | JGI IMG/M metagenome (GOLD analysis project Ga0307375, IMG submission 202531) | Soil microbial communities from Risofladan, Vaasa, Finland - TR-1 | ecosystem: Environmental > Terrestrial > Soil > Coastal area > Acid sulfate soil | place: Finland: Risofladan, Vaasa | collected... | reverse complement strand
TGCAGAGGGAAGCAACTCGTCCATACGCGAATTGGGTGGGTTTGATGTGGTACGCTTTGATGTGGCATGTGGTGCCTACGGAGAGAGTGATATCGCACTTAGGTACTGCACCAAGAGCTACTGCAAAGAGTAGAGACAAGCACGCGAGAAGGACGACTCTCATGGCTGCAAAGAAGACTGGGGGGAGGGACGGTGGATCGGCGGCTCCTTAGAGTACTCATTTGCTCCGTGCGCAAATCATTGCTTGGATCATGCCGCTGGAATACGCAATAGGATGCAATAATGGTCACTAATCACAATGTACATTGACACATGTCGATACAGAACACATCAACGCGAAGAGCTCCACAAGTTGTGTTTGGCTCCGAGACCGGGTTCCGGACGAGCAGTTGACGGCAGAGGCTCCTTCGCTGGTCAGTCAAACGTGATGGTATTGACTTCAGAAGCTTGAACCTTTTCAGGACAGTAGGGGCATTTGAAGGGATGAACGGGTTCTGAGTGGGCATCTCTAGGACGATAGGATGCACGACCGCGGGCGAGTTCCGTGACAATGTCCTTCGATAAGACATGACCGCACGGCAGTAGTTGAGGTGGATTACCAGACGTTGAGAGTTCCTTAGAGACGGGGCAGCAGAAGAGACTGTGGAAGGTGAATTCTCTTGGGAGAGGAATCTCGAAGCTTACGGCGCTACTCGCTCCAGACGGCGCGACGTGACCATTTGTAGATTGGGTAAGTCCGATGGAACTCGATAGGATAGAAGCTTTCGCAAAGTTAGGCAGAGCGTGGGCAGAAGCACGGATGAGAGTGAGCAAGTGAGGTTCCGTCGCCAGTCCTTTGGCTCGACAAAACGCATGTGTGAGCTGCTCTTCGGCCTTCACCAACACAGTGCTACCGATCAGTGACTTGTAGATGGGATCTTCGATTGAGGGAAGGAATGCCAGGGCGCCCACCAACTTCTGCATCTCTTCGCGATGCTCTTGCATGTATGGTAGAAACCATGACTTAGCGTATTCTAAAGCATCATCAGAGAGCTTTGCACGGAGAAGGTTGCCATAGTGAAGCTTACGAAGGGTGAACGACAGGTCGAAAAGCTGTGTTGCATCTACACTTTCCATGCCAGTAGAGAGCCAATCAAGTATAGGAACGACTTCTCGAGAACGTAATGAGCTGATGAGACGATGTAACTCCTCGTAAGGGGCAAGTTGTTCGATGGTGATGAGGGGGTGAAGTTTAGAAGCCATCTCAAGACGTCCAGTATGCAGCAAGTAAGACGCTATAAGCGAGTTCATATTTGAGGAGGAGATATTTACGGAAGGCAAGGGATGTAGGGGGATGACAGCGGGCACTTCGCGGTCCATGGCCTTCTGGAAACGATTCAACGAGTGGTGGTATGCAGTCTGCCCAGACGCAAATCCCTTTTCGGGACCGACTTCACTCCACGAGTCGTACAGAGATTTGAGTGAATCTGCCACAGAGTTTGGAGTACTGCGACGGGAAGAAGCCTGTTTGGCCGCTCCTTGATCCACGTCCATTCTACTACCTATTCATGGCCGCAACCACACAAAAAGTTTTAGACACGCATACAATACATCGGATAATGGAAGAGATTCGGGAGTAGAGTGGAGGGGTAGCCTACAATCGCTCGAATTCTGCGCGCCAGGAAGAAGGGAGGCCATTCTGAAGGTGTTTGCACATCTGACATGGTGATATGGTGAAATTGGACTCTGAACCAATGGTTCTAATGAATACCAGTCTTGAACGTACCTGAGAGAGCCTTCAAATCACGCTGAAGGACCTTGCATTGTTCGAGCAATTCGGAGACGGAATTGTAGGTATCTTCGACGTATGTTTGCCGCTGCACAATGGAATCAAGTGCTTCCTCCAAATGACTAGGAATTGAGCTCATGTTCGGGTCAGGTCAGCCCACCAATGAGCGCCAAAGTGGTCTTTCTCCACGGGACTCGTCGGAGAGGGCCACTCCGTTTTGGGCCGTCCGCGTTAACCTTTCTGGCGGCCAGAAACATCGGCACGGTGTCCCCGATATCTAAATCAGGAAAATAACCTTGATGTGGCAGATTTTCACGATTGGATCTTCATCAAGAGTCCATGGGCGCTGAGCGGTTGACAATGCCGCTACAAAATGTTAAGCAGTTTCGATGTCATGTTGTGGACTGACTGCCCGAGCGCACTCCATTTCAAAGAGAAGGGTGTCCTATCAATGAAACGAGAGGTGAGTAGTCATTCAGAGGGATCGGGGGATGTGCGCAGAGGAAGCGGAAAGTCGTAGCGATACCTTCCAGTGGTAGAAGCCCTCTGCTCCGTTTATGTCCTGGTCTGACGTATCGTTAGAGTGCTGCCAACTGCCAGATCCATTCATTGTGTAGCCGTGCTCGGCGAGACGAATGGAGAGACCACTGACCTGAGAGAGCTACTTCGGTGAGATCTGGGTAGGACTACACTTTGCGCAGTCTGTTGGACTCTCTTGTGCGTATCACTTGACTTTCTCCCCTCACTTGATCCTTCCTGAAGTCTTAGCTGATGAATCTAACCTTGCGAACCTGAATCGTACGTGGCAAACGATAAGAATAGCTGCGACATGTCGGAGGCGACGACATCGCCCTCTTCTGACGTTGGTTCTTCGATGTCTGATTCCCCTCACCCTACCTCAGATGAAAATCCCTTGGTTGAGTCTGTTCCATTGAGTCCCCCGCCTGCCTTGCCTCCCAAGCCTCAAGAGTTGCCGGTGATGAGGCCGTCGTATAATCCTGGCGCTGGTTGGTTGCGCATCGTTGGCAGTTACCGAAAAGGCGTGTTGTTGATAGTAGTAGAGGAGCTTCGAAGATTGGGCTTTCATATTGCGCCAAGTGAGGTGTCTGATGATCAGATTTCGGTGTTTTGGAGTCGCTCGTTCTTCGCCAAACTTCCGTCGCTACGACCGCATCAGAAAGTGAATTGGATGCCTGGTATGAATGAGATTTGCAGAAAGGACTTTCTAGGGCGCAACATTACACGCTATGCGAGACGTTTTGGTTGGGAGCACTTCGATTTCTGGCCGAATTCGTTCAACTTGCCTCACGAGTGGGATCGCTTCATCGAGGAGTTCCAAGCCCGCCCCGTCCCTTACATTTTGAAACCCCCGTTGGCCGCACGAGGCGAGGGCATTCGACTCTTCACTCAACTGAGCGATGCAAGCAAGGAGGACGAGTATGTGCAAACGAAGATACCTCTTGCCCAACGATATATCCCAAACCCGCTCTTGTTCCATGGCAAGTACAAAATGAGTTTCCGCTTTTATGTGGCTCTTACAAGCGTGGACCCGCTGCGCATCTACATCTATCAGGACGGCTTGGTGCGCATCTGTTCTACGCCGTACACTACCGAGGACTTTTCCAACTTGTTGGTGCATCTGACGAACTATGACTTGCAGATTGTGAATGAATCGAACTTTGTCGAGTCTATGAGCAAAGAGGAGACTGAATGTAGGTTGGATGGACTGCGTGCGGACTGGCAAGAGGTGAAGGCGATGTTGAGGCGCCAGGGACACGATGTGGATCGCATGTGGTCTGATATACAAGATTTGGTGGTGAAATCGTTCATAGCATCTGAATCACTCATTACTAGAGCTGTGAAGATGTATGTGAAGACGAGAGGCACAACCTTCGAAGTGACTGGTTTTGACGTGCTTCTGGATGAGTCATTGAAGCCTTGGCTGCTGGAAGTCAATCACACGCCGTCACTATGTCCCCATACATCGCTAGAGAACGATATCAAGCGTCACATGCTCAGAGACTTGTACCAACTGGTGGACCTGGAGAAGCGACATGTGTCCCAAGTCCGGAAGCGCCACGATATCTTGATTCGTCGCTGGAAAGCCGAATTGGATTCTCAGCCCGGAAATGATGCCCATCGCAATGCAAAATATCAAACTCATGTTGGATCATCTTCTTCGCCATCATCAGTGGGAGAGCAAGAGTGGTGCGCCACTCCGCCCAACGAAGCCCCGGCCACTTCTCTGCCTGTCGATCCGTCCATCTTCGTCACCCACCTACCTCAATCCATGCTCCTACATCCCTCACATCATGACGGTACAACACCGCCCACACACATGCCAACAGCGACGCAGGGCGCACCCAAGAGTCTAACCGAATCTGAGGCGTCAGGCGAAGCGTGGCGGGAGCTCGCGGAGATGACCACCGACGAAGATGACGAACCGACTCAACGCTCCCGCGCCAGCTCATCTGTCTCCTCCACTACTGGCATGCAAACCCCACAACTCGAATTCCCCCTCGACAACGAAGGCCACATACTCCCTGACAAGTTCGTCAGCTCCGACCTGTGGTGCATCTTGGACGCTGACGCTGAGGTGCGTGCGTGTGCGCCAGACGCCTTCCCCTTTGAACTTTGCGCCACGTTCGGCTCTGCCAACTCACATTCTAGTTCTAGACCAACCCTCCCTCTCACTGTCAGAAGTCAAAGACCGCTCTTCTAACAATCATGTTGAACTGATCCGTTTGTGTCGTGTCTGGTGACTCACTTGCATGGCCAGGGGAAGAGAACCGGAAAGTGGGATCTCTGTTTCCCGCACCCAGGTACGCCCCTTCATCTTCCTCTTGTTCCGCCCTCGGGGGTGTTAGAGTACACCGCAAGGAGAATCCTAACATTCCTCCACCGATCTTGTGTACACACGCCTGACCCCGAATGCGCCGCTGCATCGCTTTTCGTTAACGCCCTCCTTGGTCTCCAGCTTCCAGCCACAAGTACCTCCCGTTCCTGTTCAACAACCGCTCTCGCCTCATCGCTCTTTGGCAACAACACCTTGGAGACAGTACTCAGGTCTCGATTCTGAAGGAGAAGTACACCAGCCTGGGAGACAACGAGTGACTCGCTCCAACATCGATCCCATTCGCCTTCAATGGCCTGTCTATCCAGACAACATGGTAGAAATGATCGATTGGATTGTATTAAACTCATCTATGGGTGAATGGAGTCGCTTTAGTGGCATTGCGATGTGTTTGGAGTGGAGTGGATTTCATGAGAGGCCCGGCACAAACAGATTCGACTGGTTTGGGCCGACACGCATTGTTGCCCGGCATTTTTGCAGGAAATAGGACGTATACATTATCTACTGCGCAATTGTCTGAAGAACTGTCCGGAATTGTGTTGATTGTGACCCGCTAGAAGGCACGATGTCACGGCCTCCGAAAGGCGCTGTCTTTTTTCGAGTCCAGCCTCAAGCGTGTTGGCGCTCTGATTGGTGGATAGACATTATGTATACTTAATGTAGTCATAAACTGTTGCGTGAATGCATTTGAGCTCGCCTGAGCGTGCCGTGATGACGACAAACACGATGGCCCCGGGGCCGGCGCACTTTTTGGGGTGCGACGCGATCTCGCCTCGCTTCGGGCTTCGCGAGAGACGTGTCTGGTGTCCTGTCGTCATTCGAATCTCCAGCTGTCAGCAGTGGACACTTATATTGGACCTTCCAAAGCGATCTAAAGAGAGGCATCTGATACTGTGTTGCGTTTTACCCATGTCTGCGGGCACGAAGAAGGCTGGATGCTGCGTGGCTGCGTACGTTTCCACTCTTTTCCCTTCCATGTGCCTCCTTCTTGTGCCCGGACTCGTATTGTTGGTTATACGCGTTAGTATGAGTGTTAGCTGTTCTGAATGCGATTCATTGTGGAGTATCCGCCGATTGGAGAGGCTGGGAGGCGAGCTGTGTGTCAGTGTGTGGTCAAAACAGAAATCGCGATCCGGTGCCGCCAGTATGAGTCGAGTGTTGCAGAAGCTTTGAGATCATGTGGGTAACCTTGTGTGCAACGAAAGCTGACGTATATTTGTTGTGTTTAGCGAGCGCAAGCCCGCGCTTGTGAAGGTGAATCGTTTTAACCATCTTCTGACTGATGACGTGCTCTACAAGGCTTTCCTGGAGTACTTGGGCCGCGAGTATGCGAGCGAGAACTTGGAGTTCTACAAGAAGGCAATAGAATTGGAACAGTGCGACGATCAGAAGCAAGCGGAGAGTATGGCACGCGAGCTCGCCGCAGATTACTTGGGCATTCCCGGTGGAGACGACGAACGTCTACTCAATCTTCCAACGCATTACATAGAGTCGATCGAGATTGCGCTCGACCGCAAGTTTACAAACAAGATCTTCATCGAAGCGCGGATGGACATCGAGGCTCTGTTGCGAACCAAATACCTGTCGTTTGCGAACGCTGGCTAAGCCCTTCACTCAACAAACACCGCCTCACACCAACACGCCTATGTGTTGTATCATAATCTCCCACTTTCAGTCCGCTCGTCGCCTTCGGACCATGTATTTAGCCAGTCTTGGCGCTCTCCCGTCACCCAACACCCTCAAAAGGACCCCACGCGAAGCCCGACAGTCCCACCCCCTCCTCGCCCGTCCACCGTCCCCATTATCCTTCCAACTCATATCATCAACTACTTTTACATCACCTCTGCGACATCTGAGTCCAAACACACGCGCACAGAGCTCGGAATAGGCAAAAGAAGCTTAACCGGTGCTCTCTTGCTTTGAAGAGAACCTCCACCCACCTCTTCCTCCCTCCATTCCATCCCCATACCCTTCTCTTCTCGCATTCCATGTAGATCACCACCGATACATCATTATTCTGTGGAATTGGTCCTCATGGAACGCATGCAAACTCCCACGCGTGCCCGGCACCAAGTTCGCGACTTTCAGCGCCTCCCAAAATGGCGTTTGCTCTCTCCTGCCGCGTACACTTGGCCTCAGTCTACCTCCCTCCCGAAGCACTCTAAAATTATGTTCGCAGTATTGTACTATAAACATGCCATCACCCGTGCGAATCTCCACGCAGCCCATCGCTTGCGCCATGTGCCATCAGACGGGTTTCGGGCGCAGCAAAAGTGTTGCCACACTCCCTCGCTTCCAGATCTGTCAGCCTTGGTGCCCCTTCAGGTGACCCCACCTCAAACTGACCAACTTTTCGGACACAGCGCTCATTTGAAAGCTGGAGGCCAAGATGACATGGGTCCGATCAGGGGGGAAAGAGTCCGCTGTTTGGCTCGATTCTGACCGCTCCCGTAATCTCGGTTTACTCCTCCTGATTGATCATGTTTCGCGAGATCGCTGTGAAATTTGGGTACACACAATTTTCTTTCACCTGTAGCCGACGGTTTCGGGCGATTGCGGAGTGATCGGGAATGAAGGAGTCAGGAGTGACTGGAGTCGGGGTCGGTGTGGAGCTGCATCCACCACCCACAGTGCGCGTAGTTAACTTGTTGTGCCGATCTACGGTGTGGTGTCTATATATGTGGAGGGGAGAACCCATAGGAACCTCTGGTGATCGAAATAGAGGAGGGAATGAGCAGGGTTGGGTGTCCTCAAAAATCAGAGAAGCAGTTGGTTATATTGGCCAAATGGATCGAGATCAGCGTGCCGCAGTAGAATTTTGGTGGTGTGCCAGAAGAGAGTTCAGTTTTTCGGCTCAGCTTGAGTTTGTGGAGGCATGGCCATCGGAGGCATGCCAGGCCCGCCCACGGAGGCGAACATTGGATGGCCCATGGGAGCGAATCCCAGAGGCGGCATCGCGCCAGGCGGCATCATTTGAGGAGGAGGCATCATCATCATCATGTGAGGGGGAGCAACGAGTTGACCAGGGTGATGAGGGGAACCATGAAAGCTAGGAGGAGCAGCGGGAGAGAGTTGCTGCTGTTGCTGTCTGTGCTGTTGTTGGGGCATGTGTTGAGGTCTTCCCATTTGCTGCTGGGATGGTTGCTGCTGTTGCTGTTGATGCTGTGGGTGAGAGTGCTGTTGTTGTTGTGGTTGCTGTTGTTGCTGCTGTTGAGATTGGCTTGGAAGCTGAGAAGCGAACTGTTGTGCCTGTTTGTAGAGGGCATCGAATCCAGGGTCCGACTGTTGAGCAAGCACACCAGTGAAAGTAGTCTTCAAGTTGATGATGTCGATGTGGGTCTCGGAGCTGATGCTAGAGAGGGAGAGCTCGGTGTTGAGTTCAGAATGGATCGTCTTCTTGTCTGGGACGTGAGAGCAGAGCATGAGATAGAAGATGAATTCCCACATTTGAGCTTCGGAGGTGGATGGAGAGGACTTGGCGGAGCGAGTGAGAGGCTTGGTGTGGCGAGGGTTGGACGGGGCGATTACGGTCACGTGCACTGAGCCGCCCGCGCTCGTCGCGCTATCCTTGCGCGTCGTATTCTGCGCCGCTGTTTTCAGCAATCCACTCAAGTGGCCACGCGTAGCATCCAATAGAGAGGCGTGGAACTTCAAGAACTTGGGCAGGAAGGCGAGGAAGCGAGGGTCGCGCGTAATGTCCGACTTGCCCTTCAAATCGTTCACACGGCAGAGAAGAGCATTCAGCACGTAGAATCCTACCTTCGTGGCCAGTGTGGCAGTGAGGTGCGCGAAGAGGGCGGTGGAATCCTCCCAGAGGCTGGAGAGCATCGGATCGAGCAAATCCAGGTTCGATTGCAGGAAAACACGACGAATGTAATCGGCAATGTTGACGAGGGCAGCGTGATCCTCCTTCAAGGAGAGCTGGGCGAAATCGGTGAGGTGACGAGCGAAGACGCGCAAAACACTGATGGCGACGGTTCCGGGCAGCAGGAGAAGAAGGCGAGAGAACATACGAGCGCCCTTGGGGATGCGGAGAACGGCGAGGATGAAGGCTTCCCATTGAGCGTATTGAGGGTGAGGCGGGAGGGACTCGGGGCTGCCCATGCGCGGAATGCGGAGCAAAGCGATGATCTGATGCAGATGTTCCATTATCATGGCGTCCTTCTTCTGTGCTTCCTTTTCGTTCTTCGATTGCAGCTCTGTGGCATTCGACTGGAGAGAGGGCTGTCTCGCAGCGTGGATGTGCAAATGTTGCAACTGTTTCAAGTCCTCCAATTCCAAGAGAATCACGAACGCATCTTCGATCGTAAGCATCAGGCGTCGCTCATTGGAGACGTTCACACCACCAGCTTGAGCCATGTGACCAAGAGAGGAGACGAAGGGCTTGTCGGAGGAGAGAGTGTGGAAGACATCCTTGTCGGAGTTGGAGGCCTGTTTGTCCTGCTTAGCCTGCTTATCTTGTTGCTGCTTTTCAACGACGAGAGTGATGCGAGGCGCCCTGGCGTTTCCAGAAGAGATGCGTCCGAGACATCCGGCGAAGGGGTCCTTCTCGAGTTGACGGCGCTTGGGAGGCGCGACGTCGCAGATCGGTCTGTGAGCGGTGTAGTTGTTTGGGTTGAGCATGATGCGCACGTTTTGGTTGTAGTAGTCGTCCAAGAATGGGTTTTCAGAAGCGGTTTGATGTTCCATGGCGCGAATGATGAGATCGATCTCGTAGGGCGACATGCGTGCTGTCGCCTTTCCTGCCCACCTGCCGCGGCGGTTCGCCTTCGACATCGCTGCGGAGCCAGGTTCGCCCTCTGCATCACTGGACGTATCGGAAAGCTCATCGGCCTGCGCTGCTGCCCTCTTGGCAGCCTCCTCACGCTGCGCCAACAACTGCTGATGCTGCGCCAAGAGTTGCGCCTGCTGTTGTCGTTGCGCTTGCTGTTGCGCCGCAAACTGCTCCTGCACTTCACGCATTTGCTGCTGTTGATACAACAAGTTCCACTGCTCCATATGCATCAGCTGCTGGGGCGTCAAGTTCGCCAGCTGTTCGGGCGTCAATTGCGGTGGCCTGGGCACCACCGACGGCGCAGCAGGCTGCTGCTGGATTCCAGGTTTACCAAAGGCATCCAAAGACGAAGAAGGAGCGGAGGGGACATTCAGACCGGGAGGACCACGAGACGGAGAACCGATCGGCGCGTGACGATTCACACCTGCTGCCGCAGGATTCAAACCAGGCGGCACCCCAAATCCACCAGAGAAGTTCATACCAGATGGAGGGGCCAGACCAGGCGGTCCATTGAAGCCAAGACCAGGCGGAGGCGCCGCCGACGTTCCAATCGCCACTGAACGCATCAACGACATCATATCCACCTCATCTCCATCCATATCATCTATCAACGAGTTTCGCAACAAATCCGTCGGTTTAAGAGCCAACAGAGTGTCGATGTCATCGTCATCGAAAAACGCCTTCGACTTTCTCGGGGCTGCCTGACCATTCGACGGTGCAAACGCGGAATAAGTTGACGCACGAGGGGCGTGTGATCCAGATACAGACATACCATGAGCACCAGAGGGAGCAGGACGCTGAGAAGTCATGAACGAATTCAACTCACCCATACCACCATCATCGGGAGTCCATTCCTCATCTACAGGAACAATCACAAAAAGGACACAGGTGCACATCCTGAACGTCAGTAAGGGGGTTCTTCAGGGTAGAAGCAAAGCCAAACGAGATCGACAAGGACCCACACAAACACACGTCACGCCTTCTCAACTCCAATAGGAGTATAGATGAAAGCAGACCAAGGAAAACGACGGAAATCCACGAATTCCGTTGAATGACAGATGAGTAGGGCCAGGGAGGTGAAAATGAAGGGCAGAGAAGTGATAGAGCAGGAGGCCAACACCGATTCACATCCAGCGTGGTTCAGCATACTTCCATGTCAAGGATAGTTACGTACCAACACCAACCATAGTTGAACCAAAGGTGTCATCGTTGTTCTCATCCCCTTCAGGGTCGCTGACGTATTGAAGGTCAGCCATACTACACTCGTCAATTGCCAAGACTCTATGGGCCTCCTTAATCAAGATACTAGTGCCAAACTCGAAAAAGACGCGTAGCAGCACGAGGCGAACAAGAAAACAGAAGGACCAACGGAACACGAGTTGACAGTCGGTGAGGGGAGGAGGAACTGACGATTCCGGAACAGTTCTTCCACAGATAGCTTCCAGAGCGTCGAAGGGCCCCTAGTCATTGCCTTGACGGCTCTCACTCAGGGTTGATTAGGACCAGTTCATTCAAGAAGTAGGGGATTCAGAGACACGAGAAGCCCGAAAGAGGATCCAATCCAATCAATCCAACCGGGTAGGAGTATTTTCCTGAAATTCTGCGAATACTGTCTGATGTCTCCACATTCAGATAGATTACCGTCCCACCTAGAGATTAGATGGCGATTTCCCAAGACTGACTAACTGTGTGTCCCTGCAAGGGAGCACAACGGGAGCGTTTGCTCTTCAGCCGCAGTCCGTCCAGCAGCCTCGGAGCTGGTACTTTGGCTCCATAATGTTCGTTCCTTTTTCCTGTGCTGTTCTATTCGTGTGTTATTTGAGCTCTGAAGAGGAACTAAATGCCTCCTGTCGATGCAAAGGCGATCTGTTTGGAGCCTATCCGAGAAACCCACTTCCGCTGTACATGCGTGCCCTTTACTGCTTCACCATACTGATAATTCGATTGTACCATTCTCTGCAGGAGCAATTCATCCCAGTTACCGCCGACCGACGCTCATGGAAGTGCAGAAACGTCGCGTCTCATCGTAAAGAACCTCCCAAAGTCTATCTCTGAAGCCAAGCTGAAGGAGCACTTCCAATCCAATGGTGGCCGCGTTACCGATGTTAAGATCATTCAGACCAAGTACGTTTGCCTGAATTTACCTCCCATTCGCCTCATCAAACTGCGTAACAGAGCGCACAAATGCTTGCGTCCTTCCCACTCTCTCTGTCGCTTTCCTTTACCTTTGCGATCCCATCTGACCCTGGAACTGTTTGCCATATCTATAGGGATGGTAATTCTCGACAATTTGGCTTCGTTGGATTCGCGACACCCGAAGAGGCGGCGAAAGCGATCAAGTACTTCGATCGGACTTTTCTGGCTACAAGCAGGATCTTTGTCCTTCCTGCGCGACCCAAGGGCGACAATCAACTTCCTCGCGCATGGAGTAGGTACTCTGAAGGAAGCAGCCGTCATACAC
>Ga0307375_10005516_pt1 | contig 11857 bp, 9 predicted proteins | sample TR1MG_FD_202531 | JGI IMG/M metagenome (GOLD analysis project Ga0307375, IMG submission 202531) | Soil microbial communities from Risofladan, Vaasa, Finland - TR-1 | ecosystem: Environmental > Terrestrial > Soil > Coastal area > Acid sulfate soil | place: Finland: Risofladan, Vaasa | collected... | reverse complement strand
CGTTCCAGTGAGCCGCGGCTTGTTCGACAAAGCCCGCGCCAAAGCGCGATGCAGGCCGTCCACGTCCTGAACGGACACGCCTTCGCCGTACTTGGTTTTCCTGATGGTGTAGCCGTTCGCCAGCCAGCCATTCGTCAGGCCGCTTTCGGTGTAGCGGTATCCTTTCTTCATCCCAGGACCTGGCGGTAGTTGACGCGGCGCTGCCTCATGCGCTGCTTCGCGTGTTTCGTCAGGACGACTCGATGGCTATCCCTGGCGATAGCGCGCAACTTCCTGAGAAACCCAGCGTCGCTTGGGTGCAGCGGTTGGACTATCGCCATACCCATATAGTTTATGGGTCCATGCCGGAATGTCAACGTTTTTACGCGCCGCGGGGCCGAGGCCCGTGCTGGAAAGCGGCCTGACTGAAAGCGACTGGGTGCCGACTGTCCTGCGCACAATGGAGGCGCGCTTCCCCGACGTGTACGCCATCGGCGACGGGGGCGAAGTACCTGATCAATCCGAATAAGGGCAGGTAGGCGCCTGCGGCCACGCCTCCCGCCGTAGGGTGCCTATGCGCGCATGACTTCGCGCCCTGCCTGTGCCAGCGCGATGCCGCCTGCGGGCTCCGAAGGCGGCCAGCCCGCGCCCGCGTGAGATCTCAGCGGGGGATTCGCGCTCAGACGGTCGATGCGACCTTGCCTATATGCGCATAGTCGCGCATACAGACGAGCGCGGCGCTAGCCGGTCGCATCATCGATAGGACTGGAACGCGTTGCTTTCGCGCGTAAGCAGCGTCATCAGCTTCGGATGGACAAAGAGCTTCTCCTTGCCGAAGGTTTGCTCGCGCAGCACGCCTATCGCTGCGAGGGCCTTGAGATAGCGCGACGCAGCCTGGCGGCCGGCGATCCCGGCTTCGACCAGATTCGCGATGCGGCAATACGGCTGCTCAAAGATCACATCCACCAGTTCGTGGCTGTAGATCTTCGGTAGCCTCGCGCGCACGTGCTCCGTGGTGCCGCCGGCGAGTTTGCGCACGGCGCCGATCTTGGCAGTGGTCCACCCCGCGGTGTCTTCGACCGCGCGCAGCATGTAGAGCAGCCACGGCTCCCATTGCGCTGCGCGCGTGACCGCGAGCAGCAGGCGGTAATAATCGGCCTTGTGCGCGATGATGTAGCGGCTGAGGTAGAGGACAGGCAGCGGCAGCAGGCCCTGCTCGACCAGGAACAGGCTGTTCAACACGCGCCCGGTGCGTCCGTTGCCGTCGGTGAACGGATGGATCGCTTCGAACTGATAATGCGCCGCCGCCATCCGCACCAGCGGGTCGAGCGTCGCCTCCTCGTGCAGAAAGCGCTCCCAGTTCGCGAGGAGACTCCGGATGCGCGCTTCGCCTTCGGGCGGCGTGTACACCACCGCGCCGGTGGCGTCGTTGGCAAGGGCGGTGCCCGCCGCCTTGCGCACGCTCATCTGGACGCCTTTGATCCGCGTGCAGACAGCCTCCGCCGTGCCGGTCGTCAATGGCCGGGTCTTCAGCGCCTTGACGCCGTCGAGCAGGGCGCGCCGGTAGCGCAGCGCCTCGCGCGTCGCGGGGTCCGCGCCAGTGCCGGCTTGAAGGTGCCGGAACAGTTGGTCGGCGGTGGTGACGATGTTCTCGATTTCCGAACTTGCCCGGGCTTCGAGCAGGGGAAGCGTGTTGATCAGCATCGCCGGGTTCGGGATCAGCGCCGCCGCCTGCTTCAATTCGGCCAGCGCCGCGCGCGCTGTCACGCACTGCTTCAACACCGTCTTCGTCTCCAGCTCTGCGCTGGGAGGGAGACGCGGCAGGTCGTTGTAGGGGCGGTGCGGCTGCCAGCCGGCAGGGCGGGGCATGTCGCCGGAATGCGTTTTTTGCGCCATGTCCGCAGCTTATGTCGCTGCCGGCGACACGTCAAGAGAACGTGTCGCAAATCGGTGATTTCGGCGACATGAGTACGAATCGACCAACCTGAAGAAAATTCGATTTCGACCCTTAGAACTCATTTCCTAACGCGCTGTCATCCATGCGCTTCTTCCGGCTACGGCCCAGCGTCCGCGGCCCCCAGGAATTCGCGCACGACTTCGATCTGGTCGCGCGTGGCCAGCGCCGGCACATGGCCGACGCCGTCGAACTCGACCACTTTCACGTTCGGCTTGCGCCGCTGCATTTCCTCGGCGGTCGCACGCGGCAGCACTTCAGACTCGGCGCCGCGCAGCACCAGCACCGGGCAGCGCAGCGCGTCCCAGGTCGCCCACAGGTCGACGCCGCGCATGAACTGCGGGCCGATCGGCATCTCAGAATCGAGGTGCGGCGGCAGGCCGCGGCTGATCGCCGGGTCGTAGCGTAGGCGATAGCTGCCGTCGTCTTCGCGCACCGCCGCATGGCGCGCGAGATGCTGCCAGTACGCGTCGTCGAGCTCGCCGAAGCTCGCGCACGCCCTGCGCACGTAGCGTTCCACCTCGTCGTAACCGGCGAAGCGGGTTTCGCTGCCGACGTGGCCCTTAAGGCTGATCAGCGCGTCCCAGGGCACAAACGGGCCGACGTCGTTCAGCACCAGGCGGCGAATCGGCGAGCCCGGTTTCGCCGCCAGCAACATGCCGATCAGCCCGCCCATCGAAGTGCCGACCCAGTCGAGCTTCGCCGCAGGGCGGTTGCCGCCCAGGCGCGCATGCAGGCTATCGAGCAGGCCGCCAGCGACCGGCGTGGTTACGCGCGCGATCAGCGAAGCGGCGTCGCTGAGGTAGGTGGAAAAGCTGTAGCCCGATTTGTCGATGAGCCAGTCGCTGTCGCCGCGGCCGACGACGTCCATGCAAACCACGCGGTAATGCGTTTCCAGTTCCTCGGCGAGCGGGTCGAAATCGCGGCTGTTGCGCGACAGGCCGTGCACGCAGAGCACGGCGTGCGCGTTGCGCGCATCGCCCCAGTCGGTGTAGGCGATGCGGTGGAAGCCGTCCGGGCCGAGGCTGAGAAAGCTTTGCTGCCTCATCGCCATGGTTGGCCTCGGACTGAGCGGATATAGCACCAAAAGGAAATCGTCTCATCCCCGTTGTTGCCGACGGCACGAATCTCACCGCGCCTGGGTGCGTTCGTCCGTTGACACCGGCCTTTCAACGGGTGACCTCCTTTGCTTTAGAGGCGAGCGACCGGCTGCAATGCGTGTACCGCGTCTAGACGAGGCGTATCATGCGTCACGGTCCGCTCCACTACAGTGTCAGATGGCTCATGAATGGCCTAGTCGATGTTGGATGTGTTTTACGGTCCACTCAAGTTCGCCGTTGCTACATAAGCGCTGAAATATGAGATCGCGCGCCCGCCAGTACTCGGCCTGCTCCTGTGACACTACCTCGATGGCGCGCTTCACGAGCTTAATAAACTTGGATTCAAGTTTTTGAAGCATGAAGTCGATGCTGCTTTCATGCAACAGTGCGAAATCATCTTTCCATTGTGCTCGATCTTTCAAGTAAAGCTCCTTAAGCGAAGGCAGGTCCCATTCGTTGTCCAAGTAAACCGATGCCATTCGGCACGTTTCATACAACGCCCGGAATTGCATGTGAGCGTCGAGTTCAACTTCCATAAACGAATCACGATTTTGGTTGGCGGAAATGAAATCCGCAAATGTGGAGATGTGACTGAGCAAATTGGTTATGTGAAACGCAAAGTGCTCATGGGCGCGTTCGCGTGCCACCAAGAGCTGAAATACGATGCGGCCAATTTCGGAGCTAATGTTGAGTTCTTCGATTAGGGGGAAGGTGATCTTGGCTTGTTTGGCCAGTTTCCCGTATTGCTTTCGGATACTTTCCTTGACCGAGGCGAAGTGAACTTTTTTAGCCGGGAGGTCGGCGACGAAGAGAAAGACTGGTACAGGCAAGTGAAGCCAATAGTTTGCAGTGCTGACCTTTATCTGAGGCGATTTACCGCGCTTTACACCGGAGCCTTCAGCTTCCCAATGGATCGCGGTCTTTACTCCTTTCAACTGGACTGAAATGAGATTCCCAGTTATTTGGCGGTCTTTCGATGCGATCTCTATGTACGCGTCAATCCCATAGTCGCGCTCTGACACTTCACGCAGTATCCATTCTTCAGGCGCCATTGCCTTGAGCAGGCCCCACGAAGCCGATTCTATCTCGTGGGTCTCGATACGCTTTGGGAACTCGAGAGGCATCTAACACGCAGCAGTTGACAATTCTTTTAGGTGCCCAGGAACCAAATGTGTCAGAGACAATGTTTCTTCCAAGCAATTCGTCTTTGACCCGTTTTGGTTCACGTCGGACCGGGCATGCGTCTGGTGTCGAAGGACGGGTAACCGTCAAACTGGAAGCAGTCCCAGTTCCTCGATGCGAATGGCCATTGCTCCGATTGAAACGCGAAACTGAGTTGCAAGTGAAACAAAGGGGCGACGGTCGTAGCACTCCGTGCTAGCAAGGAGTCGGGCTAAGTCACGGCGCGTCCGGTACTTCGTTCGAAATTCCTGCAAGGACGTGCAGGAAAGCGCAAACGCTGTTTCCTCATTCAACTTGAATTCTTCTGCTCCAAAAAAACCTGAAAAACGGCTCCTGACAAGCTTCTCCGGCATGAGAAAGTACGTCGCAAATTTGTCCGCCTCCAACTCAACTTGATCGCGCGACAACTTCAACCCATCCGTTGGCCGGTCGCGATGTACGCCCCCCATCGCATGATGCAACACCGCGTGTCCGAGCTCATGCGCGGCAGTGAAGATTTGAACGTTCAGGGGAAACTGGCGCGAAATATGTACTGCCTTTGACGTACGGTCGATGTAGCCTGCGACTTCCACGAGACCGCCGTCACCGTGATGCGGCACAAAACCTTCCTCAAGCTCACATTCATATCCAACGAGACGGAGCGCGACAGCCGGATCAAGGATATCGATGGGATCAGTCGGCGCTGCATCATTCCAGAGCGACGCTCGATCTTTCCACAGGCGAGTATGCAAGTCTTTGACTAGCACCTCGATCTCGCGACCCGTGTTACGGCGCGGCGCCGTGCCATTGCCTGTGGCTGCGGAAGGAATCGCATCGGAGGCGGGGTCGGCGGATCGGCGTGGAACCGACTCTTCGGCGACACCATCAACTATTACGCTATACCCCCCGGAGCCGTCCAAGTAGGCGTAGGGATTCTGCAATAGCTTACGACTTGCTGCGATCCTGGAGTCGATCGATGTCGGTCCCGGCGCTGTCTGCAACTCAACCGCAAAATCCTCCAAATACTCTAGGTGCGCATACTGGTTCTTGAGTAATCGACGGCTTTCGGACACTCGGGATTTCAGAGATTTAGCCACGCAAAACCCCCTATATGTAGCTACACATGGAAAAGCTTAGCACGACGCGCTGCTTTTGTCGGCTAACGTGGAAGTGTGCGGCGAGCGGCGAGCAGGTCACCGGGGCTACCTCTTCAGTTTCCTCTTCGCCGTGTACGGCCCCATTTCGTTATATCGCGTTGGGAACGCATCCGGGTCAAAGCGCGCTGCGAGCATAGCTTCGCTGGGCAGTATGAGTGTGATTACCTCACCAGAATATCCTTCAACGGAGTGTTCGCGTAGTTCGTGGTCTTCTCCGTCGTCGTTCGTAAACCAAGTATCGGCACTCGACTTGCGAAATCCTGGTTGTGTTTTCCCCGAAGAGATCAGCTCGTAAGCGAAGCTATCCTCATCAAGCTGATTCTTTAGATACCACCGGCGCGGCACGTCCCCTGAGAAGCGGAACCAGCGCAGGCCATCGCGGTTGAAGCAGGTCAGGATTGCGGGTACCGTATTGACGTCTATGAGACGAAGGGCCGTCGACAATAAGCTGCAGTCGAATTCAGCCGCAAATTCTCGCAGGTCGTTAAAGCTTGGGGCTTTGGCCTGTTTGACAAGAGGCTTAAATAGCTGACCGGGCATCAACAGGTGGGCAGAGTAATCGTCCGCTTGATGCTCCTTGCCGCGGTCTCGGCCAGCCAAATTATCTGAGATATCGTCCACGCGGCAGCGGAACGACTGTCCCCGGTGATGATGCCAATGCCCTAACTCGTGGCCGATGGAAAAACGCTGGCGCGGGCGAATGGAGTGCTTTTGGACGGTGGCAATCGCACGACTTGCAAATCCAACGAGTGTTGCCTCGCATCCGCTCAACGATTCGTACCGCACTTCGACACCAGAATCGTAGGCGATGGCCTCAATGTCTATTTCTCTTGGTGCCGTGATGCCAAGTTCGGCAATCCGCGCCTCCGCTGGATGCTCCTCAGCCATCTCCGCCGCTCTTTCCCTTACGGGTCTGCGCTTCGAGTTGTTGAAGCTGGAGATATATCCGGATAATCTCTTCGTCCGGAACTTCGTTAAGCTCGCGTGCAGCCAACGTGATGCGGTTGTCGTTTGCCGCTTCTGCCAGATACCTACGTGCCTCCGCCAGATCAACACGCCGGTCTGATTCAACTGCGCGGGCACTACTTTCGAGTTCTCGCCTGGCTCGCAGCAGCCGACGCTTACCTGCCTCGACGGTCGCGGCTGTTACCAATTCATGAAACACGCTCGATTCTGCAACCGCGTGTCCGGTGTCGTCCTCAAACACGTCGTCTGGAGCCTCGACGAGATCCTCAAGGTAAGCGTCGACCAAGCTATCGAGTTCTTCGACAGCCGTGCGTTTCGGGTCGCTCATGCTAGCCTCCATGTTTCCGCAAGCGCTTTGCTTTGCCTCATCATGCGTCGGCGAATCGTGTTGTGTTGCGTTTCCGTCAATCCCAATGCCTCCCGTAGCTCTTGGCCCTGAACGCCGTCCGCCATTGCGTACAGCACCAATTGCGCGTCCGCGTCGTCCTTAAACAGATTGTTCACCTTCTGAAGCATGTCGCGGGCCATAGCTTCCCGCTCGGGTGTGATGTTCTGGGTTGCCTCGATGCCTTCGTCCTGGTCCTGCTCCTCGGTCTCGTCCAACTCGGCGTATTGGTCAATGGGGGAGCGTTTCGCCGATTTCGACACACTATTCGCGATGCTGCGCATGGCGCCGAAAAGGAACGGCACGATCCGCATATCCCGAGGGCAGCGTCTCGTTCCCGATAAAGCCCGAACCATAGCTTCCTGTAACAGCCCGCGGGGATCGTCAAAACCGTTGACATAGCAGAGGAACTCTGCCGCCCGCATAAGCTTTTGCTCGTCTGACAGTTTTAGCGCCGCGATGGCCGCCTTTAGCTCTGCAATGGAGAGCGTGTCGGATGCCGTGTCATCGGGTAGGTCGTTTCGCATGTCGCCTTCGTACTTAGATATGCTCCGACGCTCACCATCTGGGGACATAACACGGCAATTAATCTTGAGATGTCCGCAGTGGCTCGTTTGCGGAGCCTTTATTGATGTAGGCCGCGATTTCTGGAACCAAGCCTCCCGATATTACATCAGGCGGAAGGGAGCGGGGTGCGGGGCTACGGGGCGGAAATGCAGGACGAAAAGGATGAACGCACATGCCAAGAAGTTGTTGGAAGACGTGGGAAGCCAGCTCGACGCCGGGATATTTCCGATAGTCAAGAACGGGGGGATCGTCATGCCCAGCGATCTGCCTCGCCCCTCGCAAACCCTGGGCCAGGAGAAATGCAATGTCAGACGACAAGAAAGACCAGAAGGAAAATCGCCAGCATGGGAATCAGGGTCACGGCGGGGGGAACCCCGGCAGTGGTCACGAAAACCACGGCAACCATGGGAATCAAGACCACGACCACGGTCGGCCAGTACCGCCGCACCGCTCGTCGGCTCACCGAGTTCCGCAGCTTACGAACGGGAGTTAGGTGCGCTGCGGCAATTTTATCCCGGTGTCCAACAGTGGGAGCAGGATCAGGGCATTTGGCTGCTCGTAGAAAGCGGCCTGTTGCCTGGACTGCGTCAAAGTGCCCTGTTCTTGGTTGGGGTCTCGTATTTGCGAGGCAACGTCCGCAGTTGGGCGTTTTGGCAGGATCCGCTTGCGGCTCCCACTTGGATCGGCCCCCGCCATACAAACTTTCCCGACGGTTCCATCTGCGCCTTCGAACCTGCAGATGGAACGTGGTCTTACGGCGAGCCGCTCGTTGCCCTGTTGGACCTGTATACCGTTTGGGCGGTACGTCACCTATACCTACATGTCTTTGGGCATTGGCCTGGGCCGCAGGCAGTTCATCTTCCGTATGAACGGCTGTTGGAACTCAATCCCGACGAACATTGCGGCTGCGGGAGTGAAAACGCAAGATACGCGGAATGTTGCCGACCAAGTGACTTGGCGCGGAACAGAATCAAGGACGCGGTCGAGTTCGTTTTCTGGTCTGGCGGCGTGCTGCGCTCGCCGCCAGTAGCCATTGAGTGTTTCGTGCGGGAAGGGCAAGGTATCGAGGCCCTTTCCAAATGGCTTGAACACTAAAGCAAACCAGTGCTGGTTTAGGTCTTCTCTAGGTCAACCTTGGGACTGGTCGCGCCCCCCGTCCAGGGCCAATTTGGGCGATGCTGGGTAATCAGATTCACGCTTCAGTGTCTACGTGCATCCGCTACCAGCCTTTAGGCGCGCGAGCGAGACTTTGTGATGACTCTGCAGCTTGCGCTGCTGCGGCTAGTATTGATTGCCAGGCCAGCCGCATTTCTGGATAAGAATCGTTGATATCGTCGGTACCATTGCCCATCGCTTGCAAAAACGCCTCCTGCACGAGATCTTTTTCATCCACCTCGCCCTGATAGGTCGCCGCCTGTTGGTTGTATCCAGTCCAACGTACGGGTCTAAGTTTGCCATTCGATGAGAGTGCTGCCCGCCCGAGATAAAGTTCAATACCGCAGGCTTTACCGTTGATATCTGTCGCGTGTGCGCCTTGTGGCCCTATCGTCGGATAGGAACGACCAATGTCAATGTCCGGCAAATGAATGCAGACCATATTGTGCGGAAGTTGGAGCGCCATCGCATCGTTATAGGCTGCGATTCCGGCAGCGTCATTGTCAAATATTGCAACAATGTTGGCGGGAACACGCGCAGCAGCGAATGCTTTTAGAAATTTGACAACATAACTCGCACCACCGTCTACCTTGAATTCGCTGTGATCGAGAAACGTGATGAAATCAATAAGGTCAGGGTAAAACCGCTTGATAGAAACTTTCAAGACTGAGATGTCGGACCGTCCCTCCGCCAGGATGATGGTCGGTCCAACAGGCTGCCCTCGAGTTGAAACAACGCGAATCTTGTTAGCGCAAACCTTTTCGTCTGGTTCGATCCAACCGCCGTCGATCAATGGGCCAATATCCAAGGCGATCGTCTTTGTATCAGTACAGGCGTCAATGATCGCTCGCAGGGACAACAGAGAGTCAAATCCATCGAACCACAGCCACGACGGATCGTGATCCTTCATACGCTTATCGATCTCATCGTGAAATTTATCGATATTCTCCAGATCATATTGAGTACGAAGTACGACTGGGACGCGTCGTCGCCATTCACTCCAGCTTAGTGCGCGCAATGCGTCTAAGGTCTTGACGTCGGAGGGATCTGTTTTGCTCCCGAACTCTTTCAGGTAGTCTTCCTCATCGCGGATGGTTTCGTCCCGCCATTCTCGGAACCTTCGTTCGGTGAGAGCTTCGGTACACCCCATAAGATTCAAGCGCCGCAGAACACTGTCACGACTGGCACGATATTGGAAAATATCGCTTTCGCTTTCCTTGTCGTGAGTTTCAATTCGATCAGATTCCTGAAATAGCGCGCTCAAAAAATCGGGCACGTAAGCTTTTTGACCCGTCAACTCGACATCATCGAGGAATAATTCGCACGAACTAACCATTTGCCTTACTCCCCCGCTAGCGGTGGCCTCGCCTATAAGGCTGGACTTTTTGCAAGCTTGTCGAGTGCTCCGTGAGACCGTGCCGGATGCCTCGTTGGCTCGCCGACTAGGGCTCGAACCTGGGTTCCGCTAACTTGCAGTCTTGCGATAGAGTTATGTTTCTGATGACACTAGAAGCGAAACTGCAAATCTACATACTCCTCCGATACTGCCCCCCCACCTCAAACAACGCATTCGTGATCTGCCCGAGCGAGCAGCAGCGCACCGCGTCCACCAGCACTTCGAACACGTTCTGATTGGCGATCACCGCCTGCTGCAGGCGGAGGAGCATGGGGCCGGACTCGTCCTGATGCCGCGCCTTGAAGTCGCGCAGGCGCTTCAACTGGCTCTGCTTTTCCTCTTCGGTCGAGCGGATCAGTTCGATGCGCTGCGGCACTTCGCCCGCGTGCGGGTCGCGGAAGGTGTTGACGCCGACAATCGGGTAGGAGCCGTCGTGCTTCTTGTGCTCATAGTACATCGACTCTTCCTGGATCTTGCCGCGCTGGTAGCCGGTCTCCATCGCGCCGAGCACGCCGCCGCGCTCGGAGATCGCCTCGAACTCCTTCAGCACCGCCTCTTCGACGAGGTCGGTGAGCTCGTCGATGATGAACGATCCCTGGTTCGGGTTCTCGTTCTTCGCCAGACCCCACTCGCGGTTGATGATGAGCTGGATCGCCATCGCGCGGCGCACCGATTCCTCGGTCGGCGTGGTGATGGCCTCGTCGTAAGCATTCGTATGCAGGCTATTAGTATTGTCGTAGGTCGAGATCAGCGCCTGCAGCGTGGTGCGGATGTCGTTGAAGGAAATTTCCTGCGCGTGCAGGCTGCGCCCGCTGGTCTGCGAGTGGTACTTGAGCTTCTGGCTGCGCTCGTTCGCGCCGTAGCGGTTTTTCATCGTCACCGCCCAGATGCGCCGCGCGACGCGGCCGATCACGGTGTACTCCGGGTCCATGCCGTAGCTGAAGAAGAACGACAGGTTCCCCGCGAAGTCGTCGATGTGCATGCCGCGCGCGAGGTAGGCCTCGACGAATGTGAAGCCGTTCGACAGCGTGAACGCGAGCTGGCTGATCGGGTTCGCCCCGGCCTCGGCGATGTGGTAGCCCGAGATCGACACCGAGTAGAAGTTCTTCACGTTGTGGTGGACGAAGTATTCCTGGATGTCGCCCATCACCTTCAGTGAAAACTCCGTGGAAAAGATGCAGGTGTTCTGCCCCTGGTCTTCCTTGAGAATGTCGGCCTGCACCGTGCCGCGCACGGTGGCGAGCGTCCAGGCCTTGATCTTGTCGCGCTCGTCCTCAGTCGGCTCGCGGCTGTTGTCGGCGCGGAACTTCTCCACCTGCTGGTCGATCGCGGTGTTGAGGAACATCGCCAGCATGGTCGGCGCCGGGCCGTTGATGGTCATCGACACCGAAGTGTTCGGGCTGCACAGGTCGAACCCGTCGTAGAGCACCTTCATGTCGTCCAGCGTCGCGATCGACACGCCCGAGTTGCCGACCTTGCCGTAGATGTCGGGCCGCTCGTCGGGCTCGAAGCCGTAGAGGGTCACGCTGTCGAACGCGGTGGAGAGGCGCTTTGCCGGCATGTCTTTGGACACGTGCTTGAAGCGGCGGTTGGTGCGGAACGGGTCCCCCTCGCCCGCGAACATGCGCGTCGGGTCTTCGTTCTCCCGCTTGAACGCGAACACGCCGGCGGTGTAGGGGAAGGAGCCGGGGACGTTCTCCAGCATCAGCCACTTGAGCAGCTCGCCGTGGTCTTCGTAGCGCGGCAGCGCGACCTTGCGGATGGTGCTGCCCGACAGCGACCTGGAGGTGAGCTTGGTGCGCATTTCCTTGCCGCGGATCTTGACCACGTATTCGTCGCCGGCGTAGGCGGCCTGCATCTGCGGCCACATGGCTAGCAGCTTCTTTGCACGGGCGTCGAGCTTGGCTTCACGCGCTTCGGCGAGCTGGAGCACCGTGTTCTTCGCGCCGTCGCGCGTCGGGTCGTTATCGTGCAGCATGCGCGCGCTCTCGCGCAGTTGCTGCAGCTCGCGCGCGAGCTTGGACTGTTCGCTCGCGT
>Ga0307375_10005514_pt1 | contig 11859 bp, 10 predicted proteins | sample TR1MG_FD_202531 | JGI IMG/M metagenome (GOLD analysis project Ga0307375, IMG submission 202531) | Soil microbial communities from Risofladan, Vaasa, Finland - TR-1 | ecosystem: Environmental > Terrestrial > Soil > Coastal area > Acid sulfate soil | place: Finland: Risofladan, Vaasa | collected... | reverse complement strand
GATGTTGAAGAAAGTGTAGACCGGTGTTTTTATGTTGATAATTCTTAGGATTACTTGAATTACAAAAAAAGCCAGTGTGGCCCATGCTGAATATTTGCCCCACTTGGGAAGGTCGGAAAAACGCATACTTTTTTCTTTCAAACTTAAAAAAAATAGGTGTTGCTTGGTTACGTTCATGCATAAAATGAGATCAATGTTCAGAATAGTTTGGTGATTCGATACCGATGATTGATTACCTATCCAGAATGTGTATGCGGCTCATTTCTGCTATCTTTACACAAAATATTTTGACATGGATTACCAAGGTTTGCTTGAGGAGATTGCTGAAGAAATAAGGCCCCTGTTGGGCCAAGGACAGGTTGCAAGCTACATTCCAGCCTTGGCAGAGATAGATTCACAGAGCTTTGGGATGGCTATCGTTACCATCGATGGTCAGGTTTTTAGGGTAGGAAAGGCCAATGAACCATTCTCGATTCAAAGCGTGTCGAAGGTCTTTAATCTTGTTTTGTCCTCTTCTACACTTGGAGATGCCATTTGGAGAAGGGTAGGCAAAGAACCTTCGGGCAATGCTTTTAACTCGCTACTGCAGCTGGAGTTTGAAAATGGAATACCGCGCAACCCATTCATAAATGCGGGCGCCATAGTGTTGGCCGACATGCTTTGTGAACATTATCCAAATGCGGAGGCCGAATTGTTAAGTTTTGTACGCAAGTTGACCGACAATCCAGCCATTGAATACGATATACGCGTGGCAACTTCCGAAAAGGAGACAGGTAGTAGGAACTACTCTCTTGGATTTTTAATGAAGAGTTTTGGCAATATTCGTATGCCCATTGAGACTGTAATGGATTTTTATTTTAAACAGTGCTCCATTTCCATGAACTGCGTAGATCTTGCCCGCTCTTTCCTGATGTTGGCAAACCATGGGGAGGTTCCTCGTTCTGGCGAAAGAATTCTCACCATGAGTCAGGCGAAGCGCATCAACTCGCTCATGCTCACCTCTGGGCTTTACAACGAAGCAGGGGATTTTGCTTTTAGAGTTGGACTTCCGGCAAAGAGTGGCGTGGGTGGTGGTATTGCAGCTATTATCCCCAAGTTACTCAGTGTGGCAGTATGGAGCCCTGAACTCAACGGCTTTGGTAACTCGCTGGCAGGAATTCATGCGCTGGAGCTGTTTACTACCAAGTCGGGCATATCCATTTTTTAATGATAAGAACTTTCCAAAATGGAATACCGGTGCATAGGTTCAACAACCTAAGCCGTTTTCCTGAACTGGTACACTTTGTAACCACACGCCATGGTGGTGTGAGCCAAGGTGGCGATGCCAGCCTCAACTTAGGCTTTCATAAGACTGATTCTGACGCAAATGTCAGAGAAAATAGGCTTCGTTTGGCGGCCGCGGTTAATATACCTATTGATAATTTTACTCATCAAATACAGGTACACAGTGCAAATGTCACTGTGGTTGATAATATTCTACGAGGGGCAGGAACTCTGGCTCAAGAAACGGCCATTCAACAAAACGATGCACTTATTACCTGTGAAATGGACATCTGTCTCGTTACTAAATCGGCCGATTGTGTTCCTATTCTTTTTTACGATCCAGCTGAGCGCATTGCTGCTGCGGTTCATGCCGGATGGCGGGGAATGGTTCAGAATATTGCAGGTAAAACTGTTGAGGAAATGGTGCTTAATTTTGGCTGCAATCCCTGTAATATATTAGTTGGAATTGGTCCCGCTAATGGCCCATGCTGCTATGAGGTTGGGCCTGATGTGGAGGAAGCTGTTGCTAAAATATTTCCAAATATGGATGGACTTTTGGTTAAAGGCAAAGGTCTGCGTCGGCATCTTAACCAGTGGGAGGCCAATCGGCGGCAACTTATCCAAGCCGGAATTCCTATGCAAAATATTGAGGTTGCTGAGTTATGCACCCAATGCCACGGCGATGAATTTTATTCTGCACGTCTTGGACATACTGGGCGATTTGTCGCTGGAATAATGATTGGTAAGGCTTTTTAGGATTATAACCAATAGAAATGGTAGTCTAGGTAAAGCATTTTTGTGTCGTAATCCAATCCTCTACGGTATAGCAATATGCGGAAAACGCCCCTTTTCTTGTTTAGAAGTTAAATGCTTTTGTATCTTTATAAACAATTAAGCATCCCTGTTTTTAAAGACTGCAGCTATGCTTCAACTCTTGAATATCTCATTCGATTTCAACTACCTTCCTCTTCTGGTGTTGGTTGCCCTAGCTTGGCTTATTCCCATGGTTCTTTCCTTGTTGCGGGTAAAGCGCGTACCATCTGTAATTGTTGAAATTGTGTTGGGCTATTTTGTTGGCCATTATGTTCTTGCCCATTCTTCCATTGGAGGAGTCTACATCCTTAATTTTCTTGCCTTAACGGGCTTCATCTTCTTGATGTTTCTCAGCGGTCTTGAAATTGATATGGAGCAGCTGCTTGGCTCGTTTCCGAGAAAAAAGTTGAGCGCGGGGATATTCATCAAGAATCCGCTGCTTGTCGCCCTTACCTATTTTGGTATTTCGTTGGTGCTGTCGGTTGCTGCTTCGTGGGCGCTTTCTTTTTGGATTGCAGTTCCCAACGTTTGGTATTTTTCACTAATTATGGTTACCACCTCAGTTGGCATAATATTGCCAGTGCTAAAGAATAGAGGCGAGGCATCGAGCCTATTCGGTCAGATGGTAATTACCTCTGCTGCAGTAGCCGATATTCTGGGAATAATTCTTTTCACCTTTACGGCATTTATACTCAAGAATGGATTTCGCTTCGACATACTTTACATTTTTATCCTGTTTGCCGCCTTCTTCTTCTTTTACCAGCTGGGAAGTCAATCTCGCAAGTGGGTTGTGCTGCGTAAAATCAGCTTTCAGCTATCGCACGCTGCCTCCCAAATAAGCATAAGAGGCTCCCTATTTCTGTTGCTAATATTTGTTGTAATTGCACAGTATATAAGCCCAGAGGCTGTGTTGCTTGGCGCATTTCTCTGTGGGTTGCTGCTCTCACTTTTCATGCACAAGGGCCGTTCACTATTGCTGGTTAAGCTCGATGGAATGGGTTTTGGCTTTTTTATCCCCATTTTCTTTATGATGGTTGGGGCAACCTTTAACCCCGTGGCGCTTGCCGAATTTGACCTAACCCTTATTCCACTGCTAGTTGTGCTGCTTGTAGTCCTGTTTGTGGTAAAGATCGTTCCGTCTGTAATATGGTTTAGGCAGTTTGGTTTGCGCAAGGCACTTTCTGGCGGTGTCCTGATGTCGTCGCGCCTCAGCCTTATAATTGCTGCAGCGGCAATAGGACTTGAGATGGGCCTCGTAACACCTGGACTAAATGCTTGCTTCATTTTACTCGCCGTGGCAACCTGCTTTCTTGCACCGTTGCTGCATGGTTTTATCGATTCAGAAAGGACTTTTTTATCGGATAAAACGATAATTGTTGGTGGCAGTAGCGTTGGTGTGCTGCTAGCCCGCAGGTTGAAAATTCATGGCCGGGCATCCATTATTGTCGAAAAAAATGAAAAGCGCTTCAATGAGCTAAAACAAAAAGGATTTGTTGCTTATTATGGTGATGGGGCTGAGTTAAATACCTTCTTGGATATAAATACGGTGAGGGAGAATCATGTGGTGGTTATTACCGGTTCGGACGCTTCCAACGTGCAGATTTGCGAGATGCTACGCCACGATTTGAACCATGAAAAAATTATCTCCACCGCTACAGGCCTGTCCATTGAGCGTCTGCTTAAAAAATTCGGTGTTGAATCGGTTGACACTACTCGAGTAATGGCTACAACCATAGAAAATCTGATTCTACGTCCTGCTACCTACCATGCCTTGGTTGACAGCTTTGAGAATTTTAGTGTTGAGGAGATTCATGTGCGAAACACCTCGGTCGATAGCCTTCAACTTAAAGAGGTGGCCTTCCATAAAGATGCCATTCTCATAATGCTTAGGCGGGGTAGTTCCCTTATTATTCCTCATGGAGAGTCCTATCTTAGAGTTGGAGATGTGCTCACGGTTTTTGGCACAAACACGGCAATGGAGGATGCACGCTTTAAACTTAGTGGCGATTCTTAGATCTAAAGAAATATTTTAGGTGCGGGCAAGACGTTTTATTCCCACTAAGGGAGGGCAGTTGAAGTAACGGCTTGCACCGGCTTTTAACCCCAGCACTTGGTTGGATGAATCTGCTTTCGTATCTTGCACCACGCTTTTGTTATCTTGTTCTGTATGGGTAATTGTTCCATCACGTTAGAAGGCGTGTGAATAGAGGTAATAAACCAATACATAAGTTATCAACGATAAAAGGGAAGAGAATAATGGGAGAATTAGTAAGGCATAATAGAACGGAAGAGTTTCATGCCTACTTTCAGAAAATGGTAAAGTACTCACGGATGAACGAGGATACCATTGTTACACCCGACAATGTTTACCAGGAAGCTCATAAGGCTAATCGCAATTTACTATTTGAAATTATTAGTAAGTGTCACCAGCCGGGAAGCACCATTTTAGGAGTGGAGAATGTCCTCGCCTTAGATGACTTGGCAAAGCAGGGAAAATCTTGCCTAATTCTCTCGGAGCATGTGTCCAATCTTGATGTCCCTAACCTTTTTGTTCGATTCTATGACAATGAAGAAAAGCGCCTAAAGGAAATATTTGAACGGTTTATCTTTATTGCGGGTACAAAGCTTAACGAATACCCAATAGTGAAGTTGTTCACCGAAATGTTTACCCGAGTGGTAGTATATGCCATTCGCTCCATCAACGAGCTCAAAAATTGTGAGGAAGGCAAAGCCGAGATGGAACTTGCTAACAAAATTAATATCCGCTCTACCAGAAAAATCGGAGAGCTGCGTAACCAGGGCTTTATATTCTTTCTATATGCTGCGGGAACCCGCTATCGCCCATGGCAGCCTGAAACAAAAAAAGGCATTACGGCCGTCTATAGTTACCTAAACTCTTTCGACTATTTCTGCTGCGTTTCCATTAATGGGAACACCATGCCCCCAGGGCAGCATGAGGACATGACCAAGGAGGAGGTGTATGATGATGTAATGGTATTCAACTTTGGGGAGGTGATGGATGCACGTCAATATCTGAAGATGATGGCCGAAAAGCATCAGGACGAAAATAGCAACGATGGGGAGAGCATCAAGCAAGTTGTTGCCGACGACGTTATGGCCCAAATTGATCAGCTGCATTATAAAGCGGAAGAGACTCGAAAAAAATTCCTTCACTAGGGCAAAATTAAATTCATTAGAACTTCTTCCTCCTATTTCTGTTTATACAAAATGGAAAAAAGTATGTATTTCGACGATAGAGCCCAGAGCTGGGATGCCGATGTTTCTAAGGTGGAGCGTGCTCAAGCATTTGCCTCCAAAATCATAAATTTTGTAAAGTTAGAACCCTCCTTTACTGCGATGGAGTACGGCTGCGGAACTGGCTTGCTCAGCATGCAGCTGCGGGACAAATTTGCTGAGATTTTTTTGGTTGATACCTCCGCTGGTATGCTGTCGGTGCTGAAGCAAAAAATTGAAGAGGGGGGAATAACCAACTTTCGACCTACCCTTGTTGACTTGCAGCAACAACCAGCCCCGATAGGCTCCTTTGATGTTATTTTTACAATGATGACACTGCACCATGTTGCGGACATCCCCTCCTTGCTTGCCGCTTTTTGGCAAAATATGGCACCGGGAGGCTACCTTTGCATTTCAGACTTAGTCTCCGAAGATGGATCATTTCATGTAAACGACCCTACCTTTGATGGTCACAATGGCTTTGACCGTGCCTTTATAGGTAGCGCACTTGTAGCCGCAGGATTTACAGTTGAGGAATATGCGGTTTATTTTACACTCAGTAAAATGGTGAAAAATCAAAAAAAGGATTATCCCCTTTTTCTCGTTATTGCTCATAAACCATAAAGCAGTTAATGAATGCAATCTCTTGGTTTGGCCATTTGATCTGCAGAATCGTTTAAATTGTTGCTTTGTGTTCAGATTACCGTTACACTACAAGTAGCGGTTTCAATTGACTATTTTGCTCCATCTCTGTATTGCTATTGCGCATGATTATGTAGGCAATACGAATAAATATGTGTTATTCACGAAAATGTTGTTTATCTGTTTTATAATCAGGCATTTGGTGGCAATAAAGTGTCGATGAAACTACTTAAGAAAGAACATGTAGGAGTAGTTTTTGCGAGTTGAAAATACTTTTGTAGTTTTATATCCTGAAAATAGCGGATGTTGCACGTGGTTAAATAATCAACTTTTTGCACCAAAATGCAATCCGTAATTAAGGGGAAGAATCTCATTGGATGCTTAGTCTGCATCCTCAATCTGTATTTTTCTTTTTAAGATAATTGTTAGAATAATTTGCATCGTTTTTCATTTGTTTTGTAATTCAACACCACTATGAGTGAAGCCTACTATTCCATTATTGCTGCAACCGGAAAATATATTCCTACGAAGGTTGTAAAAAACGAAAACTTTTTGAAGCATAAGTTTTACAACTCCTCGGGTGAGCAGTTGGTAAAACCTAACATGGAAATTATTGATAAGTTTAGACAGATTACCGAGATTGAAGAAAGACGCTACGTAGAGGATGATTTAGTAGCATCCGATATTGGCTTTTTAGCTGCATCCGATGCTTTGGCCTCTTCCGGAATTAACAAGGAGGAGCTCGACTATATAATTGTAGCGCACAACTTTGGCGACGTAAAGAAGTCAAATCCCAAGTCGGACATGGTGCCAACCCTAGCTGCGCGCATTAAGCATAAGCTGGGAATAGTCAACCCATTTACGGTTGCTTATGACCTGCCTTTTGGATGTCCAGGATGGCTTCAGGCAATGATTCATGCAAACTATTACATTAAGTCGGGCGATGCCAAGCGAGTAATGATTATTGGGGCCGAAACTCTTTCACGCGTGTCGGACCCACACGATATCGACAGCATGATATACTCCGATGGAGCTGGAGCCGCCATACTTGAATCGGTTAAAAGCCCCACTCAAACGGGTGTTCTTTCTCATCTTACCCGGTCTGATACTATTGATCATGCCCCTCTGCTCACTATGGATATCTCCTACTGCCCCGAGTTTGAGAACGAAAACATCTTTTTGAAGATGAATGGTCGGAAACTGTATGAATATGCGCTTAATAACGTGCCACAAACCGTGAAAACTTGCATTGACAAGGCAGGTCTGCAACTGTCAGACATTAAGAAGGTGCTCATCCACCAGGCCAACGCAAAAATGGATGAAGCCATACTTTCTAGGTTATTCAAACTCTATAATGTGAGTGAAATTCCTTCCAACATTATGCCAATGACCATCTCCAAGTTGGGAAACAATTCAGTTGCTACCTTGCCAATACTTCTCGATATAATTCGAAAAGGGGAGATGGAAAATCAGCAGCTTAACAGTGGGGACCACATTGTTTTTGCATCAGTAGGTGCAGGAATGAACATTAATGCTGTGGTGTATCGTATGCCATAAGTATTCGTAGTAACTTTGAGCCTGCAGCGGAGGAATCTATTCATGCTGCAGGTTTTTTTATTCGGGGTAGATTAATATCCAAACTTTTCAGTTATGTTAATCATTTGATTACTATCTATTGAATATGCGGTTATTCCTCTTTGTTTTTTTTAGTTTCTTATACTGTTGTGCGTTAAACCTCAACCATGTTTTGACCTCCAAGGGACATTATATTTTTCGGCTTTTGGATTTGAAGAAATAGCCAACTTTGGAAAAAATAATCAGCAGTGAATCGTTTCTTAGATATCCGAAGTTACTTTCAGGGCGTTGGATTTGCCTTTAGGGCATTGCAGAGTAGAAACTTTAAGCTCTTCTTTTTTGGGCAGATAGTTTCCCTGCTGGGTACCTGGATTCAAAACATTGCCCTAGGATGGTTGGTATACCGGCTTACCAATTCCGTATTTTTACTTGGCGTTGTGGGCTTTGCTGGCCAAATTCCATCGCTGGTGATTACACCAATTGCTGGTGTATTTGCCGATAGGCTTAACCGCAGAAATGTTATGCTTGCCACCCAAATAGCCTTTATGGCGTTGGCCTTCCTTTTGGCTGCCCTCGTGCTGCTAAATGTGATTCAAGTGTGGCAAATAATACTACTGGCAACCTTAAATGGTGTAGTGCTTGCTATCGACACCCCATTTCGACATGCTTTCTTGCTGGTAATGGTGGGGGAAAAGTCGCTACTGCAAAATGCCATTGCACTGAATTCCACGCTTATTAACTCAGCAAGGTTTATTGGGCCAACAATTGGAGGTATTCTCATTGCTTTGGTGGGGGAGGGATGGTGCTTTTTTTTCAATGGCATTAGCTTTCTTGCGGTAATTGGAGCACTGATCGCCATGGTGGTTATCGACACTCAGCAATCATTGGGAAGAAACTCTATCTTGTCCGATTTGCGTGAAGGATTGAAATACTCCTTTAATTTCGTGCCCATTCGATACCTGCTTATACTGGTGATCACCACCAGCTTCTTTGGTCTTCCATTTCAGGTGTTTATGCCTGTTTATGCCAAAGATATTTTGGGTGGAGGAGCAGAGTTGCTTGGTTTTCTTACCGGAGCGATGGGTGCCGGAGCACTGGTAGGTGCATTTTACTTGGCTAGCCGGAAAACTACCAATGCATTTCCCCGATTAATTCTTTTTGCAGCAGCTATATTCTCTGTTGGACTTATGGGCTTTGCCTTCTCAACGGTCACTATCTTGTCGTTGGTGCTCATATTTTTTATAGGCTTTGGTATGATAGTGGAATTTGCCTCCACCAATACCCTGCTTCAAACCATTGTAGATGAGGACAAACGGGGAAGAGTGGTGTCGCTCTACGGCATGTCTTTTTTGGGAATTTCGCCGTTGGGAAGTTTGCTGCTCGGCAGCTTATCGCATAGATGGGGCGTGGATGTGGTGCTGTTTGTTTCTGGAATTTTCTGTCTGCTGGCAGTGGGGCTTTATGCAAGAAGGGTGCCAATAATTTCGCATGTGGTTCGGTCAATCAACGAAAGTTCGTAGATGTATGCTGTTCTAAGTAGAAGGGTGCTAGCCTAATGTAGACCCTTCTTTTTCGCAGTTCTTTTCTGGAGGCAGTGGTATATTTAATCACTAACTTTTCGGTGTCGGCAGGCCATTGAATGTATTTTGTACCGTTCAAGGTGATTACAGTTCCGTTGTGGCTTATTGGGTATTCATCATCCAACTTCCAAAGAAGGAAACCAGGGTGGGACGAATCGTCGAGGTTGGTAAGTTTGGTATAGTGTAATATCACCGTGGCATTGAGTTTATGGTGTTCCACTTTAAGTTCTTTGAATAGGACGCTGTCGAACGATACGTCGAAAACCACCTCTTTAATGTTGTGTTCCCAGTTATCCATGAAGTGGGCATAGTCTTCAGCAGCCCGTTCCTTTGGCGTTAAATCGTTTTCACGTGCGGGAGCAGAGATAATGTTGTTGAGGTAGTATTTTGCAATTTTATCCTTAGGAAACACCTGAATGATTGTTTCCTCAAACCAGTAGCAACCATGCAAACCACATAGAAGTACTATAAAAACACCGAGGCTAACCCTTTTCATAGTGTTAAGGTTTGGTGAAAACTAAATAGGAGAACAAGTTACTACATTTTGAGGAACAAGTAAATAGGCGGACCTTGGTTGATACTAAAGGCATTTATTAACAAGAGAATCAGCTTCGCTATAACTATTCTCCAATTATGCTACTTTTGCAGCCATAATATTGACCTATGGAACAGATTGTTTTATACATGGCCCCCATGCAGGGCTTTACTGAATTCCCTTTGCGAAATGCATTCGCGGCTGCTGGTGTGGCTGTCGATGGCTTTGTTGCGCCCTTTGTGGATGCTCATGAATTTGCCAGAGGAAAGGCACGAAAGCTCAAGGATTTGGAGGTAGTAAACAACAGTTCTATTTCGTTAACACCTCAGTTACTTGGTTCAAATCCCGATGAGTTGGTGGCGCTTGCCGGGTGGTTTCGCGAGTTGGGATACAAAACCATAAGCCTAAACCTTGGCTGCCCCTATCCTATGGTAGCGCTAAAGGGAGCAGGTTCAGGCCTTATAGCACATCCAGAGGTAGTTGACCTCACTCTTTTAAAACTTTTTTCCGCTTTCCCCGATATATCACTTTCGGTTAAGACACGTTTAGGTTACGCTGATCCATTGGAGTTGGAAGGCTTGATCCCCGTGCTGAACAGGTATAAGTTGACCGAGGTGGTAGTGCATCCCCGAATCGGCAAGCAGCTCTATAAAGGTGAAGTGGATTTGGATGCTTTCGCTAAGGTGTCGGCAAAGTTAAATGCCCCCATTTGCTTCAATGGTGATATTCTTACGCTGTCCGATTTCAGGCAACGGAAGCAGCACTTCCCTTCCATAAACCGTTGGATGATTGGTCGCGGAGCGCTACAAAACCCTCTCGTTTTCTCCGAAATCAGGAGTGGGGTAGAGGCTACTTCCGACGAGAAACTCAAAGTAATTGAGATTATTCATGACGAATTGTTTAGACACTACGTTGGCGTACTGTCGGGCGATAGCCATTTATTAAAGAAAATAGGACCATTTTGGGACTACTTTGCTGCTGGATTTCCCGAACGCAGAAAGTTGCTTAAAAAGGTTGTCAAGGCTACCAAGGCTGAGCACTATCGGTTAGCAGCCATTGAGTTCTTTAAGGCCTAAGAAATGGCAATGATTCCCTCCGACAGCTTTGGTATTATTCCTGAGATGTCCTTTTGCATGCAGTAGCTTACGTCTGCAATAAATCCTTTTTTTATTAAGAGCTGAGCGTGGTGGCAGTTTTCTAAGGCTGACATCAGATTTCCTTCAAATCCTTTGTACAAGTGCATTAGTGTAAATGCATAATCGCTCAGGCTTGCCGCAAAACGTTCTGACAAAATGCTGGCAATCATGCCTGCGCACAGGGCATCCTCCAGCGTGTAGCTCTCTGCCGATCCGGCGCACACAATAGTCACATCCTCACCCTCGTTGCCCAGCCAGTTGCCTATTGCCGTTGCATTTAGAAACGAGGCAATGGTTACATTCTTTGCCTCAACGCTGCCCGTAAGTGCTCTCGTTCCGTTGGAGGTCGTCAGTATTATTGTTTTCCCATCCACCACTTCCTTTGTGTATTCAAACGGAGAGTTGGCTAGGTGAAATCCCTCAATTTTAACTGCATTTCGCTCACCACCTAAAAGGACACCAGTATTCATTATGGTGGTATAGCATTGCCTTGCATCCTCAACATGCTCCTTCGGAATTATTGCGATGGCTCCATTTTGCAAGGCTGTAACAATTACCGTTGTGGCTCGCAATACATCAATTACAGCAACATTTTTGCCCTTGATTATTTTGGGTTGAAGTTCTGCAGGTGAACCTACAATGTCTACTCTCATATTTTCTAATCAATGATTTTTAAGGTTCAAAGGTAGGTAAAATCCGGTTTTTGCCGTTTTTGCGACTAAGTAATTGCTTTTTTGCAGGAGAAGCAACAGCCGCACGCTCTATGGTTGATAAATTCGATGAAATTCTCAACAACAAGATAGTCAGTAGTCTCAAAATGTATTGCAGAATTCTATCACAATAGTTCTTTTATTTTCAATGTTTTTTCAGGTAATTATTTTTAGGGCTATTGTGGCTGTAAGCCAATGCTATAAAGCAACGGCCCAATATTTGTTTGAAAATATATTCTAAAAGATTTGGAGTGTAATGGAAGAAGTACTACTTTTGCATCCGCTTTCGAACCGGTAACGACCGGGAATTGGCGGAAGCAGGGCGGGTAACCGCTCGAGGATCTTTGACCGGCTGTAGCGAGTGGATCCCC